>Ga0308309_10000219_pt1 | contig 41722 bp, 47 predicted proteins | sample HubBroMetageWFT5_FD_192491 | JGI IMG/M metagenome (GOLD analysis project Ga0308309, IMG submission 192491) | Warmed and freeze-thawed soil microbial communities from the Hubbard Brook experimental Forest, New Hampshire - Hubbard Brook CCASE Soil... | ecosystem: Environmental > Terrestrial >...
GGTCGCATCCGTTGCATCCGGGACTTGATGATGGATCTCGCGGCACGCAAGGGAGCGTCATTCGACGATGCCGACGCTGTACGGCAATGGCTGGAAGGTTGCCAGGATTGCACCGGCAAGACCGGGGTCATCGGCTTCTGTGCCACGGGCGCCTTTGCGATTCTTTTGGCGGCCGGCCATGGCTTCTCGGCAGTCGCCCCGAACTACGGTCGGGTGCCGAACGACATCGATGCGATCTTGAACGACGCCTGTCCGATGGTTGCGAGCTTCGGTGGCCGCGACTGGCAGCTGAAGGGCGCGGCGGCGCGGCTGCAAGGCGCACTCGAGCGACGCCAGATCGACCATGACGTGAAGGAGTATCCGGACGCCGGACATTCGTTCCTCGACGAACACAAGGGTCTGATCGGAGTGGTCGGCGTCGTCATAGGGGCGAGTTACAAAGACAGGGACGCCGCTGACACACGAGCACGCATCCTGGCGTTCTTCGCGCGCCATCTCGCCGGCTTGTCTACATAAGAGGAAGCTGGTTCATGGGCGATCGAAGCGTTGGAAGCGCACCGACCGGTTTTCGAACGGTCGTGATCACCGGGGGTAACAGCGGTCTGGGTTTCGCCTGCGCGAAGGCGATTCTGGAGGCATCGCATGGGGCGCCCTGGCACGTTGTCCTCGCCTGTCGAGACGAAGGCCGTGCTCGGTCTGCTGTCGATCAGTTGATCGGCAGCACGAACGTGGTGGGCCAAGTGGATGCCATGCGGCTCGACTTGGCCTCTCTCGCGTCAGTCCGCGCCTTTGCGGCCGAACTCACCAAGAGACTGCGCACGGGAATGCTGCCGCCCTTGCATGCAGTGGTGTGCAACGCAGGGATCAATCCTGGAACCACGAAAACGATCACGGCCGACGGCTTCGATTCGACGTTCGGGGTCAATCACTTGGGGCATTTCCTGCTCGTCAATGAACTGCTGCCGATGCTGCAGTTCCCAGGCCGCGTGGTTGTCGTCGCCAGCGGCGTCCACGATCCGGCACAGAAGTCCGGAGTGCCCGCACCCGCTTGGAACGACCCAGCCGCCTTGGCCCGCGGCGAACTCGGCGCCGCTGCCGCGTCCGACAAATCATTGGCTTCGGGTCTGCGCCGCTATAGCACCTCGAAACTGGCCAACGTCTACTTCACATACGCGCTTGCCCGCCGCTTACCGGCCGGCGTCACGGCCAACGCCTTCGACCCCGGCCTCATGCCCAGAACCAGCCTGATGCGCGAGGCGCCGGCTCCGTTCCGCTTTATCGCCAGGCGCATTCCGATCCAGCTGTTCCGTCGGCTGTTTTCGCCCAACGTCCACACCGCGCAGGAATCGGGCGGCGCCCTCGCTCGCCTCGTGACCGATCCCGAACTATCCGCAGTCACGAGCCGATATTTCGAAGGGCTTCGACAAATCCGCTCATCCGACGAGTCCTACAACGATGAGCGCGCCGAGGAACTTTGGAATGCCAGCATGGCGCTGACCGCCGATGCCGGAATGTCCGACTTGGTACCCAATCATCCGCGTTGAAAAGGAAGTTCGCCATGGCCATCGGCCGTCAGGTCATGATCCATGAAGGGCCGGGTGGCGCCTTCGAATCCATGTGGGTGGGCGATGTCGGAGGCGGCGCGAAACCCGGCCTCCTGCTCTTTCCCAACATCCTGGGCACCAAGGAGTGGGATTTCGCCAAAGCCGAGGAACTCGCGGCGCTTGGCTACACCGTGCTGGTTGCCGACCTTTATGGACAGGGCAAGCGTGGGACCAGCATGGAAAGCGGCATGTCATTGATGAAGGAAATCAGCGATGACCGCACCGTGCTGCGGATCCGCCTTCTCGACGCGCTGGCAACGCTCAGGGGATTGCCGGCGGTCGATGCATCGCGGTTGGGTGCAATCGGTTTCTGCTTCGGCGGCCAGTGCGTGCTCGACCTCGCGCGGGCCGGCGCGGACATCAAGGTCGGCGTCTCCTTCCACGGCCTCTATGATGCCCCGCCCTTTCCCAATGCAACGATGACCGCGAAGCTGCTGATCTGCCACGGCTGGAACGATCCCCTTGCCGCGCCGGACACGGTGGTACGTCTGGCAACAGAGCTGACCGAGGCGGGGGTCGACTGGCAAATCCAGGCCTACGGCCACACTGGCCACGCCTTCACGGCCGAGAACATACCGCTTGATGCGACCAAGACCTTCGGCTTCCAGCCTGACACCTACCGCCGCAGCTGGAAGGCGATGACGGATTTCCTGGCGGAGGTGTTGCTCTCTTAGGGCCTCATTCGGCTTAGAGCATCCGGGTTTAAAACATTGGTCGGAGTGCCTGCTGCAAACGAGACGATCTGATCGAAAATGTCGGCGAACTGGAACTCGTAATCTTCATGGGTGACGTAGCCAATATGAGGAGTCGCCAGCACGTTGGGCAGTTGCAGGAGGGGATGGGCTGGATCAGTGAGCGGTTCTTGTTCGTAAACATCGACAGCAGCCAAGCCTGGGCGTCCGGCCCGAAGGGCGGCCACCAACGCGCCAGGCTCGATCAATGGCGCGCGGCTTGTGTTGACCAGAAGAGCCGTTGACTTCATGCGTGCGAGGTCGTCTGCGGTGACAATATGGCGGGTGGCATCGACAAGACGCATATGCAGTGAGAGCACGTCGCTGTATTCGAAGAACGCAGCCCTGCTATCGGCCACCGCGAAGCCCTCGTGGCGCGCGCGCTCGCGAGAGGCCTCGCGAGCCCAAACGACCACATTCATTCCAAAGGCGCGGCCGTAGCCTGCCACCGCGTGCGCGATGCGGCCCCAGCCATAGAGACCAAGCGTCTTGCCTCGCAGTGTGGTGCCAACCCCAATCTGCCATCGCCCGGCTTTCAGGGCTGCCACCTGTTGCGGCAATTGACGCAGAGCCGAGAGAATTAATCCCAACGTCAACTCGGCGGTAGCGTAGGACGGCGTGTCTCCGCCTGTGTTGGACGAGACGATAATGCCGAGGCGGCTGCAGGCAGCGATGTCGATATGCGGCCAGACGCTGCGCTGACTTATGAGCCTTAGGCTCGGTAGCCGATCAAGAAGCTCGGCGCCTATCTTTGTGCGTTCTCGAATGAGCACCAGAGCTTCTGTCTCTTTGAGGCGGTCGGCCAACAGGTCGATATCCTGCACATGGTCGTTCCATATTGTGACCTTGTGATCGGCGAGCTTGGCGAAGCATGGGAGCGTACGCACGGTGTCGAAGTAGTCGTCGAGGACGGTCACATGCATCAGTACTCTCCCGGCCCGGGCAAGAAGATGCCTACGGCTACGCCACGGCGGCAAACAATGACGAAAGCGTTCTTTCTGCTATCAGGTTTTCGCATTGGGATCTCTCGCTGATCCCAGTCGACCCGCGGCACGGCTGGGCCAACCGAATCTGAATATCAGAAACAATACCTTCGTCATTGTTGCGCCGGCAAATCCCTCCAATGCTCGGGTGAGACGAGTGGACAGGAACTGCGCATTGGCACGGATCGCCGCGCGTAGTTGACGACGAGCGCGTCGGCGTCTGAGGCACGGAGGGCCCACGGATGCAGGGCAAAGCGACCCAGCCAGAGACTGCCGCGCGACCAGCGGCGCTGAGCGGAGTCCGGGTGATCGATATGTCGGGCTGGAGCGGCCAGTATTGTGGCAAGCAGTTTGCCGACCTCGGCGCGGACGTGATTCTCGTCGAGCCCCTGGACGGCTCGAGCGTGCGCCGCGACGGCCCTTTCATCGGCGGCTCGGCTAGTATCGAGCGCAGCATCCCATTCGCCTACTACAACGCAGGCAAACGCAGCGTCGCTCTCGACCTGAACGTCACAGACGGACAGCAGGTATTCAAGCACCTGGTCCGGGGCGCTGACCTGCTGATCGAATCCGAAAAACCAGGATTGATGGCGTCACGTGGCCTGGACTTTTCGACTCTCGCGGCTGAAGCGCCGAACCTCGTGATGACGAGCATCACGCCCTTCGGTCAGACGGGCCCGTACGCCCACTACGAATGCGACGACATCGTCGCGTTGGCGCTCGGTGGGCTGTTGTACCTCGGCGGTTACGGCGACCAGCCCACCGCCGTGCATGGCAACCAAGCCTACCTCGCGGCGGCGCAGTTCGCATCGGTGGCGTCGATGATGGCGCTGCTCGGTGCGAGCAGCGGATCCGCAGGCAACGGCGCGCAGCACATCGATATCTCCGTCCAGGAGTGCGTCGTCATGGGGCTCGAGACCGCGATTCAGTTCTACGACCTCGAGAGGAACGTGCGCACGCGAGGGTCCGGTCAGCTCAGCATGGCGGGGGTTGGCGTCTACCGCTGCCGCGATGGCGAGATCTATCTGATGGCCGGCGGGATCGCGTCGACACGTTTCTGGGAGAACACCGTGAGGTGGATGATGGATGGAGGCGTTGCCGACGCGGCGCAGCTCCTGGAAGAGAAATGGCAGAGTCATGATTACCTCGCGACGCCGGAGGCCCGCGAGACCTTCAATTCCCTGTTCAAGCCCTTCGCCGCCAGGCACGACAAGCTCGCCCTGTACGAGGAAGGGCAGGCTCGGCGCATCCCGATATGCCCCGTGCGCACGCCCAAGGACATTTTGGAAAGCCGCCAGCTCGCCTTCCGTAACTTTTTCGTGACGCAGCATCACCCTGCAACCAATCGACTCATGATTGTTCCCGGGGCGCCCTACAGGCTCAGCGCGACGCCGTGGAAAGCGGGCTCCGGAGCGCCTCGTCTCGGCGAGCATACCAACGAAATACTCGAGGGCCTGGGATACGACGCGGTCACCCGGGCGGCCCTCCTGAAGGCAAAGGTGATCAATTGAGCCCTCTTCCTCTGGAGGGCATTCGCGTCGCCGATTTCACCTGGATCGGGGCGGGGTCGTTCACGACCAAGCTATTGGCGGACCACGGTGCCGACGTCGTCAAGATCGAGAGCAAGGAACGGATGGATTCCCTGCGCAGCAGTCGTCCCTACAAGGATGGCATTCCCGGTATCAACCGGAGCGGCTACTTCGCGGATCGCAACAGCAGCAAGCGGAGCATCACGCTCAATCTCAAGACCGAAGGCGGCCAGGCACTGGCGCGACGGCTCATCGGCGAGAGCGACGTCGTGGCGAACAACTTCACCCCGGGGACCATGGAGAAGTTCGGCCTCGGCTATGAGGCGGTCAGGAAGATTAAGAAGGATGTCATCTACATCGCCATGTCGATGCAGGGCGATACCGGGCCGGAAAGCAAGTATCTCGGCTATGGGCTGACGATCGGCGCTCTCACCGGCATTCAATATCTTTCTGGCCTGCCGGAGCGCGAGCCGGTGGGTACGGGCACGAACTTCGCCGACCATATTCCGAATCCATGCCATGCCGCCTTCGCCCTGTTGGCCGCGCTGCACCATCGCCGGCGCACGGGGGAAGGCCAGTACATAGACGTGGCGCAAACCGAGCCGACCATTGCCTTGCTCGGCCCGACGATCATGGATTTCAGCGTCAACGGTACCGTCGTGGAGCGGACCGGAAATCAGCGCGCTCCCGTCTGTCCTCACGGCGTATTTCCGTGCAGCGGCTCCGATCGATGGATCGCGATATCGGTGGGGACCGCTCGGGCATGGCGTTCGCTGGCCGAGGTGATCGGCGTGACGGAGTGGCTTCAGGACCCCAACCTGGCGACAGGCGCAGGTCGCTGGCAGCGTCGGATGGAGATCGAGGCCCATCTTGCCGAAGTGACGAAGCGATGGTTGGCCGAAGAGCTCATGGCCAGGTTGCAGGAGGCTGGCGTTGCTGCCGGCGCGGTCAACACGGCGGCGGACGTCGTCGACCGCGACCCGCAGCTCAAGCATCGTGGCCACTGGGTGACGCTGAACCACCCCGAGATGGGACCATCCATCTACAATGCGCCGCCCTTCCGGATCGCCGGCGCGCCGCCCGTTCCGCGCAGGCCCGCCCCGTTACTTGGGCAGCACACGGACGAAGTCTGCGGGAAGGTATTCGGCATCTCCGAGTCCGAAATCGAGACGCTGCGGCGCGCGGGAGCACTGACCTGATGGCTGGCCGCAGACACGCAAGCGACGTCATCGCAACATTTGCTGCGTCTTTCGATGCCTCGATGGTGAGTGCCGAGCATGTCCGGATCTGTGGTCGGGCGCTCGCAGACACCTTTGCGGTCGCTGTCGCAGGTTCCAAGGAAGAGACCGTGACCAGAGTCCGACGATACATCGGCGGACTTTCCTCAGGTACGCGCCACGACGGCGCCCGCAAGGGAGCTCACGCCAGCGTCTGGGGCGCGTTCGGAGCGACGGCGCCGGTCGAAAGCGCGGCTCTTGCGAATGGTGTAGCGGCTCACGCCCTCGATTTTGACGATGCTTCCTCTCCGATGAGTGGGCATCCCAGTTCGGCGCTCCTTCCCTCATTGATCGCACTTGGCGAAGCGCGTGGACTGAGCGGGAAGCGTTTGGTCGAGGCGTACCTCATCGGCTTCGATATCTGCTGTCGACTGGGGCGCGCGCTCGATCCGGTGCACTATGCCAGAGGCTGGCACATGACCTCGTCAGTCGGCACTGTGGCTGCCGCCGTCGCCTGTTCGTATCTCATTGGGCTCGACAGCCGGCGTATCTGCCACGCCATTGGTCTTGCGGCGGCCCAGACCGGAGGCAGCCGGGAGAACTTTGGCACCGATGCCAAGTCCTTTCAGGTCGGTCAGTGCAACGCAGCCGCGCTCAGGGCCGCGCTCCTGGCTGAACAAGGCTTCACATCGTCGATCGCCGCTCTCGATGGTAAGGCGGGATACACGCGGCTCTACTCGAATGGAGAGGATCTGTCCGACGCCCTGGAAGGGCTGGGCCAAGATCCGCTGGAGATCGATCATAGTGGCATCGAGGTAAAGAAGTATCCGGCATGCTACGCCGTGCACCGTCCGCTGGACGGTCTGTTTCACCTCATGCGGACGCACGGGGTGGAGTTCGACAACGTCGACGGCGTCAACATCGAGACAAGCAGTGGGGCGATGGCGCTGCTCAATCCCGAAATTCCACGATCGGGAATGCAGGGCAAGTTCAGCATGAGCTACGCGGTTGCGGCCGCGCTCGTGGACCGAAGGATCGGCTTGTCCACCTTCACCGACGAAGCCGTTCGACGTGCCCAGCTCCGCGGGCTCATGAACAGGGTCTCGGCTTTCGAGCGAGGCGGCAACATGTTGCCGCGCTTCGCGGTGGTAACGGTCAGGCTGAAAAGCGGCCAGATCGTCTCGCATCGCGTCGACACGTTGCACGGTTCGCCGACATCACCCCTGTCGGATGCCGAGCTTCTGGAAAAGATCGAGGACTGCTTGCGTTGGGCCGGCAGTCCTATCAGGGCCGATGTCGTCCTGAGCGTGGCAAACGAAATCGCAGAGAGCGACGTGAGGACATTGGTCGCCAGGCTGACGGCGCCGATACATTCCAGGAGGGTGTCCGATGGCTCTTTTGTATGAAGTGCGAGAGCAGATCGCCACGGTAACCCTGAACCGGCCTGAGGCCATGAACTCGCTCGACCCCGGTACGTTGGCCGAGCTGAACGACGCTTTTCAGCGCGCAAACGAGGACGACGACGTTCGTGTCGTGGTGCTGAGCGGCGCGGGCAATCGAGCATTCTGCACCGGCTCGGACCTCAAGAAGACGATGCCGCCGAAGGAGAGTTTTGCCGAGCTGACGTTCGGAAAGCCTAAGTGGCTGTATCCCTTCGCTGGGATGGAGATCGACAAGCCTGCAATCTGCGCCGTCAATGGGTACGCCCTGGCGGGCGGCATGGAGCTGGCGCTTGCCTGTGACATACGCATCGCGTCCACGAACGCGCAGTTCGGACAATCCGAGGTTTGCGTCGGCAGCATTCCGGCGGCGGGCGGCACGCAGCGTCTTCCCCGCGCGGTCGGCCTTTCCGACGCCATGCTCATGATGCTGACCGGTGATCGCATCGATGCCGAGCAGGCGCTACGGATTGGGCTCGTCAGTCGCGTCGTCCCGCCCGAAGCTCTCGCGCGCACGGCGCGGGAGATCGCACTGCGCATTGCGACCAACGCGCCCCTGGCGGTGCGGGCGGTGAAGAAGCTGGTGAAGGAGGGGCTAGACCTTCCGCTTCTCGCCGGCGTTCAGATGGAGCAGTTCGCCCTGGGGCTTCTACGCGATACCGAGGACAGGATCGAGGGTCGACGAGCCTTTCAGGAAAAGCGCGCCCCCTTGTATCGAGGTCGATGACATGGACTCCCTGGTTCTCCTTGAAGAGCGGGAAAAGGTGGCGATCATCCGGTTGAACAGGCCGGACAAGCGGAACGCCATGGATCGTGCGTCGCGCGTCGCCCTGCTTGGCGCCTTCCAGACGATTCGAGACCGGTTTCCCGTCGTCATCCTGACGGGCTCGAGTGAAAGCTTCTGCTCTGGCGTGGACCTGAAGGAGCATAAGCAAGACATCGATCGTGGCGTTCCGCCCGACCCTGCTTCCGACTGGATCGAGGTCATTGTTGCTATTCGCGAACATTCCGCGGTGTTTGTCGCTGCGGTGAATGGGCTGGCCTTGGGCGGGGGCTCGACGCTGATCAGCGTATGCGATCTGGCGATCGCCGCCGAGGAAGCCGAGATCGGCATGCCGGAGATAGGCTTCGGCGCTTATCCCCAGTTCTCCGGCCCGGGCGCGCAGATGCAGCTGACTGCCAAGCGGGCCGCCTGGCTCGTCCTGACCGCCGAGAGGATCAACGGGCGAACCGCCGAGGCTTGGGGGATGGTCAACGCCTGCGTTCCCCGCGCCGGGCTCATGGAAGAGGCGGAGCGCCTGGCGACCAGGATTTCGCGCTTCGATCCACTTGCCTTGTCCGAGGCCAAGCGTGCGCTCGACACGGTTCCGGCCAAGATCTCGGATTGGCGCCAGGCGTTCGAGTACGGCTTGGGGGTGAACACCCGCGTACGCGAGAGGGGAAGGGTCCAATCGAATGCGTTGTCCGGCTTTGCCGCTGGCCAACGACGCTCGGGATAACGAACGCGGAGCCGATCATGAACAAGGTTGTCGTTGCCGGAGTCGGGCAGACAGTGTTCGGCAAGTTCCTGCATCGCAGCGTGCGCTCGCTGGCCGAAGAAGCGCTGCAAAAGGTCGTGTCCGATGCCGGAATATCCGAGGGCGAGATCGAGACCGTCTTCTTCGCAAACGCGCTGTCCGGATTGGTGACGGGCCAGGAGACTGTGCGCGGACAGGTGGCTCTTCGTTACACGCCGCTGATGGGACGCCCCATCATCAACGTCGACAATGCGTGCGCGTCGGGCTCCTCGGCCTTTCAACTGGCTTGGCTCTCGGTCGCCTCCGGCGAGGCCGATGTCGCGCTGGCCATCGGCGCCGAAAAGCTGACGCATGACGACAAGCGCGTGACGTTCGGAGCGTTTGCGGCTGGCGTCGATGTCGAGGAACGGAACAGCTTGATGCAGCAAATGCCTGACGACCGGTCCGTCTTCATGGACATCTATGCGGAGAAAGCCCGAAAATACATGGTCGCAAGCGGCGCCACGGCCGAGGATTTTGCCCTTGTGTGCGTCAAGAGCAGACATGGTGCTTCGTTGAGTCCGTGGGCGCAGTTCAGGAGCGAAACATCGGTCGAGGAGGTGCTCTCCAGCCGTGTCGTTTGTTCGCCGCTAACTCTGCCGATGTGTTCACCTATTGCAGACGGGGCGGCGGCGGTCGTGCTGGTCAGCGAGAACGCGGCCAAGCGGTTTGGCTCGGCGAATGTCGTCGTGCGCTCCACGGAGCTCGTTTCGGCAAACCACGAGGGCGCGGATCCAACCTGCGCGGAACGGGCGGCCAAACTGTCCTATGAAAAGGCTGGCGTGGGCCCGGAAGACATCGATGTGGCGGAAGTCCACGACGCGTCCGCACCGGCCGAGATCATGCTGTACGAGCGATTGGGCTTCGCTGAAAAGTACAACGGAGTCGAGTTGCTGAGGCAGGGCGTGACGTCGGTCGGGGGTAGGCTGCCTGTCAATTCCGGCGGCGGCCTGCTCAGCCGGGGTCATCCGGTCGGGGCCACCGGGCTTGCGCAGATCGTGGAATTGACGACCCAGCTTCGGGGAGCGGCAGGGGCGAGGCAGCGGAGCGGAGCGAAGGTCGCCCTTGCCGAATGCTCGGGAGGCCAGATCGGATTGGATTCGGCCCTGGCTTCGGTGTCGATCTTGTCGATCTGATCGCGTGCCGTACACTGCCGTCGTATGCGAGGCACCAGCCCAGACGAAATCCGACCGATCGCGCCATGGAGATAAAGCAACTCCGGTACTTCGTGAAGGTCGCCGAGCTCAATAGTGTTGGCCGGGCTTCCGACCTTCTGAATATCGCCCAGCCGACGTTGAGCCGTCAGATCCGTGCGCTCGAACTGGAGCTGAAGACGAATCTGTTTGCGCGCACGGGGCGGGGTGTGACACTGACAGTGCTGGGACGACGTTTCCTGGAGCATGCGCGCGGCATTCTGCATGCCACCGATTCTGCGATAGACGCTCTCAACGAGAGCAAGACTGCCTATGACGGTCGCGTCGTGACAGGCTTCACGCCGAGCGTGGGGCTAACCATAATCCCGCAATTCACAGAGCAATTTGCCAAGCGCTTTCCAAAGGCCTCTCTAAGCATCGTGGAGGGATACTCGAGTTCGCTCACAGAACAAGTCCTGATGGGGAAGCTCGATTTTGCCATTCTGTTGAACCCGGTGGCTTCACCGAATCTCGTGATCGATCCGATTGCCGCGGAGAATCTCTATCTCATCGGCGCTAAGCCGGTCGGCCGAAGAAAGCGAGAGATCAAACTGGCGGACTTGGCAGATGTGCCGCTTATCATGCCCCATACGATGCACACGATCCGCCCTCTCTTGGAATATGAGGCCGCCCGCCTTGGCGTGACCCTGAATGTGGCGATTGAAATCGATGCGGTTCGTTCGATCGCGGACCTGGTCGAGAGAGGACATGGATGGACTGTCATGCCCATCAATTCCCTCCGGCGCGGCGAGCGTCCCGGGTTGAGTTGGCAACGGATCATCAAACCCGCAATCGAGGTGACGATATGCCTGGTGCGGCCTGTGAGAAAGCCGCAAACGGCACTGCCGACGGAAGCTGCGATGCTGGCACGAAGCATCCTTTCGCAGATGCTTTCCGAGACAACAGCAGGTTGATGAACAGCCCTGAAGGACTGCGGCGTCGGCGGAGTGCTGGCTTGTAATCAGAATTGAAAAGCTGAATGAATGATTCCGTCATTGCTCGCTTGGTGGACGCGCGCGATGTAGGTCGATGACCTCTGCACCGCGATATGGACGCGTCGCGCGCCTCTTCCACTGGACCATCGCTATTCTGATCCTGGCAGCGATTCCTCTGGGCCTTATTTGCGGAGCAATTGGCCAGAAAGCCGCCGACCCTCAGCTCGCCGAACTCCGCAGTGTTTTGCTGTTCTGGCACAAGTCGATCGGCGTCACTGTCCTGGTCCTGGCCGTCGGTCGGATCCTCTGGCGGCTGGGCCACAAGCCGCCTGCGTTGCCTACCCACTTGCCGAACGGCGAGCGCCTTCTCGCCAAGGCGGTCCATTGCCTGCTCTATATCGTGATGGTGGGAATGCCTATCACGGGGATCATGCTGACGCAGGCGACAGGCTTTCCGGTGCGTTGGTTCGGCTTGTGGACGCTGCCGGACGTGGTTCATCCCGACCGCACCATTCCGATGATGGAGCGAATGGAAGTGAAACTGTCGCTCATCCTCCACGAGCGCATTATCGCCTACACCTTATTCGCCATGCTCGCGCTGCACATCGCGGGGCTGCTGAAACATCATTTCGTCAATCGCGATCCCTCGATTTGGCGGCGCATGGCGCCATTGCGCCGTCCCGAAGCCGAGTTGGAGGCGCCTTTGACGCGCGAGTTTGCGAAGGTTCCTCGCTAGAGAGGGGGCCAATGAAACGTCGTACCTTCCTCGCCGGGGGCCTCGCCGGGGGCGCGTGCCTAGGGCTGATATCGGGATCTGCGTGGGCACAGGACTATCCAACCAGGCAGGTGCGTGTGGTCGTGCCCTATCCGGCGGGGGGCGGCACCGATCTGGTGGCGCGGCTGGTCGGCCCCAGGCTCTCCGAGCGCTGGAAACAGACGGTCATCGTCGACAACAAGGGCGGCGCGTCGGGCATCCTGGGCAGTGAGATCGTCGCAAAAGCGCCGGGCGACGACTACACGCTCCTCATCATGACAAGCGCCCACACAATCAACCCTTTCACCACCAAGGCGCTGCCTTACGACACCGAGCGCGACTTCACGCCGATCACCACTCTGGTACAGGGGGGCGTCGCCCTGGTCGGCTCGCCCAAGGCCGGTATGGAGTCGATGGACAAGTTCATGGCGGCAGCGCGCGCCAATCCGGGCAAGTACCAGTACGGCACCACCGAGAACACCACGCGCATGATCGGCGAACTGTTTCGGGTGAAGAGCGGACTTAAGATCGACAATGTCGCCTACAAGGGCGCTGGCCCCATGCTGCAGGAGTTGATGGGCGGTCATATTCCGGTGGGCTTCACGCCGCCCCTGACGGCGATGTCGCACCATCGCTCGGGCACCCTGCGCATCCTGGCGGTCAGCAGCGACAAGCGGCTGTCGGTCCTGCCCGACATCCCGACCTTTGCAGAGGCCGGCGTGAAGGGCGCGGACCGCTGGGCGTGGTTCGGACTGTTCGGTCCAGGCAAAATGGCCCCCACGCTGGTCAAGCGCCTGCGTGATGACGCGGCGGCTGTGCTGGCAGAGCCCGAGACGCTGGCGAAGATCCGCGATCTTGCGAGCGAACCCGGCGGCGAGGAACCCGACGTCTTCGCCAAACGCATCAAGACGGAGCTAGCGGAGTGGAAGGAGACCGCCAAGGAGGCCGGCATCGAGGCGGAGTGACTCCTGATCTGAGCAAGGCGAGGGTGCTGAGCCCGAAAGGCGCGAAGCTCGGTCAAGCGCTCCGCCGATCATTGGTCTTTCTACGCCATGTCACTACGCCTCCTCATCTCTGTTGCGCGAAGGAGGTAGCGCGCCGACTATCCCACCCGGACCAAAGCTCAACACATTTGACAGTGAAACCGATTGACCAGGTAGGTGCGCATACGCAGAGCAAAGTGTGACGTCAGATCAGTCCCAAGCTCCTGAAGCTGGAGTGGCCCTTGCGGCCGATCACCAAGTGATCGTGGATGGCGATGCCCAGCGCCTCGGCGGCGGCCTTGATCTCGCGCGTCATCTCGATGTCGTCGCGCGAGGGTTTCGGATCGCCACTGGGATGATTATGCACCAGGATCAGCGCCGCGGCATTGAGCGCCAGCGCGCGCTTGACGACCTCGCGCGGATAGACCGGCGTGTGGTCGATGGTGCCGCGCTGCTGCACCTCGTCGGCGATCAGCACGTTCTTGCGGTCGAGGAAGAGGATGCGGAACTGCTCGGTCTTCTCGTGCGCCAGGGCGGTGTGGCAGTAGTCGATCAGTTGTTGCCAATTGGTCAGCACCGGCATGTCCTTGACCTTGCGCTCGGCCAGCCGCCGGCCGGCCTCGCGCGATGCCTTGAACAGCACGAGCGTGCGCTGGTCGATGTCGAACTCGCGCAGTTGAATGGGCTCGGCCGCGAAGACGTCGCCCAGCGTGCCGAAGCGGTCCAGCAGCCTCTTGGCCAGCGGCTTGGTGTCGATGCGTTCGATCGAATAGAAGAGCAGCAGCTCAAGCAACTCGTAGTCTTCCAGTACCTCGGCGCCCACCCGCATCACGCGCTCCCGCACACGGCCGCGATGGCCGTGATAGTGAGGCTGCGGATCGGCCGCGGCGGCATTGTGTCCGGCGCCTGCCGGCCGGGTTTCAAGCGCCGAGGCGAGCCGGGTGGTCGGATCGTCGCCGGAGAATTCCCAGCACTGGTCGAGCTTGTTCCAGGTGCCGCCCGCCTCGCGCAGCAGCAGGCGGTAAACAAGAGTGTTGCCGATGACACGCCAGCGATCCTCCCCGGCCTGGACGCGCAAACCCGCCGACAGAAGCGTGCACAGCGCGTCGTCGCTGGCGGCAGCGACGGCCTTTGCGGCACGCCTGATCTTGGCTTCGGAACGTCGGTCCACATCCTGGAGGACGGACCGACAGGGCGAACCGTTACAGGGAGATTTGCGGCGCCCTCAGGCCGAGACGGCCTTGCGTGGCTCTTCGCTCGTGGCAAGATCGTAGGGCGGCTTGACCAGCCCCTTGGGCGAGAGGGTGAAGAACTCGACGCCGGTCTCGGTGATGCCGACCGAGTGCTCGAACTGGGCGGAGAGCTGCTTGTCGCGCGTCACCGCCGTCCAGCCGTCGCTTAGCACCTTCACCTGCCAGGTGCCGGCATTCACCATCGGCTCGACGGTGAAGAACATGCCGGGCTTCAGGACCGGTCCGGTGCCGGCCTTGCCGTAATGCAGGATGTTGGGCGCATCGTGGAAGATGCGGCCAAGCCCATGGCCCGAGAAGTCGCGTACCACGGAGAAGCGCTGCGCTTCGACATAGCTCTGGATGGCGTGGCCGATGTCGCCGACCCTGCCGCCCGGCTTGGCGGCGGCGATGCCGCGCATCATCGCCTCGTAGGTGATGTCGCAGAGGCGGCGCGCCTTCACGCCGACGTCACCGGCGAAAAACATGCGGCTGGTGTCGCCGTACCAGCCGTCGAGGATGGTGGTGACGTCGATATTGACGATGTCGCCGTCCTGCAGGCGCTTGTCCGACGGGATGCCGTGGCAGACCACGTGGTTGATCGAGGTGCAGATCGACTTCGGGTAACCGCGATAGCCCAGCGGGGCGGGGATCGCCTTGTGGTCGAGGATGTAGTCGTGACAGAGCTTGTCGAGCTCGGCGGTGCTGATGCCGGGCTGGACATGGGGCGTGATGAAGTCGAGCGTCTCGGCCGCCAGGCGGCCGGCCAGGCGCATGCCGGCAAAACCCTCGGGCCCGTGGATCTTGATCGTGCGCTCGTCGCGCCGCCAATAGTCGTCGCTGTCGTCGATGAAATCGCGGGGGCTACTCATGGCCCATATTTGGCATGCGATATCGGCGGTAACAAGACCATGCGGCCGCTTGGCCGGTCGGGGCCCCTCCGCTAGTGTCCTGAAAGACAAGGAAAAAGAGCGCTACATGTCCCAGCCGGCAAAAACTGTGACGGCCTGCATCGTGGTCATCGGCAACGAGATCCTGAGCGGGCGGACGCGCGACGCCAACATCCAGTATCTCGCCACCGAGCTCGGCGTGCTGGGCGTGCAGGTGAGGGAATGCCGCATCATCCCCGACGTCGAGGCGACGGTCGTGGCCACCATCAACGAGGTGCGGAAGAAGTTCGACTACGTCTTCACGACGGGCGGCATCGGGCCCACGCATGACGACATCACCGCCGACTGCGTCGCCCAGGCGTTCGGCGTCGGCATCTCCGAGCATCCCGAGGCGGTGGCGCGCATGACCAGGCACTACGGCGATGCAGCGCTGTTCACGCCGGCGCGGCGGCGCATGGCGCGGGTGCCGCATGGCGGCATCCTGGTCGACAACCCGGTGTCGGTCGCGCCCGGCTTCCAGATGGAGAATGTCTTCACCTTCGCCGGCATCCCCAAGGTCGCCGAGGCGATGTTCCAGTCGATGAAGCACCGGCTGGTTGGCGGCGATCCGGTATTGTCGCGCACCGTGCGCACCAACCTGCCCGAGGGCATCATCGCCGAGCCGCTGGGCGCGCTGCAGAAGCGCTACGACGATCTCGACATCGGCAGCTATCCCGCCTTCCGCAACGGCAAGCCCAGCGTCTCGCTGGTGCTGCGCGGCACGGATGATGCACGGCTGGCGAAAGCCGCGATCGAGCTGATGGACACGATCCGCAAGATGAACGGTGAGGCGGAGGAGTTTTCACAGTAATCCATGAGCCGGCTGGCGCCAGCGTCACAGTGGACGGTGCTCATCGTCCTGTCGGTCGGCATCGGCGCCGTTCTGTTGTGGCTGCATGCGCCGGCCGCTCTAATGCTCGGCCCCTTGGTCGCGGGCATCGTCATCGCCTCGGGCGGCGGCAAGGTTCGCTTTCCCTTGCCCGCCTTCGTCGTGGCGCAGGGCATCATCGGCTGCATGATCGCCCGCATGGTTCCGCTGTCGGTCCTGGGCGACATTCTGAGCCACTGGGTGCTCTTCACCGCCGGCATCCTGTCGGTCGTCGCCGCCTGCAGCCTGATTGGCTGGCTGATGACCCGTCTTCACTTGCTGCCCGGCACCACCGCCTTGTGGGGAATGAGTCCGGGTGCGGCGTCGGTGATGACCATCATGGCCGAGTCCTACGGCGCCGACATCCGGCTGGTCGCCGTCATGCAGTATTTGAGGGTCGTGGGCGTGGCGGCCGTCGCTTCGCTGGTCGCCAAGCTGTTTGGCGTCAGCGCCGCCCATGGGCCCGCCGCCATCGTCTGGTTCCCGCCGGTCGCCTGGCTGCCGCTGGCCGAGACGCTGGCGCTCGCGATTGTGGGGCCGCTCATTGCCCGCCTGCTGCGCATTCCCGCCGGCGCCTTCTTGGTACCGCTGGTGGGCGGCGCCGCGCTGACCCATCTCGGCTGGCTGACAATCGAGCTGCCGACCTGGCTTTTAGCGGCGAGCTACGCGTTTGTCGGCTGGAACATTGGCCTGCGTTTCACGCGTCCGCTGCTTATGCATGCTGCGCGCGCCTTGCCGCTCGTTGTCGGCTGCACGCTGGTGCTGATCGCCATTTGCGGCGCCGTCGCTGCCCTGATGGTCGTGGGGGCCGGGATCGATCCGCTGACGGCTTACCTCGCGACCAGCCCCGGCGGCTCGGATTCGATTGCCATCATCGCGGCATCCACCAATGTCGACGTGTCCTTCGTGATGGCCATGCAGACGTTCCGCATGATCACCGTCATGTTCATCGCTCCCGTCCTGACTAAATTCATCGCCAAACGGATCAATGCATCCGGCGGCGGTGCGTTGTAAGTTGATTCGATGACTGCAATCCATGACATGCAAGCGGGCGAACTGATCGCTGCCTACAAGGCCAGGAAGCTCTCTCCCGTCGAAGCCGTCGACGCCGTCATCGCCCGCATCGAGACCTGGGAGCCGCAGCTGAAGGCGCTCTATGCGCCGGACTTCGGAGAGGCCCGCAAGCAGGCTGAGGCCTCGGAGAAACGCTGGCAGCGCGGCAAGCCGCAAGGTGCGCTGGACGGCGTGCCCGTCACCATCAAGGAGAACATCGCCACCAAGGGCGTGCCGGTGCCGTTGGGCACGGCGGCGACCAAGCTGGTGCCGGCGGCTGCGGATTCGCCGGCAGCCGCGCGGGTGCGCGAAGCCGGCGCGATCATCCTGTCGAAGACCACCATGCCCGACTACGGCATGCTGTCGTCGGGGCGAAGCTCGTTCCATCCGCTGACGCGCAATCCCTGGAACCTCGCGTGGAATCCCGGGGGCTCGAGCGCCGGCGCCGGTGCCGCGGCGGCGGCCGGCTACGGCCCGCTGCATCTCGGCACCGACATCGGCGGCTCGGTGCGCCTGCCGGCCACCTGGAACGGCATCTTCACCTTGAAGCCCAGCCTCGGCCGGGTGCCCGTCGATCCGCCCTATTTCGGTCGGGTGATCGGCCCGATGACGCGCAGCGTGGCTGATTCGGCGCTCTTGCTGGCCGAGCTGTCCAAGCCCGATGCGCGCGACCATATGAGCCTGCCCGCTTCCGACATCGACTGGAGCGCCGGTCCGCTCGAGCCCAAGGGCTTGAAGATCGGCCTGCATCTCGATGCCGGCTCCGGCCTGCCGGTCGATGCTGAAGTGAAGTCCGCCATCGAAGCGGCGGCCGAACTGTTCGAGAAGGCGGGCGCCCATATCGAGCCGGTGGCGCCGTTCCTGTCGCCCGAGATGCTGCACCTGCAAGATCTCTTCTGGCGGGTTCGCAGTTGGGTCGATTTCGCAGCCCTCAGCCACGCTAGGCAGGCGAGCGTGCTGCCCTTCATTGCCGACTGGTGCCGCGGCGGCGCCGATGTCTCGGGCGCCACGGTCATCAAGGCCGTCAACAACTACATGGCGATCCGCGCTGCGGCCGTGAAGGCCACGCACGGCTTCGACTACGTGCTCTCGCCGGTGTCGCCGGTCCCGACCTATCGCGCCGAGTGGGAGACGCCGACCAACGACGTGCACCGACCGCTCGAGCACATCTCCTTCACCATGCCCTACAATATGAGCGGGCAGCCGGCCGCCTCGATCAATTGCGGTTACACCCAGGAGGGCAAGCCGATCGGCGTGCAGATCGCCGGTCGCCGCTTCGACGATCTCGGCGTGATGCGGATCTCGCACTGGTTCGAGACGGCGCGCGGGCCGCAGAAGAAATGGCCGGAACTGCCCCGCTGACTCGGCGCGACAGCAGCCAGCGCCGCAAAACGTGAACGACCGGATTCATTGAAGCGAGCCTGACACATGGTAGCGTCTCGGATGTTCCGGCGAACCCTCATCGCTGCCTTGCTGGCAACGAGCCCCGCGCTCGCCCAGCCCGCGGCTGTGCCTGATTGCACCGTCGACGGCGTTCTGAGCGACAGCGAGGGGCTGAAGCTCGAGGTCACGCAGCGTTGCCGGGCGAGCCAGCCGCTCTCCTTCCAGCCGACCGAGGACCGCGCTGCGCAGTATGTCTCCGACCTCAAGGTCGAGCAGCGGCACGGCGTGGCCGAAGCGCATTACCGCTTCGATCTCTCAGGCTTTGCCCGCGTCGTCGATTCGACGTCGGTTGCTGTCCTGCGCGGCAACGGCGCGCTGGCGACTCTGGGCAGTTGGCTGCTCGAGCCGCGCGGCTACGATCGCGTGCCCATCATCGACATCCGCATGACCACCGGCCCCGGCCTGATCTTCGCCACGGGCCTGCCCAAGGTCGGCGACGCCTGGCGATTGAGCGGCATGCCCGTGCGCTTCGCCGGCTACAGCGTGCTCGGCCGCCTGGCCTACCGAGAACTGGCTGTACCCGCGCCGGGTTCGTTGCGGCCCGGCCAGCCCAAGGCCGATGCCGTTCTGCGGGTGGCGATCCTCGACGGCATCAGCGAGGGCGGCCGCGCCGATCTGTTCGACTGGGCGGAGCGCACCGCCGAGGCCGAGGCCAACTACTGGCAGGGCTTTACCGCCAAGCAGGCGCTGCTGGCCGTCGTGCCCGTCGCCGACAAGCGCGGCGTGGGCTACGGCCGCACCGTCTCGGGCGGCGGCGTCACGGTGATGGTCGAGGTCGGCGTCGATGTCGATCGCCGTCGCCTGTTCAACGACTGGGTGCTGACCCACGAATTGATCCACACCGGCATGCCCTACATCCGCGGCCGCGGCACCTGGCTCATGGAAGGCGCCGCCACCTACGTCGAGCCGATCATCCGCGCCCGCGCCGGCTGGAAGACCGAGGAAGAGGTGTGGCACGAGTGGGTCGACAACATGCCGCAAGGCGTCGGCGCCTTCTCGCAGGGCCTGGCCAATGCCTCGGGCCGGCAGAACTACTGGGGCGGCGCCACCTTCATGCTGCTGACCGACCTCGCCATCCGCCGCGCCAGCAGCGGGGCCAAGGGTCTCGACGATTGCCTCGGCGGCGTGCTGTGGAGCGGGCTCGACGGCGGGCAGCGCGCCAGCGTCGCCGACTATGCCGCCGCCTGCGACCGCGCCACCGGCACCACCGCCATGAACACCCTGGTCGATCGTCACTTCAGCAAGGCCGAGCCCGTCGATCTCGTCGCGCTGTGGAAGGAACTCGGCATCTCGGTAGTGGCGGGCCGGATCGTGCTCGATGATTCGGCACCCTCGGCGCAATGGCGCAAGATGATCGTGCCGGGCAGCCGTCCGCCCAAGCGGGTGAAGCTGCCGTGGGAGTCATAGCTGGGGGCGCGCCACTCCAGTAGCGTGTCATGATTCATGAGAAGACGCGCCACTGGAGTGGCGCGCCCCCAGCGATCAAAACATCCCGTTCGAATTCGCCGTCTTCTCCGGGATCGGCTGCACCACATCCCAATGCTCGACGATCTTGCCGTTCTCCAGCCGGAAGATGTCGACGATGGCCACACCGCGTTCGCCGGGCTCGCGCACGCCATGCACGTGCAGGATCACGTAGTCGCCCTCGGCGAAGGCGCGCTTGATCTCGCTCTTGGCGCTCGGGAACTTCTCCTTGCGCAGCGCGATGAAGCCCTTCAAGCCCTCGATGCCGTCGGGCGCGCCGGGATTGTGTTGGATATAGCGCGGTCCGAGATATTTCGACGCCGCGTCGAAATCCTTCTGGTTCAGCGCCTTGTCGTAGAATTCGAGCACGGCCTTCTTGTTGGCCTCCGGATCGGCGTGCGCGGGCAGGGCGCCCGTGACCAGCAAGGCGAGCACGAGAGCGAGGCTTTTCATCACAGTCTCCTTGGTGTCCCCGAGCATGCTAGCTTCTGCGCATGAGCGCGAATACTGGTGTGTGGCTGGAGGATCTCACGTGGCCCGAAGCGAAGGCCCGCTTCGAGGCGGGCATGCCGGTTGTGATCCCGATCGGCGCGGCATCCAAGGCGCACGGCCCGCATCTGCCGCTCAAGACCGACGCGCTGACCGCTCGCGCGCTGGCCCAGCAGCTGATCGAGCGTCTGCCCGTGATCGCCGCCCCCGTCGTGGGTTTCGGCTTTTATCCAGCCTTCACCGCCTTTGCCGGCAGCCAGCATCTCTCGGCCGCCACATTTAAGGCGTTGCTCGTCGAGCTTTTGGGGAACCTGCGCGGCCAGGGCGTCAACCGCATCATTCTCCTGAACACCGGCGTCTCGACCGAAAAGCCGATCGACGAAGTGGCCGCCGGCGCGGCTGACCTTTTGGTCCTGCATGTGCGCGGTCTGGGCGCGGCGGCCGACCGCCTGCTCGACGTGCCCGAGGGCGGCCACGCCGACGAGCGCGAGACCTCGGTGATGCTGGCGCTGGAGCCGCGCAGCGTGCGCATGGACCGCCTCGAGCTCGACGGCACTTTTGAGAAGACCGGCGCCACCGGCGATCCGACGCGGGCGACCGCTTTCAAGGGCGAGCGTATCCTGGCGGCGCGAGGGGACGACATGGTGGCCGCGATCACAAGCCGCTGGTCAGATTTGAGGCACTCCTCAATCCCCCACAGTGCGTCTTGATTCTGTAACCAAAGAGTAGCCTTTCCGCAGCAGCAGACCGGTACTGCCCAAGCAGGCTAACCGTCGAGGGGCTCGATGCTGCGGCTGGAGGGCGTTGTTAAAAGCTTTGGCGGCAAGCGCGCCGTCGACCAGGTGTCGCTCGTCGTGCCGGCGGGCCAGCTCCTGGGCGTGATCGGCCAGTCGGGCTCCGGCAAGTCGACACTGCTGCGCATGATCAACCGGCTGGGCGATCCGACAGCCGGCCAGATCCGCTTCGGCGACACCGACGTCACGGCCTTGCGCGGCCGGGCGCTCCGGCAATGGCGGGCGCGCTGCGCCATGATCTTCCAGCAGTTCAATCTCGCCGGCCGCCTCGACGTGCTGACCAACGTGATGATGGGCCGCGCCTTCCATGTCCCACAGACGCGGGCGTTGCTGAAACTGTGGACCGATGAAGAAAAGGCGATGGGCCTTTCGGCGCTGGAGGGCCTCGACATGGCGCGCCTGGCCGGCCAGCGCGCCGACACGCTGTCGGGCGGCCAGCAGCAGCGGGTCGCCATCGCCCGGGCCCTCGTGCAGGAGCCCGAGATCATCCTGGCCGACGAGCCGATCGCCTCGCTCGATCCGCGCAACACGCAGGTGGTGATGGACGCGCTGCTGCACATCAACCGCCACTTCGGCATCACCGTGATCTGCAACCTGCACAGCCTCGATTTGGCCCGGAAATACTGCGACCGCCTGGTTGGCCTGGCGGCCGGCAAGGTGGTGTTCGACGGCGCGCCGGCTGCCCTCACCGACCGCGTGGCGCGCGACCTCTATGGCCTGGAATCGGCCGACGTGCTGGGCCATGCGGCCCATCCCGACTTCGTTCCCGGCGCCCAGCCCGGCCTCGCATTGGCCGGCTCCTGATCGTTATCGCCCCTCGCACCAAGGAGACTTTCGCATGTTCACCCGTCGACTGATCCTCAGCACGGCGCTTGCCGCCAGCACGCTCGCTCTTGCCGGCGCCGTCCACGCGCAGGACTGGAAAGCCAAGTATCCCGAGCTGGTGCTGGCCATCGTGCCGGCCGAGAACGCCTCGGGCGTGACCGAGCGCTTTGCGCCGTTCGTGGAATACCTGTCCAAGGAACTTGGCACGAAGGTGACCTTGCGGGTCGCCAACGACTACGCTGCGGTGATCGAGGGTCAGCGCAATGGCTCCATCCATATCGCGGGCTATGGACCGGCTTCCTACTCGCGCGCCGTGGTGACGGGCGTGAAGGTCGAGCCGTTCCGCACCACCATCAACAACGACGGCACCGTGGGTTACTACTCGGTCTTCTATGTCCGCGCCGACAGCCCCTACAAGACGATCGAGGATCTCAAGGGCAAGAACCTCGGCCTGGTCGATCCCAACTCGACCTCGGGCAACAACGTGCCGCGCTTTGTGCTGAACAAGCTCAAGATCGTGCCGGAGAGCTACTTCGCACATGTCACCTACACCGGCAGCCACGAGAACGCTGTCCTCGCGCTGCAGCAGAAGACCGTCGACATTGCCGCCAATTGGTGGAACGCCGAGGATGATTCGAACCTCTCGCGCATGGTCGCCAAGGGGCTGGCCAAGAAGGACGACTTCCGCATCATCTCCAAGTCCGACCTGATCCCCAATTCGCCCTACGCCTATCTCGCCGATCTGCCGCCCGACCTGAAGGCCGCCATCGCCAAGGCCTTCGACGAGGCGCCGACCAAGGCCAAGGCCGCCTTCGACAAGCTGTCGGACGGCAAGGACCGCGAGTTCAAGGCAGTCGACGCCAAGTACTACGAAGGGGTCGTAGAGCTAATCAAGTTCATCGACTCGCTGCGCAAGCAGAAGAGCTGAAGTCCGCAGCGGCCAAGCTGACTTGAGCTCGCCCGTCGTCGAGCTGCCGGAGGCGCAACTCCGGCCGCTGCTCGCGGCCTACGACGCGTCGGTCCGGACGCGTCGTCTGCACACGCTGCTCGTGCTCGCCTGCATCGTGGTCGCGATGGCGCTGGCGTCGGTGTCGGCCGAGGTGTCGCCCTCGCGCCTCATCGAGAATATCGGCCGCTTCCCGAGCTACATCATCCGCCTGTTCCAGCTCGAGAACGGCCAACCGGCCTGGACGGACGTCGCCGAGTGGTTCTGGGGCTTGCCGCGCTGGCTCCGGCTGCTGGGCGAGACCTTGTTGATGGCCTATGTCGGCACCCTGCTGGGCGCGGTCGGTGCCTTTGGCCTGGCCTTCCTGGCGGCCGCCAATGTCGGGCCGAGCCGCTGGCTGCGCTTCGCGGTGCGGCGAGTCTGCGAGCTTTGCCGCACCGTGCCGCTGCTGGTCTTCGCGCTCCTGTTCGTGATCGCCTTTGGGCTCGGCCCAATGGCCGGCGTGCTGGCCGTCGTCATCCACACGCTGGGCGCGTTGGTGAAGCAGTTCGCCGAGGTCGTCGAGAACATCGACATGAAGCCGGTCGAGGGCGTGTCGTCGACCGGCGCGCCGTGGCATGTCGCCATGCGCTACGGCGCCCTGCCGCAAGTCATGTCGAATTTCGTGAGCTACACGCTGCTGCGCTTCGAGATCAACGTGCGCGAATCGACCGTCATGGGCTTCGTCGGCGCCGGCGGCATCGGCCAGGACCTGATCGAGGCGATCCGCAAGTTCTATTATACCGACGTGTCGGCCATCCTGCTGCTCATCCTGGTCACCGTGGCGATCATAGACACGCTCACCTCCAAGGTGCGTCATCGGCTGATCGGCAGGGAAGAGAGGCGCTGATGCCAGGCCGTCCTGCGATCGATCTGGTGGCCATCCGCGACCGTCACCCGCAGCATTTCGCCCGCTTCGATCGCCAGCGCCTGCTGACCATCCTGACGGGCATCGCGGCTTTCGCTTTGCTGCTGTTTGGCATGGCCCAACTCGGCTTCTTCGGCGGCACGCTGCTCTCCGGAAGCGCGCGCCTGGTGGAAATCGTAGGACTGATGCTGCCGCCCGACCCGGGCAGCTGGGCGCATGCGCGGACCTTCGGCGTAGCGCTGCTCGAGACCGTCGCCATCGCCTTCCTCGGCACACTGTCGGCGGCCGTGCTGGCGCTGCCGGTGGCCCTGCTGGCCGCGCGCAACGTCACCGCTCAGCGCGTCGTCCGCTTCTTTTCCCGACGCTCGCTCGATACCATCCGCAGCGTCGACATCCTGGTGTGGGCGCTGATCTGGATCAACGTGGTCGGGCTGGGGCCGTTCGCCGGGGCGCTCGCCATCATGACCGCCGACATCGGCTCGTTCGGCAAGCTGTTCTCCGAGGCGATGGAGGCAGCCGACCGGAAGCCGGTCGAAGGCATCGTCTCGACCGGCGGCAGCCATGCGCTGGGCATCCGCTTCGGCATCCTGCCGGAAATCTTTCCCGTGCTGGCGAGCCAGGTCCTGTACTATTTCGAATCGAACACGCGCTCGGCCAGCATCATCGGCATTGTCGGCGCCGGCGGCATCGGCTTGCATCTCGCCGAAGCCATCCGCACGCTCGAACTGCAACAAACCTCGTTTATCATCGTCCTCATCTTGATCGCCGTCGCCCTGATCGATTTCGTCTCCAGCAAGTTGCGCTTCGCCATGATCGGCCGGCGCGGAGCCATGGCTTGAACGGCGAGGCTGCGCTGGCGCCACGCTATGCGCTCTATTATGCGCCGCGGCCCGGCGAGGGCCTCGCCGTCACGGCGAGCCAGTGGCTCGGCCGCGATCCCGAAAGCGGGCAGACGCGGGCGCTGCGGCCGGTTCCGGGCGTCGCCATGGAGCGACTGGAGAAGATCACGGCCGAGCCGCGGCTCTACGGCTTCCACGGCACCTTGAAGGCGCCGATCGCGCTGGTCGACGACGCCAGCGAGCGCGATTTCCTCGAAGCCGTCGGACGGTTCGCCGCGAGCGACCGCACCTTCGCGATTCCGGCGCTCGAACTTGGCGAGATCTCGGGCTTTCTTGCCCTTGTGCCGGCGGCGCGCTGCGCCGAGCTTCAGGACCTGGCCGACCGCTGCGTCGTGGAATTCGACGAGTTCCGCCGGCCCGTGGAGGAGTCGGAGCTGGCGCGCCGGCGGGTTGCCGGCCTCTCCCCGCGGCAGGACGAGCTGCTGATGCGCTGGGGTTATCCCTATGTGCTGGAGCAATGGCGGTTCCATCTCACCCTGACCGCGCGCCTGGCCGACGAGGCTGAACGTTCGTCGATGGCGGCCCTGCTGCGCCAGCGCTTTGGCGGTTTCACCGACCGTCCGCTGCCGGTCAACGACCTCTGCGTCTTCCGTCAGCCCGCGCCGGGCCGGCCGTTCGTCGTGTTGGCGCGCTTCAGGCTCGGCGGCGGACGGCGGGTGAGTGCCGAAGCGTGGCGAGCAGCCTGATCAAGGTCTCGGCCGCTTCGTCGAGCGCGCCGTCATTCACGATCGTCACAGCGCCGGTCACGTCGAGATCGCGGGTCAAGCCGCGCCGCAGCCGCTCGGCCGCCGCGGCAGAATCCTCGCGGCCGCGCTTCAGCAGGCGTTCCTTCAGCCGCCCGGCGGGCGCGGTGATCAGCACCGGCACGGTGTCCTTGTCGACGCCGTCCATCGTGCGGAAATGCTCGCGCGAGCCGCTCACCACGACGGCCAGTCCGGCGCGACGCCAGGCGTGGATCTCGTGGCCGATGCCGTAGTCGTTGCCATGGGCGTGCCAGTGGAAGGCGAACAATCCGTGGGCGCGGCGCAGCGCGAATTCGGCCCGGCTCAGCGCCACGTGATTCTCGCCACCGCTATCGGCCGGACGGGTGATGTAGCGGTGGGCGAAGACGATGGGCAGGTCGGTCGAGAGCATCGCCCGGGCGCGACCCAGCACGGAATCCTTGCCCGCCCCGGACGGACCCATGACGTAGACCAGGGCGCCGGCCATCTCAGACGACGCGCATGCCGGCGCACCACACCGCTCGCACCATGGGGGCGCCCTCGGACTCGCGCACCCGCACGAGATCGGCGCGGCGCCCGGCTGCGATCTCGCCGCGATCGCAGAGGCCCACGGCGCGCGCCGGGGTGAGCGAGGCCGCGCGCACCGCCGCGGGCAACGCGATGCCGACGTCGGCACCACGCAGCTTGAAGACGCTTTCCATCAGGCTCGCCGGCACATAGTCCGAAGACAAAATGTCGGCCTGACCGTCGCGCAAAAGGTCGATGGCGGCGATGTTGCCAGAATGCGAGCCGCCCATCACCACGTTGGGCGCGCCGACCAGCACGGCGAGACCCGCCTTGCATGACGCCTGGGCGGCCTCGCGCGTGGTCGGGAACTCGGCGATGATCATGCCGTTCTCCACCGCCTCCTGGACGTGCTCATGCGTGGCATCGTCGTGGCTGGCCAGCGGCAGCGCGCGGGCCTGGGCGCGGGCCACGATCTCGCGGCGATGGCGAGCGGCGTTCTTGTGATGCAGCTCCGTCGCGCGGGCGCTGAACAGCTCGAACTCGTCGTTGGTCATGCCGTATTTCTTGGTGTGGTAGAGCCGGAGCTTCTCCGGATCGAGGAACTGGCGCTGGCCCGGCGTGTGGTCGTTGATCGACAGCAGCCCGACCAGCGGCAGGTCGATCCAGCGGTCGACCGCCTCGACGGCGTCGTCGGCCACGATCTCGCAACGCAAATGCAGGCGATGGTCGGCGCGAAACAGGCGGCGTTCGCTGGCTGCCAGAACCGCGTCGATCATGCGCTCGCGGTTCAGCACCCGGTCGGTGTCGCCGCGCACGTCGCCCAGCGCCAGCGAATCGAACACCGTGGTGATGCCGGCAGCGGCGATCTGGGTGTCATGTGCCATCACCGCCGACAGGCTCGGCCACTTGACGCCGGGGCGCGGCGCGAAGTGCTTCTCCATGTTGTCGGTGTGCAGCTCGACCAGGCCGGGCACGAGATAGTCGCCTTCGAGGTCGAGGGCGTCGGCAACGTGCGAGCGGCGGTCGGCGACTTCGGCGATCAGCCCATCGCGCACGACCACCGTGCCGTCGAACTCCGCATCGGCGGTGACGATGCGGGCGTTGGTCAGGATCGTCTCGACGCTCATGCATGTACTCCGACGGAATTTCCCGAAAGGGCGACGTCGTGGATGCGGGTGGCGAGCGCATCGCGCACCGAGACGTCGTGGAAGATGCCGACGATTGCCGCACCGGCCTCGCGGCGCTGATGGATCAGTTCGACCACGCCGTCGCGATTGGCGGGATCGAGCGAGGCCGTCGGCTCGTCGAGCAGCAGGACCGGATAATCGACGCTGAGCGAGCGCGCGATGTTGACGCGCTGCTGCTCGCCGCCCGAGAAGGTCGCGGGCGGCAGCGACCACAGCTTGGCCGGAATGCCGAGCACGCCCAGCAGGAACTCGGCGCGCCGGTGCGCCTCGTCGGCGTTCATGCCGAGGCGGATGGCGGGCTCGGCCACGACGTCGATGGTGGCGACACGCGGGATCACGCGCAGGAACTGGCTGACGAAGCCCAGGGTGCGGCGGCGCACGTCGAGCACGGTCCGGGGCTCGGCGCGCACCAGCTCGACCCAGTCGGCGCCGTGGCGGACCCGGATCGAGCCTGCGTCGGGGCGATAGTTGCCGTAGAGCGAACGCAGCAACGTGCTCTTGCCGGAGCCCGAAGGGCCGACCAGCGCCAGGCACTCGCCCGGCGAGACGGCGAGCGCCACGTCGCGCAGCACCGGCAGTGCGAGGTCGCCCTGGGCGTGCACGACGAAGGATTTGGTGAGGCCGGAGACGCGGAGCGCAGGCATCGTCATACCTTTGGAGTCAGACGGGCAGGATCGAGGCGACGAGCATCTGGGTGTAGGCGTCCTGCGGATCGTCCAGCACCTGGTCGGTCAGTCCATCCTCCACCACACGGCCGCCCTGCATCACCATCAGCCGATGGGTCAGCAGGCGGGCGACGCCGAGATCGTGCGTCACCAGCACCGCCGACAGGTTCAGCGTCCCCACCAGGCCGCGCAGCAGGTCGAGGATGCGCGCCTGCACCGACACGTCGAGGCCGCCGGTCGGCTCATCCATGAAAACCAGGCGCGGCTTGCTGACCAGGTTGCGCGCGATCTGCAGGCGCTGGCGCATGCCACCGGAGTAGGTCGTCGGCCGGTCGTCGAGTCGAGCCTGCTCGATCTCGACACGGTCGAGCCAGTCGGCGGCGGTGCGGCGGATGTCGCCATAGTGGCGCGCGCCAACCGCCATCAGCCGCTCGCCGATATTGGCGCCGGCGCTCACGCCCATGCGCAGCCCGTCGCGCGCATCCTGGTTCACGAAGCCCCATTCGGTGCGCGACAGCAGCCGGCGGCGCGCCTCGGAGAGGCCGTGCACATCGACCGGACCGTAGGTCGCCGAATCGTAGGTGATCGTGCCGGCCTCGGGCGTCATCCGTCCCGCCAGGCAATTGAGCAGGGTGGTCTTGCCCGAGCCAGATTCCCCCACGACGCCCAGCACCTCGCCGGGCCACAGGTCGAAGTCGATGTCGCGGCAGGCGATGCGGCTGCCGAAGCGCTTGGTGAGACCCCTTGAAGAAAGGATGGGAGCGGAGAGAAGCGCGCCGCTCATCGCCGTCGCTCGCACCAGTCGGTATCAGAGCAGATGAACATCCGCTTGCCGGCGTCGTCGACGATCATCTCGTCCAAAAAGCTCTCGCGCGAACCGCAGAGCGCACAGCATTCGGTCCAGCTCTCGACCTCGAACGGATGGTCGTCGAAGTCGAGGCTCTTGACCGGCGTGTAAGGCGGCACGGCGTAGATGCGCTTCTCGCGGCCCGCGCCGTAGAGCTGCAGGGCCGGGCTGCGGTCGAGCTTGGGATTGTCGAACTTCGGGATGGGCGAGGGGCTCATGATGTAGCGATCGTTCACCATCACCGGGTAGTTGTAGGTCTTGGCGATGCGGCCGAAGCGGGCGATGCTTTCGTAGAGGCTGACCTGCATGACGCCGTATTCGCTGAGCGCGTGCAGGGTGCGCGTCTCGGTCTCGCGCGGCTCGAGCATGCGCAGCGGCTCGGGGATCGGCACCTGGAAGACGATGATCTGGCCTTCGCGCAGCGGCGTCTCCGGCACGCGATGGCGGGTCTGGGTGATGGTCGCTTTCTCGGTGCTGGTGGTGGTGGCGACGTCGGCCACCTTGGCGAAGAAGCGGCGGATGGAGACGGCGTTGGTGGTGTCGTCGGCGCCCTGGTCGATCACCTTCAGGGTATCGTCCCGGCCGATGATGGCCGCCGTCACCTGGATGCCGCCGGTGCCCCAGCCGTAGGGTAGCGGCATCTCGCGGCCGCCGAACGGCACCTGATAGCCCGGCACCGCCACCGCCTTCAGGATGGCGCGGCGGATCATGCGCTTGGTCTGCTCGTCGAGGTAGGCGTAGTTGTAGGCGCCGCCCTCGATGCTGGAGTCCGGCATGACCTACTCCGCCGCCTGGTCGAGGGCGGCGCGTCGATTGCGCTGCTCGACCTCTTGGCGGAGCGCCCTCACCGTCACCAGCTCGGACTGAAAGTCGACATAGTGCGGCAGCTTGAGGTGCTGCACGAAGCCCGAGGCTTCGACGTTGTCGGAGTGCGCCAGCACGAATTCCTCGTCCTGCGCCGGCGAGCTTGCGCTTTCCGAGAGCTCCTCGGCGCGCAGCGCGCGGTCGACCAGCGCCATGGCCATCGCCTTGCGCTCGGCATGGCCGAAGGCCAGGCCATAGCCGCGGGTGAATTGAGGCGGCACGTCGTGCGAGCCCGCGAACTGGTTGACCATGTCGCACTCGGTGACGTCGATATCGGCGATCTCGATGGCGAAGCCCAGCTCTTCCGGGACGAAGGAGACGGGCACGCCGCCGAAGCGGATCTCGCCGACGAAGGGGTGGTTGTTGCCGTAGCCGCGCTGGGTCGAGTAGCCCAGCGCCAGCAGGAAGCCCTCGTCGCCGCGCGCCAGGTTCTGCAGCCTGAGCGGCCGCGACGCCGGCAGGGTGAGCGGCTGGCGCGTCAGGTCTTCGGCCTTCTCGCCCTCGGACGAGCCTTGAGGCGGTGGTTCGAGCAGTCCGTCGCGCTCCAGGATGTCGCCGACCCGCGGCAGGGCTTGCGCGCTGTCGACCGGCGCGGTCGGCGCCTGCGGCCGCTCGCCGGAGGCGGCCAGCGAGAAGTCGAGCAGCCGGTGGGTGTAGTCGTAAGTCGGGCCCAGCACCTGGCCGCCCGGTATGTCCTTGAAGGTGCCCGAGATGCGGCGCTCCACGATCATCGACGTGGTGTCGAGCGGCACGCTGTCGCCGAACCTCGGGAGGGTAGTGCGATAAGCGCGCAGAAGGAAGATTGCCTCGACCAGATCGCCGCGCGCCTGCTTGATGGCGAGGGCGGCCAGCGCGCGGTCGTAGCACGAGCCCTCGGTCATCACGCGGTCGACCGCCAGCCCGAGCTGCTGGTCGATCTGCTCCAGCGAGAGTTCGGCCACGGCGCGATCACCACGGCGCTTGTCGGCTATGAGATCGAGCGAATGGGCGATGGCCGTCTCGCCGCCCTTGACCGCGACATACATGGTCAGCCCTCCACGGCGATGCTGCGCGGCAGCGCTAAAAGGTGCGATCCGGCGGTGAACACGACGTCGACGCCGCAGGGAAAGAGCGCGTGGTTGTCTGCCCACGCCTGCCAGAAATCCGTGCCGAGCCCGCCCACCGCGACGGCCGCCTGTCCGTCGATCCCGGGCCCGCGCCAGCGCCGGGTGGCGCCGGCGCCCAGCACCGGGACCTCGATCACCACGGTGGCTGAGCGGTCGGGATAGAGGTCGGTGCCGATGGCGAAGCCGTCGAGCGATGCGGTGTCGTGCGCCAGCACGGCGAAGGTGGCCTCGCCGCGTTCGGCCACGATCGGCGCGCCGGCGTGGAAACGGACGAAGTCGCGCACTTCCGGCAGGTCGAATTCCGGCGCCAGCCAGAGCGGCGTGTCGCGATCGACCAAGGTCAGAAGATACCCCGCGGTCGCCGGGCAGATCGTGCCCGGGCCGGCGGGAGGATCCGGCAGGCTGGCGATGCGGCCGGGATGGGCGAAGGCGTCGAGCACGGCGCGGAACAGGCGCTGCGCATCGTGGCCGGGATCGGCGAGGCCCGGGGCGAGGACGGTGACGGGTTGGTTCATGTCCCGGCCTCGCGCGCCACGGTGAAGAAATCGACTTTGGTGGCGGCGGCACGGGCCGCCGTCAGGCGCCGTCGCGCCTCGGCCTCGGCGGCGAGCGGCGCCACGATCCGGGCCTCGAGGGCGTCGCGCCACTCGCTGCGTTGGCCGAGCGCATCGATCACGGCTGCGATCTCGGCCTGGCGCGGCGCGCGGCCGCCGACATAACCGATGCCGATTTCGCCGCTTTCCAGCCGGACGGCGGTGCGGGTCGCGGTCATTTCGCCGGCGCAGAAGGCTGCCCCGCTGCCCGAGATGCGCCCCTGCACCATGACCAGGCCGATCTCGGGCCGCCGCAGCACGCTGTAGGCCGGCACCGGGCCGAGGCCTTGCCACAAGCTCTCCAGGCGCGCCGCCGGGGCCTTCGCCAACAGCGAAAGCCATCGCTGGCGACGGCGGGCATCGGCGTCGGATGGGGTCGAGAAGGAGGACATGAGGGGCACGCTTCGCGGCGCACCATCGGAAGGTCAGGTTACCGATCCAAGGGTAATGCGTGAAGTTATTATGACAGCCCCCGCCGTTATCCCCCGCCATGGGGTTTCCGCAATTCCCGCAACCGGCTTTGCCGATCGCCGATCACCGGATCGGCCCTCCATGCCAGCGATACGAAACAATAGTGCGCCTGCGCGGGCGGCGGCGACCGGGAATTCCTTCGTACCGCTATAGGGCCCGGTATTTTGTAAGCAGAACGCGGTCGGGCAATTTGCGCAAATCCCGCTACTGCTCGGCGAGGGATTGCGACGGCAGTGCATGCAGGGGTTAGCGCAGTTGGCACTGCCCAACTGGCGGCGCGCGGCAGTGCCGCGGCCCGAAAAGCTCGCCGAACCGTCGAAGTGAATGACCATGATGCCGATCCTCTCGATGCGAGTGTCGGCAGCCATACGCCACAACATTGCTCAGTTTTGTCAAGCGCCGCAGGGCGCGCCGGCGTCGTGGCTAAAAGGGGCTCTGCCGCTGATGGCCGAGCCGCCGGCCTCTTTTGTCGCGCGACGTCCGGCGAGGGAGTTCCTCGGCGGCCGGAACCGGCGCCGTGGCGCGGAGCGGCCCTAGGGCTACCTCGCGTCCGCGGTCGGTGAGGCGGACGCCCTTCGCGCGGTCCTCGATCAGGCCCAGCATCTCGAAGCGCAGGCGCTGCATGGAGGAGAGCGGCGGGGGCGCGGACGGAGATCTGGCGATGGCGCGCAAGATCGCGTGTTCCTGGACGCTGAGTTGCAGCTCTCTTTTTCTTCCATTCATGACCGATCAACCAAACGCCGCGGAAAAAAGCCCGCCCAACGGGGGAGAGTCGGGCGGGCGGAGCCAACCGGTCGTCAAGTTTGCAAAAACCGGTTGTCGAAAGGGATGGATCGACCTCTCTGGCCGGTCAACGCCGCCCGCCATCGGGGGTTGCGACAGAAGTTGGGGAAGCCGCTCTCGCGGCGGGCTGCAGCAGCCGCGCCAGCGTGGCGATCACGTCGCGCATCTCGTACGGCTTGTCGAACAGCGGCCGGTCGCGATGTGGATAGGGCATCAGCGCGCTCGACAGGCCGCTCACGAACACGAAGGGGACGCCCAGCACGGCCAGCACGTCGGCCAGCGGAAATGACGTCTCGCCGCGCAGGCGGATGTCGAGCAGGGCGCCGTCGAGCGTGTGGTCGGCCATCAGGGCGAACGAGGCCGCGACCGTGGACGCCGGCCCGACCGCGACGCCGCCCGCCTGGGCGACGGCGGAAGCGAGACTGAGGGCGATCGGCGCCTCATCCTCGACGATCAAGATCTTTCGGCCCTGAAGCGGGCGGGACTGAGCCGGCATTAGGGCTGTAACGCGGAGCGAGGGCCTGCGGTTGCGCGGAAATTCATCCTCAGCCCGATCGACATCGGGCAACCGCCAGCAGCGCCGCGCGAGGCGTTCGCGCGCGAGGCGTTCGGCAGTTGCAGGGGCTTGGACGATTTGCGGCCGAATGAGCAGGACATCTGAGAATACACCACGACGGCAACCGTTTGAATGGAGCCGACGTTCATCAGGCGCTCGCTTGCTTCCAGCCCGAAGCGAAGCACCCCACTCACCATTTTTTCAGGGAGCCAACCATGGCCGACGTCACGAAGATCACATCCGGGACCTTGATCGCCGCCGAGAAAGTCGAAGGCACCGACGTATACAACCTGCAGGGCGACAAGCTCGGCACGGTCGACGACATCATGATCGACAAGGTGAGCGGCAAGGCGATCTATGCGCTGATGTCGTTCGGCGGCTTCCTCGGCATCGGCGAGAAGTATCATCCGCTGCCGTGGTCGACCTTGAAGTACGACGAGCGCAAGGGCGGCTACATCGTCAACCTCGACAAGCGGATGCTCGAGAACGCGCCGACCTACGACATGGACGAGGATTTCCGCTGGACGCCGGATTACGGTCGCCAAGTCGACAAGTACTACAACGCGCCGACCTACTGGTAAGCCTCCAGGAACAGCGCTTCGATTGGCCCGCGTGGGACGGTGATCGTCCCCGCGGGCTTTTTGCTGGTGATCGTGGTAATCCAGCCGCCACCCGTCCAGAGATGGAAATCGAGGAGCATCGATGAAGTCGTTCGTCATGGCGGCGGCCGTCGGCCTGTCGTTGGCCGCCGGTTCAGCCCGCGCACAGACCGCCATCCAGCCCGGCCTGTGGGAGGTCTCCGACAAGACGACGATGGAGGGCGTGCAGCCGATGCCGTCGACGTCCCGCCAGGTCTGCGTCAAGGCCAACGAAGCCACCCTGGAGCGCCTGATCTATCCGACCCCCGACGACTTCGCCAAGCACGGCTGCACCTTCGCGCCGGGGCCGAAGCAGGACGGGATCTTCAAGGCGACTACAGCGTGCCCCGCCACCGACCAGACGCCGGGCGTCACCGCCGAGGCCGAGATCAGCTACACGCCGACAAGCTACGAGGGCCTGGGCCAGCTCACGGTCAAGAGCAAGGACGGCACGACGGTCAAGGGCAGCTCCGTGCTGAAGGGAAAGAGGATCGGGGACTGCTGATTTCCCGGCCGCCATGAAGTTGCCGCGATTGGCGCAGGGATAGCGCCATCGCCGACTCCGTATAGCGATCGTAGATCGCGGAGATGTCGGTGCTGCTGGCGCGCTTTGTCGCAAGTCTGGTGATTTCGGGCCTGACCCTCCTGGCGGCAGCCATCATCCTTTCTTTCTCGCCCGCCCGGGCGGCGACCGGCTCCGCCCCGCCCCGCGATTACGACACCTCGGCGTATCGCTATACCGACAAACCGGCGCCCGCCTCCCTCTCGGCCGGCAGCCGCACGCTCATCGTCTATGTCGATCGCGATTTCGGTCCTGCCGAGCGCGAGCGGATCGCGCTGGCGCTCGAGCAATGGAACCACGTGCTGAACGGCCTCGTGCGCTTCCGCGCCAGCCTGCTGCCGCCCGATCCCTCCGACCAGACCGTGGCGCAGATCCGCCGATCCGGCGCCTGGATCGTGGCCAAGGTCGACAGCCGCCATCCCGCTGCCCGCGAGCGCGCGGCGCTCGCCATGACCGTGGGCGGCCGCGGCGGTGGCTTCGTCTATGTGATCGGCGACCGCTTCGCCACGCGCGACCTCACCGCCGTGATGCTGCACGAGCTCGGCCACGTGCTGGGCGCCGGCCATGATCCGCACGGCCACCTGATGGCGCCGGTCTACGACCGCAGCAACGGCCATTGCATCGACCGCGGCGCGGTCGCCATGGTCGCGTCGGCCCAGCATCTGCCGCTCAACCAGCTCAACTGGTGCGTTGGCCCGGGCCTGGACGACGGTCGCACCAGCAGCCGGTAGTCGACGGAAAGGCCATGCTTGTGGCCTTGAGAAGACCTCAATTGGAAGCTAGGGATGAAGGAGCGCCGGCCCAGCGTCCGTATAGCCGCCGTAGACGGTGGAGATTGCGGTGCGCGTGGCGCGACTTTTGACAAGTCTGATGATTGCCGGCGTGGCCCTCTTGGCGACGGGCATCGTGCTGCCCGTCACGCCGGCAGGCGCGACGGTTAGCAGCCCCGGCCCGGACTACAATACTTCGGACTACCGCTACACCGACAAGCCGCCTGCTGCAGCCGCTGCCGCCCGCATATTCTCCGTCTATATTGTCGACGATGAATTCGATGCGGCCGAGCGCGAGCGCATCGGGCTCGCGCTGCAGCAATGGAACCACGTGTTGAACGGCTACGTGCGTTTCGACATCTACTCGCTTTCGGGCGCTCCCTCGGCGGAGACCCTGACCCAGCTCTATCGATCCGGCGCTTGGATCGTGACCAAGGTGGACAGCTACCACGACATCGCCCGTGACCCCAAGAAGTTGGCGGTGACGTCGGGAATAAAGAACCGCAACGGCGGCTTCGTCTATGTGATCGGCGACCGCTTCGGCAGGCCCGACCTCACCGCCGTCATGCTGCACGAACTCGGCCATGTGCTGGGCGCCGTTCACGACGAGAACGGCCACCTGATGCGGGCGTCCTATAACCACTACGGCTTCGTTTGCATCGACCACAACGCCGTTGCCCTGGTCGCGGCGGCCCAACGTCTGCCGCTCAACCAGCTCAACTGGTGCTTTGGCCCGGGACTGAACGACGGTCGGCCCCACGACCCTTAGTCGGTGAACGCCGGCATCACCTGTTCGCCGAAGCGGCGCATCGAGGCGATGTTCTGGTCGTGGCTCATGGCGCCGAAGCCGGTCTGGCAGAGCAGGTGCTGCACGCCGACATCCCTCAGCTCGGCCACTTGCTCGCGCACCCGCGCTGGCGAGCCGTAGAGCGAGCCGGTCTTCAGCACGAAGGGGATCGCCTCGGAATCGGCGACCTTGGGATCGGTCCAGGCATTCAGCGTCGAGGGCTCGGGCTGGAAGTCGGACGGATTGTAGGCCCCGCGCACATGCATCATATGGGTGCGCGTCTCGACGAGAAGGGCCGAGAGCTCGTCCTCGGCCTGGGCGTCGGACTCGGCGACATAGACGTTGCGCCATAGCGCGCTTTGCGCGAGCAGCCGCGCCTTGGTCTTTTCGTCGTGACCGCCCGCGTCGATGCCTTCGGCATAGGTCGTCCAGCGTTCCTTGATGCGCTGGACCGGCAGCCGCGCGGTCAGGATGGGCACGCCCAGCTTGCCGCATTCGGTGAACGAGCCGGGCGAGATGACGCTCCGCCACAGCGGCGGCCCCGGCTGCTGCACGGGCTTGGGCCGCAGCGCAGGGATGTGGATCTTGTGGAACTTGCCGTCGTAGGTGAGCGGCGCCTCGCGCCATGCCCGCTCGATGATATCGACCGCCTCCGCCATGCGCTCGCGGCTGTCGTGGCTGCGCAGCCCGTGGCCGACGAATTCGTACTCGTTGTAGACCGTGCCCTTGCCGATGCCGACATCGATGCGGCCCTTGCTGAGATTGTCGAGCAGCGCCAACTGCACGGCGAGCCGCACCGGATGGTGGAAGGGCATCTGCACCACGGCGAAGCCGATGCGGATCTTCTCGGTCTTCATGGCGAGTGCCGCGGCAAACATCAGCGAGTCGTTGTAGACGCTCTCGCCGGTGAAATAGTGCTCGGTGAGCCAGACGTCGGAAAAGCCCATCCGCTCGGCGGCGCAGGCCTGGTCGATGATCTGGTCGATGCGCTGACAGTCCTCGGCAGGCGAGGGCGACATCGAGAGGGTAAGCCAACCGAATTTCATGAGGACTCTTTGCTGCGAGCGCGCCAAGGCGGGCGGGGGAACCCCCGCCCTCGGTGGCGCTCATCCATCGTTGCCTCAGGGAAGGAAGACGCGCAACTGGAGTTGCGCCTCCCGCGCCCGGCTAGACGTCGCGGCGACCCGACCGCATGATTCGCATGACTTCCAGGAAGTTGGCCGGCGGGGTGTGATCCTGCGACTTGGTCTGCGGGGCAACCGACGCCATGGCGCGGTAGACCACGCCCACAAGTTCGTACTCGCTGGTGTCGGCGCCCATGGTGGCGAGCGCCAAGGCTCCCGCACGCAGCATGCGCGGTGTGACAATGACTCTCTTGCCCGGTTTCGGCACTTTGACCATGGCTAGATTACGCGTCTCACTCTACTGGCTCCTATTTTACGCTTCGTTGCGAATGAATCGATGAATCGTGTAGTAACTCTGCCGTGCAAAAAAGCTGGTTGAACGTCTTTTTGGTCGTCATCTCGGTGGCCTTGACCGCCGTGGCGGCCGAGTTCCTGGTGCGTTGGCTCGACAAGGGCGGGGAGATCGGGCCGGCCGCCCGGCATCTCGACGAGATCCCGCTCGCGCCCGGGGTCGAGCGTGCGTGGTTCTATGAAACGCCGCCGCCCCTTCCCAACCAGCGGGCGGTGCCCGAGGAATGGCGCGAGCTGGTGCGCGACGTCGAGAACAGCGGCATCACCGAAGGCACGCGACGGGCCGACATGTTCAAGGCGTGGAACTCGGCGTTCGTCGGCGATCCCTGCCGGCATGCCTACCTGTGCGGCGCGCCGGGCCATCTGTTCGTCTATGACCCGCCGAGCGATGCCGGCGGGACCGGGGAAAACCGGCCGCCTTACCGCTTCCTGCCCAATGCCACGACACCGATCCGGCTCACCACCAACGCCTACGGATTTCGCGGGCCGCCCGTGCCGTTTCAACGCCAACCCAGGACCGTACGCATCGCCTTCATCGGGGCCTCGACCACGGTCAGCAGTCATTTCTTCCCGTACTCGTACCCGGAGTTCGTCGGCAACTGGCTCAACCTGTGGGCCAACCAGCACAAGCTCGATATCAAGTTCGAGGTGCTGAACGCCGGCCGCGAGAGCATCACCTCGACCGACAACGTCAACGTCGTGCGCGAAGAGGTGTTGCCACTCAAACCCGACCTCGTCGTCTATTACGAAGGCGCCAACCAGTTCCAGCTGAGCACCATCGTGCCTGGCCTGCCGCCGAAGCCCGTGAACCGCCTGTTGCTCGCCCCGGGCGAGAGCTGCCCCGCCCTGCCGCCGCCGGCCGCGCAGGCGAGCGGCAATGGCGGAGCGGCCAGCGGCGGGGGCGGCAACCCCGCCGGCCCGGGCTGGCTCGAGCGATTCGGCCAAAGCATCGTCTACGAATTCGCGCTGGTGCGCCGCGTGCGCGCGCTGTTCGCCGCGAACGCGATGCCGGCGGGCGGTGGCGAATGGCCCAAGCCCGATTACAAGCTGGTCTGGCCGGCCGGCGTCGACGAACGCGATCCCGACGTCGGACGCTCCGATCTGCCGATCCATCTCTCGACGATCCTGGGCGATCTCGACGCCATGCGCAGCGCCGCGCAGCAATCGGGCGCCGAGCTGGTGTTGGCGTCGTTTTTCTGGCTGGTGAAGGACGGCATGGTGCTGGATCCGGTCCGCCACCGGGCGATCCTGGAGTATCTCAACCAGGGTTACGCGCCGTTCCGCTATCGCGACCTCGAGCGTCTGGCCGCCTTCCAGAACCGTGTGTTCGCCAAGTACGCGCGCGTGCACGATCTCGACTTCATCGACGTGGCGCGCCACACGCCGTTCGATCCCGATCTCTTTGTCGACGCCATCCACACGACCTATGGCGGCGAGCGGCTGCGCGCCTGGGTGTTCTTCCAGTTGCTGCTGCCGATCGTGGAGAGCCACCTCAAGAGCGGGGCGTGGCCGCGCAAGGTGGTGCCGTCGAGCGAGCCGGCGCCGGTCTTTGCGCCACGGGCGATCACTTTCGACTGCAAGCGACCTTAAGCGGACCGCGGGCCTCCAGGCCCGCTCTTCATTGTCGACTCGAAGACATGAGCGGGCCTGGAGGCCCGCGGTCCGCTTGATTCAATTCTCCTGAGCCGCCGCCTCGCCGTTGCGGAGGTGCAGGTCGAGGATCACCAGCCGGCCGTTCTTGATGCCGAGCCTGAGCGTTGCGCGGCCGGCGGTCGGACAGCAATTGCCGTCGCCGCTCTTCCACAGCGGCGTGGCGGCGGTGAGCTTCGCGTAATTGGGGAAGATGCCCTTCCAGGCGCCCCAGCCCTTGGGCAGGCGCTTGGCGAGATCGAACAGCCAGCTCTCGGTGTCGATCTCGCTGAGCTTCTCGCCGTCCATGAGATAGAGCGAGCCCGCGTTGAAGGCGCCGGTGCCCTCCATCGTGCCCGACAGGTCGAGCAGCTTGCCCGCCGGCGACTGCACCACGACCGGCGGGTTGAAGTGCACGGATTCGACGGCGGTGGCGATCACGGGCGCGAGCGTCGTGCCACGGCGGCGAAACACCACCACGCCGCCGCCGCTGCGGTATTGCGGGTTGGTGTAGCTCTGGAGCTGGAAAGCCAGGGCATCGCCCGACCCCGCGACGTTGGCGAAGGCGTCGACCGTGCAGGGATCTTCCGGCCCATCGGGTATCGCCACGCAGGCCCGGCGCGCCTCGGCCTCGCCGACATCGCGGCGCACGCGGTGCCACTTGTCCGCCTCGGCGAGGAGTTCCGCGATGCGCCGGTCATAGCTTCCGCGCAGGTCGTCGAGGGTGCCCGCCGACTCGCGGCTGGCAAGCCAGTGCAGCTGGTCGGTGCGCAAGGCGCGCGGCGCCAAGGTGGCGTCCAAGGCCCTGCTGTAGGCCTGGGCCATGTGCTCGTCGGCCTGCGAAAGGGCGGGATCGGCGCAGATCGCGGTTTCGACGGTGGTCGCGGCCTTGGCGCAATCGAAGCTCGCGGCTTGGGCACCGCACGCCGGCACCGCGAGACAGGCTGCAAGGAGAAGGGCGGCTCGCATGGCGCGAAGCTGGCGCGTTCGCGGCGGCGCTGCAACCGACAGTACGGGGATGGCGGAGCGGATGTGCCGGCTGCCCACCCCAGGCAAGCCGGCACTCCACATACGCTTGTCGACGATCGCGCGGGGCGGACACCTCCCCAAGACCGTGTCCGCTCCGGCTGCCTCGTGCGACGGTCGCGGTTATGAATTAATTGCATCCGAGCCGCAATCAACTTATTGCCGCAGGCTACTGCACAGATACCGTCAGGCTGTAGGGCGTGGGCGCCACCGGGCCGCTGGGACCGCCGCTGACCGTGATCAGGTATTTGCCGTCGCGCGGAATGGCGCCGACCCAGGCCTGGGCGTTGTCGTTCGGCCCGGCGTCGGGCAGCGTCTTGCCGGTGATCAGCGGGCTGCCGTCGGCGGCGCGGGCGACGGTGGCGGCGGGATTGTAGACCTGAAAGGCGATGGGTGCCGTCGAGGCGACGGAGACGTTCATCGTCTGCCCGGCCTTGGCCTGGACGTAATAGAGGTCGCGGCCGCCCGGCACCATTTGGCCGTTCTTCGTCGCTGTGTTCGAGCCCGGATTGAAGGTGATGACCGACATCGGCGGCAGGGTCGTGACGCCTTGGCCGAGAGCCGCAAGCGGCAAGAGGACGAGGGCGATAAGAGCCGAGAGATATTTCATGCCGCCAGAATTGCACCGCGTGGCGCCAACATGAAAGGGCTACTTGACTTCCGTGGTCGCGAAATCCGCCGGCATGGTGATCTCCAACACTTCGAAATCCTCGGAGTGGTCGATCTCCTTGTGCCTGATTCCCGGCGGCTGATAGACGGCCGAGCCGGCGACCAGCTTGTGCTCGCCATAGCCTTCGTAGTCGAAGATCGCCCAGCCCTTCAGCACATAGACGAACTGGAACTCGAGCGTGTGAGTATGGCGTGGCGCGTCGGCATGCTGGCCGGGCTTGGCGCGGATCACATGCGCGCCGACTTTTCCGCCGGTCAGCTCCTTCAGCCCGAGGGGACGGTATTCGAAGGAGGGCCGGAGCCCATCTTTCTCGAAAGACTCGGAACCGAGATGATTGACGATGCTCCTCTTGCCGGCCGCGGCATCGGCAATGTTCTGGTCCTTCTCGGCTTCGTTCGTGGTTGGGAACAGGTCGGGCATCGCATCCTCCAGGGTCCCGGCCAGCATGCCCGGCTTCGACCCCATTCGCGAGGTTCCGCGGAAAGATCAACGTCGCCGGGGTGGCGCGGTTGCAGCGTCTTCGAAGCGGGCGTGCGATGATCAGCAGTCGAGGGAGGTCCCGAGAGGACGTGGCATGCGCAAGATGGTGAACATCGATACCGCCGCCCTGAAGGCGCTGGAACTGCTGGCGGCCGACCGCAAGGTGAGGCTGCAGGATCTCCTGGACGAAGCGATCGCCGATCTGCTGAAAAAGCATCGCCGGCCCGTGACGACGAAGGAAATGTTCGCCCAGAGCCTCCAAGGCGGTCGCGGCAAGCGAAAAGCGGTGTGATTCGGGCCCGAAATAGCCTTTTTCCGCGTCTTTCTTTCTTCATCCACAAGCCTTAAAATGCATCGCTTTCCCGCTCGTTGCGTACCGGAAAGCACATGGCTCACATCAGACTGAACACTCATCCCTCCCAGGGCGGCCAGGCGGCTCCCCCGGTGATCTGGGGCGCGCGCGATCCCAAGATTCGCGGCCCCGTCGTGGGCACCGTCGGCGATCCCGCCAAGCGCAACGTCATCGGCGTGCATTCAGGCTCCTACGGCATCTATCGCGCCCTGGCGATCGCCGCGCAGGAGCTCAAGGCAGATCACCGGCCCGACTTCACCAA
>Ga0308309_10000220_pt1 | contig 41355 bp, 32 predicted proteins | sample HubBroMetageWFT5_FD_192491 | JGI IMG/M metagenome (GOLD analysis project Ga0308309, IMG submission 192491) | Warmed and freeze-thawed soil microbial communities from the Hubbard Brook experimental Forest, New Hampshire - Hubbard Brook CCASE Soil... | ecosystem: Environmental > Terrestrial >...
GACGGCGAGACGCGCATCATCGGCGCGGGCGAGGTGCTGCTGGTCGAGGACACGTCCGGCAAGGGCCATTTCTCCAAGGCCATTTCGGGCCAGATGCGCCATTCGATCTTCGTGCCCATCGAGTAAAAACCTCATCCTGAGGAGCATCGCGCAGCGATGCGTCTCGAAGGATGGGCTACGATCGCGATGTATCCCACCCTTCGAGACGGCCCTGCGGGCCTCCTCAGGGTGAGGCCTAGCTGTAGCAAGGAAGAGAACCATGAACGTCACAACCGTCCTCGATCCCCTCAACGATCTCGTCGAGCAGGCCAAGCGCGTCCTGCCGGGCGGCAGCTTCGGCAACATGCCGGCCGAGGTAGTCCTCAAGGAGGGCAAAGGCGGCCGCATCTGGGACGAGGCGGGCCGCGAATATGTCGACTTTCTTCTCGGCTCCGGCCCGATGTTCGTGGGCCACGCCCATCCCGAGGTGACGGCGGCGGTGCAGGCCCAGGTGCCGCTGGGCACCACCTTCTTCGGCAACAACCGCCACGGCATCGCGCTCGCCGAGGCGATCTGCGATGCCGTGCCCTGCGCCGACCAGGTGCGCTTCGTCTGCTCCGGCACCGAGGCTGATCTCTATGCGATGCGCGCCGCGCGCGCCTTCCGCAAGCGCGACAAGATCCTGAAGTTCGAGGGCGGCTATCACGGCATGAGCGACTATGCGCTGATGTCGCTCGCCCCCAAGCGGCCGGGCAACTTTCCGCGTCCGTCGCCCGATTCGGCCGGCATCCCCAAGTCGGTGCAGGACGAGATGCTGGTGGCGGCCTTCAACGACATCGGCATGGTGGAAAGCCTGATCGAGGAGCAGAAGGACGACCTGGCCGGCGTCATCGTCGAGCCGTTCCAGCGCCTGATCCCGCCCAACCCGGGCTTCCTGCAGGCGTTGCGCGCGGTGACGCAAAAGCACGGCATCCCGCTGATCTTCGACGAGGTCGTGACCGGCTTCCGTTTCGCCTATGGCGGGGCGCAGGAGTACTACGGCGTCACGCCCGACCTCTGCACCTTGGGCAAGATCGTGGGCGGCGGCTTTGCCCTGGCCGCCATCGCCGGCCGCGCCGACATCATGAAGCACTTCGACCGGCTGGCGATGGACGATGAGGATTTCATCTTCCAGGTCGGCACGCTGTCGGGCAATCCGGTCGCCGCCGTCGCCGGACTGGCGACGCTCGAGGTGCTGAAGCGTCCCGGCGCCTACGAGCAGGTCTTCGCCACCGGCCGCGAGCTGATGGCGGCACTCTCAGGCCTCCTGAAGAATGCCGGCATCAAGGCGCAAGTGATCGGCGAGCCGCCCTTGTTCGACGTCGTCTTCACCGACCAGCCGATCAAGGACTATCGCGATACGCTGAAGGGCGACAAGGCGATGGCGGCGCGCTTCAACCAGCTCCTGCGCGCCCGCGGCGTCATGAAGGGCGAGAGCAAGTACTACGTGAGCCTGGCCCACGACCGCGCCGACATCGACCACACGATCGGCGCGTGGACCGAGGCGGTGAAGGAACTCATGTCATCCTGAGCGGAGCGAAGGATCTCATGCCGATTGCAAGCGGCGATGAGGTCCTTCGCTTCGCTCAGGACGACACATCACGGTCCGTCCAACCCCTTCTTCTTCAAGAGTGGCAGGTTCTTCGGATCGGCCAGCGCCAGCAGCAGTTCGTCGGCGGCCGCGCGGTTGCGCGAAGCGGTGGAGACCGCGCCCGAATAGATCGTGTAGTTCTGGAGTTCCAGCGGGATCGGCCCGATCGGCACGACACCCGGCACCGCCAAAAGCTCGCTCGCCTGCTGCAGGCCGATCTCAGCCTCGCCGTTCGCTACCTTCTCGGCGACCAACCCGCCCTTCACCAGCACGGTCTTGGACTTGAGCTGCTCGGCGATTCCCATCTTCTCGAACAGCTTGGCCAGATAGATGCCGCTCGAGCCGCCGGAAGCGGGATCGATATAGGCGATCGCGCGCGCCGCCAGCAGCGCCTTCTTGAACGCATCGACGCTCGAGATGTCGGGCGTGGCCGCGCCCTGCTTGACCGCGGCGCCGATGCCGGCGCGGGCCAGCGCCTTGGCGCTGCTCTCGACGACCTTGCTGCCGAGGAACGGCCCCAGTCCCAGCGGCGGCATGACGACCACGTCGAAATACTCGCCGGCTGCGACGCGCTTCGACAAGCCGCCTGCCGTGTCGTTGTCGATCGTCACCTTGTGGCCGGTTCGTTTCTCGAACTCGGGGATAATCTCCAGCGCCACCGACTTGAAGGCGCCGGCGGTCAGCAGCTTCAGGTCGGCGGCCCGCGCCGGAACGATGCCGGCGAAGGCGATCAGAATGGCGAGCAGGACGCGCATGTGGTTCTCCCGTTACTGTCATCCTGAGCGAAGCGAAGGATCTCACGCCAGCGGCAGGCGGCGATGAGGTCCTTCGCTTACGCTCAGGACGACCGAATACTATTCAGGACGCCCCATGACATACGGTTTCAGCGCCGCATACATGAAAGCATGGGTCGGCGTGGGCACGCCGAGCTTCCTGCCGAGCTCGACCACCTTGCCGGAAAGCCACGGCAGCTCGATTCGATTGCCGCGCAAAAGGTCGACGGCCATCGAGGGCATGAGCTGCGGCGGGGCGTTGCGGTTGAAGTTCAAGGTCTTGTCGACGGCGTCGGCGGGCAAGGCCACGCCCGCCGCACGGCCGACCGCGGCCACCTCCTCGTAGGCGGTGGTGAACCAGGGCGCCATGTCGGGATCGTCGCGCAGCTTGCCGACCGGCAGCCGGGCGAGCGCCATGATGCCGGCGTTGGAGGCGAGCAGGATGAACTTCATCCAAAGGTCGGTCAGGATCGCCGGACTCGCCACGCCCTCGATGCCGGCCTTCTGGCATATCGCCGCGAACGCCTCGGCACGCGCGCTCTTCCTGCCGTCGAGCTCGCCGAACACCATGCGCATGACCGTGCCGGTCTGGCGGATCACGCCGGGCTCGGTGATGGTGGCGCTGATATTGGCGACGCCGCCCATCACGGCGTCCTTGCCCAGGATCGGCGCCAGCCGCTCGGCGGCATCGACGCCGTTCTGCAGCGGGATGACGGCGGTATCCGCGGCCACCATGGGCTTGATCGCCTGGCCTGCGCTTTCGACGTCCCACAGTTTCACGCAAAACAGCACGATATCGACCGGGCCGACCGACTTGGGATCGTCGGTCGCTTGCGTGGGCGCGACGTGCGTGTTGCCGCGCGCGCTCTCGACCCTGAGTCCCTTGCTTTTCATCGCCGCAAGATGCGCCCCGCGGGCGATGAAAGTGACATCGGCTCCCGCCTTGGCCAGCGCGGCGCCATAGCCGCCGCCCACGCCACCGCCTCCGACTACCGCGATACGCATGTCACGCTCCCCATCACGACCGGGCCGGCGCTGCAGGTCGCCGCGACCTCGTCCTCATCTTCGATCCTGAGACCCCCATCGGCTTGCAAGATGTATTCCGCTCCCCGCAGCCGCACGGCCGCTTGCCCCGCGGGACAATAGGCGATGTGCACACCGGGGCCCAGGCGCCGTGTCTCGCCGGCGTTCAACACCGCGAGATCGATCTGGACCCGGCTGCGATCGCCCATCAGGTTTATAACCTCGACCGGGCCGGTCTCGAGGCGGCTCACGATCGTGGTCTCGCCGGCGAAGCGCACCGGCTTGAAAGGTCGGCGCACATCGATTTCGCCGTCGGGCGTCTCCAGCACCAGGCCAATGCCGGCCACCAGCACCTGCATCCTGTCGAAGCCCGTGTAGTCGGAGAAGGGGCCGGCGGCCGCGATCTGCGTCCGGCCGAAGCGCCACACATCGCCGTCGGAAGCGATGTCGACGCTGACGCCGCCGCCGTTCTTCCACGGCGTGCGGACGTACCGGGCGGGGTCGAGGAGCGCGATCAGGGCACGATCTTTTCGCGGCGGAAGCGGCGCAGCAGGCGCTCGAACATCGCCTCGCTGTCGACCACGTCATGAAAGCCGTGCAGGCGGCTCTTGGTGACGTCGGACATGACGTCCCAGTCCGCCGCGAATACGTAGTCGGCGAACGGCCAGCCGACGAGCTGGTCGAAGGCGATCTTCCTGAGGCCGTGCTTCTTCGTGAGGTGCGCCCACAGCTCGGCCTTGTCGGCCATGTGCTTGGTGAGGCTGATGGTCTGGACGTCGCCCACCTTCATGCCGAACACCTGGGCGATCCTGGGCCAGACATTGCGCCAGCGGAAATAATCGCCGTTGGTGATGTTGTAGGCCTGGTTGGCGCATCGCGGCTCGGTCGCGGCCCACAGGGCGGCATTGGCGAAGTGCGACGACTCGGTCACCTGGTAGATCGTGCGGTAGGCGCCCGGCTTGCCGGGAAAGCGCAATGGCTGGCCGAGTTCCTTCGAGATCGCGGCATAGACCGCGATGGCGGGCAGGATGCTCATGGCCGCGCCGGGCGCGAAGCCGCACAGCGTTTGCGGTCGAAGCTCGGTAAAGCTCCATTTCTTGCCGCGCTGGAAGTCGGTCAGCCAGTCGATCTGGTCGAAATAGAAGTCGGGCGGCATGTGACGCGGATCGGTCTCGCGCATCGGCGTTTTGGTCGGACCGAGATGGATGCCGTAATACTTGGTGCCGGTCACCAGCACGACCCTCTGCAGGGCGCGGTTCGCCCGGGCGATGGCGCTGACCGCGTTCGCCAGCATGTCGCGATTGGGCGCGACAACCGTGGCGTAATCGGCCGCCTTGCCGGTGCCGGGCTGAACGGCGGCATAAAAGATGTGCGTCGCGTCCGACAGGCCGCCGAGCTTGCGGCCGACATCCTTGAGGTCGATCAGGTCGACGGAGAGGTGGCTGTAGCGCGGTTCGTTCTTGGCCGGCCGGCGCGACAGGCCGACGACCTGCCAGTCGCCTTCGGCCAGAAGCTTGTCGACGATGTAGCGGCCGATGACGCCCAGGGCACCGACGACCACGGCTTTCTTCTGCGCTGTCGTCATGCAGCCGCGACCGTCCCTTGCGCCAACAAGGCCTCGATCTCGGCCGTGCTGAAACCGTGCTCGCTGAGGACATCGGTGGTGTGCTGGCCGGTGGCGGGCGCCGTGCCGCGCAGCGTTCCCTCGGCCTGGCGCAGCATGCCAGGCAAAGTGGGCACCGGCACCGCCTGATTGAGTCCCGCCTGGGTGAGCCACTGGATCAGCCCGGTCTCGCGCACGTGCGGCTGGTCTAAAAATTCGGCGTAGCTGTTCAGCCGCTCGTGCATCAGGCGCGCATCGGTCAGCCGCTTGCTCCACACGGCCCACGGCTCGGCCGCGATTGCCGGCCGCATGACGGCGTAAAGCGCGTCGCTCTCGGCCAGCCGCGCGGCCGGCGTGGCGAAACGCGGATCGTCGGCCAGCGCCGGCATCTGCATCGCCGCGCACAGCGCCCGCCAGTCGCGGTCGTTGATGGCGACCATCGACAGCCAGCCGTCGGCGATCCTGAACACGCCGCCCGGCGCGCCGCCCGGCCTCATGGTGCCGCCCTCGAGATGGCAGGCCATCAGCCGGATCGATTGCAGCGCGGTCGCCGCCTGCATCAGGCTCGCCTCGATGTAGCGGCCGCGCGTCTCGTCGCGGCGGGCGTAGAGCGCGGCCGACAGCGCCTGGAAGGCATAGAGCGCCGTCGACATGTCGACCACGATCACCGGCACCCTGTGCGGGATGCCGTCCTCGCCGCGGTTTTCGATCATCAGGCCGGTATAGGCCTGCAGCACGGGATCCATCGCCGGCCGCTCGGCGAGTGGCCCGGTCTGGCCGAAGCCCGAGATCGAGAGATAGAGCAGCCGCGGCTCGCGCGCGGCGACTGAATCGTAGTCGAAGCCCAGGCGGCGGATGGCGCCCGGCCGGAAGCCTTCGAGGAACACGTCGGCGCCCTCGAGCAGCCGCCACAGCACCTGCTTGCCGGACTCTGACTTGAGATCGATGGCGATGCTCTTCTTGCCGAGATTGCCGACGATCGAATAGGCGCTGTGGCTGCCGTAGCGCGTGCCCAGCGTGCGCGCCCAGTCGCCGTCGCCGATGCCCTCGACCTTGATGACCTCGGCGCCGTACTGGGCCAGCAGCATGGCGCAGTAGGGGCCGGCGATGCCCTGGCTGAGATCGATCACCTTCAGCCCGGCGAAGGGCGCGTCGTAGCTCATGCCAGCTTGACCAGCATCTTGCCGAAATTCTCGCCGCGCAGCAGGCCGATGAAGGCGCGCGGCGCCTTGTCGATTCCCTCGACGATGTCCTCGCGGTACTTGAGCTTGCCGCTCTTGATCCACTCGCCCATCTGGCGCCGCGCCGGCGCGTAACGCTCGGCGAAGTCGGTGACGATGAAGCCCTGCGCCCGCACGCGCTTGCCGACGAAGGTGCCGAGCAGGCGCGGCCCCATCGGCGGCGTCGTGGCGTTGTACTGCGAGATCGAGCCGCAGAGCGCGACGCGGCCGAAGAAGTTGATGTTGCGCAGGACGGCGTCGGAGATCTCGCCGCCGACATTGTCGAAATAGACGTCGGGGCCGTTGGGGCAGGCGGCGCGCAGGGCGGCGTCGAGATCCTTCTCGGCCTTGTAGTCGATGCAGGCATCGAAGCCCAACGCGTCCTTCACGAAGGCGCATTTCTTCGCCCCGCCGGCGATGCCGACCACGCGGCAGCCCATGATCTTGCCGATCTGGCCCACCACCTGGCCGACCGCGCCCGACGCGGCGGAGACCACGACCGTCTCGCCGGGCTTGGGCTGGCCGACCTCTAAAAGGCCGAAATAGGCGGTCATGCCCGGCATGCCCAGAACGCCGTTGGCGGTCGAGATCGGCGCGATCGACGGATCGACCTTGCGCAGGCTCGGACCGCCGCCGATGGCGTATTCCTGCCAGCCCAGCCGGTCCTCGACGATGTCGCCCGCCTTGAAGTGCGGATTGTGCGAGGCCACGACCTCGCCCACCGTGCCGCCGGTCATCACCTCATTGAGGCCGACAGCCGCCGCATACGACGCGGCGTCGCGCATGCGGCCGCGCTGATAGGGATCGAGCGACAGATAGAGCACCTTCACCAGCACCTCGCCGTGCTTGGGTTCGGGCACCGGCGCTTCCTCGACCCGGAAGTCCGACTCGGCCGGCTCGCCCGGCGGACGGCGCACGAGGACGACGCGGCGGTGGGTCTTGGGAATGGGGGCCATGGGCGTTCGCTCCGGTTTTGGATTTGCCTGCACCATAGCGCGGGAGCGCAGCAGGCGGCCATGGCGCTGTGAAACCCACCACCTCATCCTGAGGAGCATCGCGCAGCGATGCGTCTCGAAGGATGGGCAACCTGCCTTGTCGTTTCCCACCCTTCGAGACGCGGCCTGTGGCCGCTCCTCAGGGTGAGGCGATAAATGGAACTCGCACTCGACTAGGGCCCAACGGCGATGGTGACGGTGTTCACTGCGAGATTGATCTCGGTGTCCGGCAGGGCCTGCGCGAGCGCGCCGGCCAGCAGGTCGCCGACCCGTCGAATGGCGGCGACGTCGGTGCTGTCGGCGCAATCCAGCGCCACCTCGAGGGTGAGCGCCCGCGCCGTGCCGCGCGAGCGGAAGGCCGCGAGGCTAAACCCGGCCGGCAGTATGGGAATCGCCCGTTGCAGCGCCGGACCGACCAGATGGCTGGTCGAGCGATCGAGCAGGTCGGGCGCCGAGTCGCGCAACAGCGCCGCGGCGGCACGAAACATGATGCCGCACACCAGCAGGGCGCCCACCGCGTCGAGCCAGGCGACCAGCAGCGGATCCTTGACCAGCGCTGCCCCCGTCATCGTCGCCTGCACCACGACGGAGGACAGCAGCCGGGCCCGGCGCGCCTTGCGCTGGGCCTCCATGATGGCCGACGGGCGGCCGCGCGCGGCGAGCCTGACCTTTTCCCAGGCGACGAAGTTGATGAAGACGTTGATGGCGCCGGCCACGGCGGCAAGGCTCAGCCCGACCGGCGTGGCCATGCTGTGGCCGGCGGCGATCAGGCCGAGCGCGTCGTAGGCCAGCCAGGTCGCTGCCGCGATCAGGCCGCAGGCGATGGCGATGCCGCAGAGCTGCTCGATCTTGCGGGTGCCGAAATCGAAGCCGGAAAGCCGGCCGCGATGAAGCCGGCGCAGCACCGCGAGCGACACCAGGTCGATGGTCCACATCATGTTGCCGCGCATGCTCTCGGCGAGGCACGTGAGCGAGTCGCCGAACAGTCCGACCGCGAGCAGCAGCGCGCCGATGAAACCATCGAGGATCGCGGCCAGCAGCAGGGCCGATTCACGCCGCCGCTGCTCGGGCAAAAGGACGCCCGACAGACTGTCGATGGCAGCGCGCGCCGGCATGCTAGCGGGTTTTCCGACCAAGTATCTTGCCGGACCGCGGACCTCCAGGTCCGCTCTTCGTCATCGTATCGACCACGAAGATGCGGGCCTGGAGGCCCGCGGTCCGGCAAGACTGGATCGACCTCATCTAGCCGAGGCCCAGGCGGGCCAGCAGGACGGCGAGCAGGCCGGCGCTCGGGAAGTGCACGTAGGCGGCGCGGCCGACCGGGCAGGAAGCGAATGCGTGCGGATCGCCGTCGAGCTTGAGCAGCACCTGGGCGTCGCCCTGCTGGCGGCCCTTGGCGACGGCGGCGAGATCGGCCGCGCCCAGCGTCTCGGCGCCGCCGCGCAATGCCACCACGTGCGCCGCGCGCCATCTGCCGTCGCCCTCGAGGATCGCCTCGGCCTTGCTGCCGAGCGGGATCAGCGGCAGCGCCGCGTCGGACACCGGCGCATCGACGAACAGGTCGTTGCAATCGATCCACTTGGCGACCGGGTCGCCGAGCCCGACGGTGGCGCCGCGGCCGACAATGATGCTGCGGATGGTGGCGCCGGGCGGCGCCAGCACCGGCGCCTTCTCCTTCAGGCGAAAGGCCTCGCGCGCCGCGTCCAGCGCCTGGCTCGCCTCGCTCTCGGCCGAGCGCGCCTGTTGCAGCTGCAGGCGGGCGCCCTTGATCTCGGTCTTCGATTCCTGCCAGTCGCCGTAGGCCCATGGCAGGCTGCTGCCGTCCGGCGTGCGGAACAGGCCGGCCGTGGACGCCGCCTGCCGCCGCTTGGCCTGCTCCAGCGCCATGCGCTCGGCGGCGAGCTCGGCCTCGGCCTCGTCCAGGCGGATCCTGGCCTCGTCGCGATAGTCGCGCGAGCGATAGCCGCCTTCGGAGACGTTGCGGCTGCGCTCGGCGATCTCGGCGGCGAGTGCCGCCTTGGCCGCCAGCGAGGTGACGCGCGCCTCGCGCCAGGCGATCTCGTCGGCGAGATCGGCGCGGTAGTCGGCGGCGTAGCGCTTCATCAGCTCGCGCCGCTGGCCGTCGAGCTCCTGCACCGAGTCGAGGTAGTCGGTGGCGGCGGCAAGGCGGGTGCGGGCGTTGGCGAGGGCGGCTTCGGCGAGGCGGACCGGCGCGGGATCGAGCCGGTCGTTCACGATCTCCAGGATCACGCCGTCGGCCCCGACCGTGGCGCCGATCAGCGGCAGGTTGGCCGGCGCCCGGCCCTGGATCGGCGCCGTCGCGAGATGGGTCCAGGCGGTGACAGCCGAGCCGCGCACCAGCGTGGCGGCGAGATAGGGCCACAGCATCGCCACGGCGTAGAGGACCAGCGCGGCCGCGGCGAGCCAGATGGCGAACGAGGAAGGCCGCGTGCGCAGCAGACGTGAGCCATGCTTCCAATGGTTGCCGCCCGGACTCAAACTCGACGTCACCCGCTTAACCACACCGCGAGAGGATCGCACTTTGGACGGACAGTATGTGAGTTTTCACGCGCCCTCCACTGGACCGATGCCTGCCGGCTTCACCACGTCACGCGCAGTCCGGCGGTGAGCGCGTGGCTGGAGTCCTGGCCGGCGATGGTGCCCTCGTAGCGGAGATAGACGCCCATCGCGTCGGTAATGGCGGTGCTGGCCGAGAAGCCCAGCACCGCGCCATCGCGCGTCGGCGCCGCACCGAACACGGTGAACGGCACCGCCGGCGCGCCGGTGAACGACGCCGTCACGGGCCGCGCGGTGTCGGCGTACTCATGGCTCCAGCCGAGCCGCAACTGCCCCGCGATCTTGTCGCGCCAGCCGACATCCATCGCCGCACCGACCTGCGCGCCGAAGATGGTGCGCAGTGAGCTGGTGGTCTGCTGCGCCACGCTGAGGTCGAGCGACTGCGCGCCGCTCTCGGTGAAGCCGTTCTGCGTCGCCGTCGAGCCCTGCAGCAGACCGAACGGCGTCACGTAATAGGCCGCAGCGCCGCCGAGATCGAACCGCCAGCCGGTCTCGACCTGGCCCAGGAACTGGTTGCCGGCGGCCTGGCCGAAGGCGGTGCGCGGCTGCAGGCCGGCGATGTTGATCGGCCGCCACAGCTGGTTGGCATTGTAGGCGTAGGCCGCCAGCGCATCGACGTACGCCGGGCCCTGGGTGAAACTGCCGTAGAGGCCGGCCTGCACGGTGTCGGTCGCGCTGCGGCCCTCGAAGCCGCCGGTCCATTGGCCGCCGGTCTGGTAGCCCACGGTGACGCCGGCCAGGAAGTTGGGGGCGATCTGGCGGTCGAGGCCGCCGGAGAAGCCGCCGACGCTATAGGTGAAGGTGCCGGCATTGGTGTTGCCGGCGATGGTGCCGGTGCCGCCGACGGCGCCGCCCCAGGCGCCCCACAGGGCAGGCTCGGTGGTGTCGCAGGCGATATCGCAGGCCTCGGCCAGCGCGACCTTGGCGCCGCTGCCGCTCCTGCCGCTGCCGGCGCGATTGGCGAAGTTGGACATGAAGAGCTGGGCGCCCTGCACCATGGCGTTGCCGAACCCGGCGTAGTTCTGGCCGCTGATCGCGGTCAGCGCCGTCGGTCCCTGGTTGGTGCTGAGAACGCTGAGCGCGCTCAGCACGGCGCCGAAGTCGCCGGTGGCGGCCGGGTTGGCGATGTCGAGCGCCCGGCCGACGGCGCGCTGGTTGTTCGTCTGCGCGCCGGCCGCGAAGGCGCGGAACAGCAGCAGATAGACGTTGTTGGCGTCGTACGACAGCGACGGCGTCAGGAAGGCGAAATTGCTGGTAACGTTCGAGTACGCGCCGGCGACGCCGCCGGTCGCATTGAGGATGGTGTAGGTGGTGTTGCGGCCGTAGGTGCCCGACTGCGCCAGCACCTGCACGGTGCCGCCGTTCAGCGTTGCCGTGCCGCCGACATTGATCCTGTCGCCCAGGCCGGCTGCGTTGACCTCGACCTGGTAGGTGGTGGTGGCCGCCTGCACGAGGTTGCCGCGGACCGTCAGCGTACCGATCGAGTTGCCCGGCGCCAGCGTGCCGGCGTTGACGACAAGGCCGCCGATCGTGCCGCTGCCGCCCAGGGTCCCGCCGTTCATCGTGACGCCGCTCGCCAGGCTGCCGTTCACGACCAGCCCGCCGGCATTGAGCGTCGTGCCGCCGGTGTAGGTGTTGGTGCCCGCCAAGGTGAGCGTCCCGCTGCCGACCTTGACCAGCGAACCGCCGATGCCGCCGGCCGAACCACCGTCGGCGATGACGCCATTCACCGTGGTCGAAAGGTTGTTGGAACCGACCGTGAGCTGCTTCGAGCCGATCTGATAGAGGCCGCCGCCGGCGATCGAGCCGGCGGTCGTCCCGCCCGTCGTCAGGCCCGAGAGGTCGACCGTGCCGCCCGCGTTGTTGACGATGGTGGCGCTGCCCGCGCTGCTCGCCTCGAAGAAATACGTGGTGCCGCCATTGTTGTTGACGATGGTGGCATTCGCCGCACTGCTCGTCTCGCCGAAGTACGCGATCCCGCCGCTGTTGTTGATGATGGTGGCGTTGCCGGCGCTGCTCGTTGCGAAGAAATAGGTGCCGCCGGCCAGGAACATCGACCGATCCAGCGGACCGTTGGTGCTGTTGACGATGGTCGCGCTGCCGGCCGTGCTGGCCTGGAAGAAGGCCGTTTGACCGTTGTTCCGGTTGAAGATGGTGGCGCTGGCGGCGGTGCTTGAATCATTGAAATTGGTCGTTCCGCCGAAATTGTTGGTCGAAACCAGGACGCCGTCGTTGACGATGGTGGCGGTGCCCGCGCTGCTGCTGTTGAAGAACTGCGTGAAGCCGAGCTGATTGTTGACGATGCTGGCGTTGGCCGCGCTGCTGCTATTGGCGAACGACGTGGCGGCGTTTTGAGTGTTGGTGATGGTCGGCGCGAACGAGGAACCGTTGACGATGCCGCTATTGATGACGAGGTTGGCATTGCTGATGGCGAACGAATAAGCCGGCGCCGCCGCGGTGAACTGCAGTGTATTGATCGACGCACTGTTCGAGAGGGTGACCGATGTGGGCGCACCGTTGTTGGTGAAGGTCGCCGTGTTGTTGGGGACGGTCGGCGTGGAACTCCAGTTGGTGCCCGTGGTCCACTCGGCGCCGGGACCATTCCAGACGCCGTCGACTGCATGCGCAGCGTGGCCCGCCATCGCCATGCCGCCGAGCAACAGGCCGCCGAGCAGCGCCGGGCGCGTCCGTATCGGGCCTGCGCGGGATGGCAGGATGCGGAGCGCGATACCGCCAATCACAACGCCCGGCACGAGCTGCCACCCGGCGCGCTCGATGCGCGGCCACAACCCAACAGAACACATTCCCCCGCCCCCTGCGTCTCCTGCGCGACGGCGACGCTACGGGGAAAAGCGCGCTCGATCAAATCGCCGGAGCGTCGTGGCGCCGGATGAGTACGCGCCGTGCGTGATAGTTCAACGCAAGACATTCACCAGCTCATGCGCAGGCCGACGTTGACGGCATGGTTGTCGGTGCCGCCGCCGACGCCGCCGTCGTAGCGCAGGTAGACTTGCGTCGCCGCGGCGATGTTGGTCACGGCTTGGAAGCCGACGACGGCACTGTCGCGCGCCGGCGTGGCGCCGAACACGGTGAAGGAGTTGCCCGGCGCACCGGCGAAGGCCGCGGTGATCGGCCGGCCGGTGTCGGCGAGCTCGTGCTGCCAGCCGAGGCGAACCGCGACGTCGAGCTTGCGCTCGTTGCCGAGACCGATCGAGCTTCCAAGATCGGCGCCGATGGTGGTGCGCTGCGAGTTGGTGGTCTGTTGCGCGACGTTGAGGTTGAGCGACTGCGCGCCCGACTCCGAGAACGCGTTCTGCGTCACGCTCGAAATCTGGAAGCGCCCGAACGGCGTGATGGTCGCTGATGCTGGCGCATAGACTCCGACTTTGTATCCGCCCTCGATCTGGCCGAGAAACTGGTTGGCGCCGGTCGAGCCGGTGGCGGTCCGCTGCTGCAGCCCGGGGATCAGGAGCTGGCGCTGCTGCTGGTTGCCGTAATAGGCGTAGCCTGCCAGCGCATCGAGATAGAAGCCGGCCTGGGTGAACGAGCCGTAAGCGGCGACGCTAACGCTGTCGCTCCAGCCCTGGCCCATGAAGGAGTTCACCCACTCGGTGCCATGGGTGTAGCCGACGCCGATGCCAACCAGGAAGCGCGGATCGAAGCGATAGTCGATGCCGGCCGCGGCGCCGCCGAAGTTGTAGGTCAGCGTGCTGGCATTGCCGTCGCCCAACACGCTGCCCAGGCCACCGAGTGCGCTTGCCCAGGCGTTGAGCGGGCCCACACTATCGCAAGCCTCGATCTCGCAGGCCTGAGCCAGGGCCTGGCGCTGCCCGGTGCTGGCGCTGCTGCCGCGCGCATTGGCCATTTGCTGGCCGAGCGCATTCATGAACATCGCGGCGTTGTTGACATTCATCGTGCCGAAGTCGGCATAGGGCTGGCCGCTGATCGTATCCAGCGCGACCGGGCCCTGCGCGATGTTGAGGCCGGCCAGCACGCCGATCACCGTGGCGAAGTCGCCGCTGGCATTGGCGAAGCTCTGGTTGAGCGCGACGCCGACCGCCTTCTGGTTGGGCGTCAGGGCCAGGAAGGTCGGCGTGAAGGCGTTCTGCGACGGCAGCGCCAGGGTGAGGAAGACGTCGTTGGCGTCGTAACTCAGCGTCGGCGTCAGGAAGGCGAAGTTGCTGGTCACACCGGAGTAGGTGCCGGCGACGCCGCCGTTCGCTCGAAGGATCGTGTAGGTCGTGCTGTTGGCGTAGTTGCCCGCCGCCGCCAGCACCTGCACCGTGCCGCCCTGGATCGCCGCCGCGCCGCCGACATTGATGCGGTCGGCCTGGCCCTGGGCGTTGGCCTCGACCTGATAGGTGCTGCCGGCCATCTGGGCGTAGTTGCCGTTCACGGTTAAAAGGCCGATCGAGTTGCCGGGCGCCAGGGTGCCGGCGTTGACCACGTTGCCGAAGATCGTGCCGTTGCCGCCCAAGGTGCCGGCCGCACCCACCGCGACGTTGCCGGCGACGCTGCCGTTCACCGCCAGGGTGCCGGCCAGCACCGCCGTGCCGCCGGTGTAGGTGTTGTTGCCCGTGAGGTTCAACGCCCCGCCACCCTGCAGGGTGAGCGTGCCGGTTCCCGACATCACGCCGCCATAGGTGCCGGAAGCGGTCTGGTTGAACACCACCGCGGCGTTGTTCGTGATATTGCCCTGCAGGCTCAGCGTGTTGCCCTGCAGGATACCGCCCGTCACCGTGGTGCCGCCGCCATAGCTGTTGGCGGCCGTCAGGGTGAGGGTGCCCAGGCCCTGCTTGGTGAGCGCACCGCTGCCCGAGATCGCCGAGGCCAGGGTGACATTGTTGCCGTTGGTATCGAAGGTGCCGCCGCCGGCGCCCAGCGGCATCAGCTTGGAGGAGATGTCGGCGCTGCTGCCGGCCGCCCACTGCAGGCCGCCGCCGTTCAGGATGATCGTGCCGGTGCCGAAATTGTTCAGCGCCGAGAAGTTGATCAGGCCGGCATTGATCGTCGTGCCGCCCGAGTAGGTGTTGTTGCCGGTGAGGGCCAGGATGCCGCTGCCCTGCTTGATCAGGCCGCCGGTGCCGGTGAGGGTGGACGCCAGCGTGGTATTGGTGCCGATGCTGTTGGTGGTGAGCGTGTTGGGGCCGAGCGCGATCGTGCCGCCGGTGCCGGAGAGCGCCCCCACCGTCAGCGGGCTGTCGAACTGCGACAGGTCGAAGGTGCCGCCGTTCACCGTGAGCGCGCCGGCCGGGTTGAGCGCCGAGCCGCTCAGCAGCTGCAAGGTGCCGGCATCGACCGTCGTGCCCCCCGAGTAGGTGTTGATGCCTTGCAGGATCAGCGTGCCGGCGCCGGTCTTGGTCAGGCCGCCGGGACCGCTGATGGGCTGGGCGAGGAACAGGCTGGAGGCGTTGGTGCTGGTGTCGATCGTGCCGCCGCCCGCCGCAAGCGTGACCGGCAGCGCCGGCAAGACCACGCCGCTGGTCACCTGCAGGGTGCCGCCGTTCAGGGTCAGCTGGCTGCTGCTGCCCAGCGAGGCGGCGAGGGAGATCGAGATCGCGCCGCCGTTGATCGTCGTGCCGCCGGTGTAGGCGTTGGTGCCGCTCAGCGTGAGGATGCCGCTGCCGATCTTGGTGAGGCCGCCCGAGCCGGAGATCCCGCCCGAGAAGGTCGTGCTGGTGTTGTCGTTGCCGGTGGTCAGGACGCCCGTGCCCACGTTGACGGAGCCGGCGCCGGCCAGCGAGCCGATGGTCTGGTTGAAGCCGTTGCCGAGGTCGAGCGCCGCGCCCGCCGCCACGGTGTAGGCGCTGTTCGCCGAGAAGGCGTTGACGATGCCCGCCTGCAGGGTGCCCACATTGACGGCGGTGGCGCCCGAGTAGGTGCCGTTGCCGTTGAGCGTCAGGAAACTGCTGCCGATCTTGGTGAGACCGCCGGGACCGCTGATGGTCCCCCCGAGGCCCACGCCGAAGGTCTGGGTGTCGATCGTGCCGCCGCCGGCCGCGAGCGTGACCGGCGTCGCCGCCAAGACCATGTTGCTGTTCAGCTGCAGGGTGCCGCCGTTGAAGGCGAGCGTGCCGCCGCCCAGCGAGGAGGCCAGGGCGAGCGCTAGGGTGCCGCCGTTGATCGCCGTGCCGCCCGAGTAGCTGTTGCTGACGCCAAGCGTCAGCGTGCCGGTGCCGTTCTGGATCACCGACCCCGCGCCGGTGATGCTGCTGTTCAGGGTCTGGTTGGTCGCCTGGTTGAAGGTGAGGCTGCCGGTGACGGCGATGCTGCCGCTGATGGAGCCGCCCTGCAGGGTGAGCGTGTTGGCGCCGCCGGTGAAGGTGATGGCGTTGGCCCGCGTACCGGCGCCGGCATTGGCAAGGCCGCCCGAGATCGCGCCGCTGTTGGTGATCGACAGGCCCGAGCCCACGATGCCGGCACCGCCGCTGCCGGCGGTGCCGGGGCTGCCGCCAACGTTGCCGCCGCCCGCCCCGCCGTTGCCGCCGGTCACCGTGCCGGAATTGGTGAAGCTGGCGCCCGCCGCGGTGAACTGCACGCCCACGCCGCCGGAGCCGCCATTGCCGCCGAAAGTCGATATATCGACGCCACTCCCGCCGGCGCCGGCGGTCCCGCCGGTGATGGTGCTGGTGTTGCTGCTCGCCCCGCTGCCCGTGACCACGGCGCCATAGCCGCCCGCGCCGCCGCCGCCGCCGCCCCCCTCGGTGACGGCGCTGCCGCCCGCGCCGCCGTTGCCGCCGGCCAGCGGGGTCGTATTGGTGATGGTCGCCGCGCCGGTGCCGTTGCCGTTGAGGCCGCCGCCGCCGCCGCCGCCGCCGCTGGTTAACGTGGAGTTCCCACCGATGAATCCATCGGGATGGCCAGGATTGCCGCCGGGGCCGCCGCCGCCGCCGAGTCCGGCGTTGCCGCCGCCGACGCCGCCGGTGCCACCGACGACGCCCCCGGCAGCGCCACCGCCGCCGCCGGCGTTGAAGCCGCCGTCGACGCCGTTGGCCCCGCCAAAGCCGGTTCCGCCCGCGCCACCGGAATTGCCGAAGGCGTCGCCCCCGTTGCCGTCCTGCGCCCACGCCGGGGCCGCGACGCCGGTCAGCAGCGGCGTCAGGCAGGTTGTCATCAGCAGGACCGCGGCCCAGCGGCCGGCAATCCGTGAACGAGTGATCCCGTGCTTCTTCATGGCAGCCCCAAGACACCCAACATCGGTTCGCCGCGCGACTCGCCGTCGCAGCACAGGTGGATCTGATCAGAGCCGAAGCCGGGCTGATCGTGCAACAATGCAGCGTTGTGAGCGCCGGCCGATCGTTGTGCGCGAGAGCCAAGGTTGCTACACAGCCGCCGCGATAAAAGTGTACCGGGGTGGTTGGCGGTCATGCCGCGCGTACGAGAGTCGGTTGGCGTCGGTTCATATCCAAGGAAACGCGCGGCCAATCTCGATTGGTTGCTGGACGAGGCGCCGGACCTCGCGGTGCCGGCCGGCCCGCGCTTTGTGGCGGCCGACGAGAGCTGGCAAGCCGACGTCGAGCGCTTGGAGCTGACCCCCAGCCTGTACGTCTACCTCAACGACATCCGCATCCATCGCGACCTTCGGGTCGAGTCCATGGACGATCCGTCGGGCGACTGGGTCGTGAGCCAGCTGACCATCGCCGGCGGTGCCGACATCGATCTTCCCGAGGGCAGGCTGGCGCGCACCACGCCGCGGCGCAGCCTGCTTTTCCGCACGCCGGGGTGCCTTCCCGCGTTCAGCTTCCGCGCCGGCTCGCGCTACCATGCGGTCGGCTACGTGATCGATCCCGCGCGCGTCGAGCGCCTGCTCGACGGCGAGGTACCGGCCGTGCTGCGGCGGCTGCTCGATCCTGACCTCCGGCAGAGCACGGTCGTGGCCGCGCCAGGAGATGCGCCGATGCGCGCCCTGGCCTCCAGCCTGTTCAACCGCGGGCTGAACGGCGCGCTGCGCCGGCTGATGATGGAGGGCGTGGTGCTCCAGCTGCTGGCCATGCAGGCCGCGGCAGCAAGCGCGGAGCCGCCGGCGCACGCGTCGGACACCCTGACGCGGCGCGATCGGACCGCCGTGGGCGAGGCGCGCCAGCGGCTGCTGGCCGACATGCGCAACCCGCCCACGCTCGGCGCGCTGGCGGACGCGGTCGGCCTCAGCGAGAAGCGGCTCAATACAGGATTTCGCCTGATGTTCGGCGCGACCGCATTCGAGGTGCTACGCAACGAGCGGCTGGAGCATGCGCGGCAAGTCCTCGAGGCGGATGCCGCGTCCCCGAAGGAAGTCGCCTATCGCGTGGGCTACAGCCACGTCTCCAACTTCGTCCACGCCTTCCGCGCGCGCTACGGCGCGCCGCCACGGCGATTCATCGGCCGCACCTCTACCAGGTGAACCGCACGCCGACATTGATTGCATGGTTGTCGGTGCCGCCGCCGACGCCGCCGTCGTAGCGCAGGTAGACCTGTGTCGCCGCGGCGATGTTGGCCACGGCCTGGAAGCCGACCACGGCGGCATCGCGCGCCGGCGTGGCGCCGAACACGGTGAAGCTGTTGCCCGGCGCGCCGGCGAAGGCCGCGGTGATCGGCCGGCCGGTGTGGGCGAGCTCGTGCTGCCAGCCCAGCCGGACCGCAGGTCGAGCTTGCGCTCGTTGCCGAGGCCGATCGAGCTCGCGAGATCGGCGCCGACGTGTTTCACGTATCGATTGCGGGGAAGGCGGTGACAGCAATGCTGGCACCGCCGACGGCGATACAAGCCATTGTGTCCCTTGCCGCGCGACCAACTTTTGGTGCCCCTCTACGGAGCGCAAAAAGTCCCGGCGACTCTTTGGTCAAAAATCTTCACTAAAGTTCTTGCTTATTGTCTTTAGTATTACTATGAAGACGCCATGAGCACCATGCGCCGTCCCTGCAGCTACTCCCGCGACCTATTCGAGTTGGCGCAGAACGACAAGCGCCGGCCGGAGGACTGGCGGGCGCAGGCGCAAACGACGCCGGAGGTCTTCGTCGACGACATCGCGCTGCTCGATGCCGCCGGCGAGAGCGTGCGTCATGCCGGCGATTGAGCGGGAGGCCGCCCTTTGGGTGAGACAGCAAAACGAGCGGCGGAAAGGGCGCAAAGGGCGGAAACCTCGAATCCTTAGGAAATGGGGGCCTTTCCGACGATGGCGCGAAGCGGCGGAAACCGGCGGAAACTGGCGGAAACTCCGTGCAGAAACTTTGCTCGAGAAACTGTCCGGGGGTTCGCTGTCTCACCCACGGGGTGCAGTCCAAACCCCGATTGGCGTATCGCTTGCGGAAACTGCGGAAACCCCTCGTGCCGGTCCAGGTCCGCCCTACGCCCTCCGTCGTCTCGCGCGGGGTAACCCCCGCGCTGGAGCGCAGCGCCTGTCCTGAGCGAAGTCGAAGGAAAGGACCTCATGGCATGTCAGCGAGCACGTCGGTAGCAATCGGGATGAGATCCCTTCGGCTTCGCTCAGGGCAGGCCTTCGCTGCGCTCAGGATGACATGAAGGCCTGTGTCTCCTACTTGCGATTCCCGGTACTAGGCCGGTTCCTTGATGCGATACCAGGCGACGTAAAGCGCCGGCAGGAAGAGCAAGGTCAGCAAGGTGGCGACGACGATGCCGCCGATCATGGCGAAGGCCATTGGCCCCCAGAAGACCTCGCGGGCGATCGGGATCATGCCGAGGCTGGCGGCCGCGGCGGTGAGCAGGATGGGCCGCGTGCGGTGCAGGGTGGATTCGACCACGGCGTTCCATGGCGCGAGGCCCTCGGCGTGGAAGGCGTCGATCTGGGTCACCAGGATCACCGTGTTGCGGATGATGATGCCGATCAGCGCCAGCACGCCCAGGATGGCGACGAAGCCCAGCGGTTGGCCGGTCAACAGCAGCGCCGCCACCACGCCGATCAGGCCGAGCGGCGCCACGCTCACCACCAGGAAAAGCTTCTGGAAGCTCTGCAGCTGGATCATCAGCACGGTTGCCATCAGGAACAGCATCAGCGGCACCACCTCGGCGATCGGCCGCTCGCCCTTGCCGCTCTCCTCGACCGTGCCGCCGACGGCGATCGAATAGTCGGCCGGCAGGTTGGCCATGAACTTTTCGACGGCGGGCTTCAGCTGGTGGACCACGGTGGCCGGCTGCAGGTCGCCGACCATGGCCGCCTGCAGGGTGATGGTGGGCTGGCGGTCGCGCCGCCACACGATCGGCTGCTCGATCTGGTACTGCACCGTGGCGATGGCGGGCAGCGGCACCGGCTGGCCGTCGCGACCGGCGAGCTGCAGGGCCTGGAAGGTCTCGATCGACACCCGTTCGGCGCGGTCGGCGCGGGCCACGATGTTGATCAGGTAGATGCTGTCGTACATCTGGGTGATCGCCGAGCCGCCGACCACGTTGTTCAGCATGGTTGCAATATCCTGCGAGGAAACGCCGAGCTGGCGGGCGCGATTCTGGTCGACGTCGATGCGCAGCACCATGCTGGGCTCGTTCCAGTCGTAGACGATGCCGCCGACATGGGCGTTGGAGCCAACGATCTCGGCCAGTTTCAGCGCCAGCCCGCGCACGGTCTGGATATCGGGCCCGCTCAGCCGGTACTGGATCGGCCGGCCGACCGGCGGCCCGAGGTCGAGCGGGTGGACGAAGCCGTCGATGCCGACGAATTCCTCGCGCAAGAGCTTCTTCAGGCGCGCCGCGAGCCTTTGGCGGGCGTCGAAATCCCGGGTGACGATCACGACCTGGCCGAAGAAGGGATTGGCGAGCTGCTCGTCGAGCGGCAGGTAGAAGCGCACGGCGCCCTGGCCGACATAGGAACTCCAGCGCACGATGTCGGGGTCGCCGACCAAAGTCTTCTCCAGCCGGTCCATTTCGATCTTGGTCTGGGCGATCGAGCTCGATTGCAGCAAGGTCATGTCGACCAGCAGCTCGGGCCGGTCGGCAGCCGGGAAGAACTGGTTCTGCACATAGCCCAGCCCGACGAACGACAGCGCGAACAGCACCAGCGTGAGGGCGACCGTGAGCCAGCGCCATCGCATGGCGAGCAGCACCAGAGGCTGGAACCGGGCCTTGAGCCGCGACGGGCGCTCTTTCTCGCTCGTGGCGGTGCGCGGCAGCAGGGCGACGCCGAGCAGCGGCGCGAACAGCACGGCGACGGCCCACGAGATCAGCAACGCGGCGGCGATCACGGCGAACAGCGTGAAGGTGTACTCGCCGGCCGAGCTGCCGTTCAGCCCGATCGGCACGAAGCCCGCCACGGTGACCAGGGTGCCGGTGAGCATGGGAAAGGCCGTCGAGCTGTAGGCGAAGGTGGCCGAGCGCTCGAGCGAATCGCCCGCCTCGCGCCTGGCCACCATCATCTCGACCGAGATCATGGCGTCGTCGACCAGCAAGCCGAGCGCAATGATCAGGGCGCCGAGCGAGATGCGCTGCAGGATGATGCCGGAATACGCCATGAACACGAAGGTGGCGGCCAGCACCAGCGGGATGGCGATGGCCACCACCAGGCCGGCGCGCAGGCCGAGGCTCAGGAAGCTCACGACCAGCACGATGGCGACAGCCTCGAACAGCGCGCGCGTGAAGCCGCCGATCGCCTCCTCGACGACCGCCGGCTGGTTCGAGACCAAGTGCACGCCGACGCCGATCGGCAGGTCGGCCACCACCCCCGTCATGTGCAACCGCAAATCCTTGCCGAACTGGATGAGATTGCTGTCGGCCTTCATGCCGATGGCGATGCCGATCGCCGGCTGGCCGTTGAAGCGGAACATGGGCTGCGGCGGGTCGACATAGCCGCGCGTGATGGTGGCGACGTCGGTCAGCCGGAAGAAGCGGTCGTTGACCCGGATGTTGACGGCGCGAAGGCTCTCGACCGACGTGAACCGACCGCTCACCCGCAGGCTCACAGTCTCGGGGCCGGCCTGCACGATGCCGGAGGGCGCCACCGCGTTCTGCTGCTGCAGGCTGGTCAGCACCGCCTGCTGATCGATCCCCAGGCCGGCGATATGCCGGGTCGAGAAGTTGAGATGGACAACCTCGTCCTGCACGCCCAGCAGCTCGACCTTGCCGGCGCTGGGCAGCTTCAGGATCTGGGCGCGCGCCTGCTCGGCATAGTCGCGCAGCTGGCGGAAGGAGAGCCCGTCGGCGGTCAGCGCATAGATGTTGCCGAACACGTCGCCGAACTGGTCGTTGAAGAACGGGCCCTGCACGTTGGCGGGAAAGTCGCTCTTGATGTCGTTCACCTTGTTGCGCACCTGGACCCAGATGTCCCTGATGTCGCGACTGGGCGTGTCGTCCTTCAGATTGACGTAGACGGTGGTCTGGCCCGCCGTCGTGTAGCTCCTGGTGAAGTCGAGCGCGCCCAGTTCCTGCAGCTTGCGCTCGATGCGGTCGGTGACCTGGTTGGTCATCTCCTCGACCGTGGCGCCCGGCCAGCTCGCCGAGACGATCATCGACTTGATGGTGAAGGAGGGATCCTCCTGGCGGCCAAGCCGCGTGTAGGAGAGGGCGCCCGCTGCCACGATCGCCAGCATCAGGTACCAGACGAACGACCGGTGACGGAGCGCCCACTCCGAGAGGTTGAAGCCGTTCACGGCGTCCCCTTCACGGCCTGCCCGGGCGTCAGGCTATGAGCGCCGGCGATGACGACGCGCGCGCCATCCGGGAGCTCGGCTGCACCCGTGCCGGCCGTCACGGTCACGGTGTCTTCATCGCGCGACAGGACGGTCACTTCGTGCAGCGCCACGTGCGGCGCCAGAGTGCTCTTGGCCGGGTCGACCAGCCAGATGAACGACTTGCCGTCCTTGTCGAGCAGCGCGGTGGCCGGCAGGTCGATGCGCGGCGACACCGGCCGGGTGAGCGTGACGGCGATGGTGATGCCGAGGCGAAAGGCGGCCGGCGGATCGTCGAGGGTGAGAAAGACGCTGCGCGTGCGGGTCGTCGGATCGGCCGTCGGATCGATGCTGCGCACGGCAGCGGCTTTCATGGCGACGACATGATCGAGATCGACCGTCATGGTGAAGGCGTTGGCATGCGACAGGGCATCGGCCAGCTCGTTGGGCACGGCGATCACCGCCTCCCTGATTTCGGGCCGGGCGATGGTGACGATCTTCTGGCCGGCATTGACCACCTGTCCGGGCTCGGCATAGCGGCCGGTGACGACGCCGTCGAAGTCGGCCTTGAGCTGGGTGAAGGAGAGCAGGTCGCGGGCCTTGCGCAGCGAGGCGCGGGCGCGCGTCAGGTTGGCCTCGGCGGTCTCGCGGTTGCGCTGGATCAGCTCGAACTGGGCCGGTGGCGTGATGTTGCGCTGGGCGAGGTCGCGCTGGCGGCCTTCCTCGGCCTGGGCGTTGACGAACTGCGCCTGGGCATTGGCGACGGTGGCCTCGGCGCTGCGCACGGCCAGCGTCTGCACGGCGGGATCGAGGGCGGCCAGCTCCTGGTCCTTGGTGACGACCGCGCCGACATCGACGAAGCGCGCCACCATGCGGCCGAAGATGCGGAAGCCGAGGTCGGACTTGTAGCGCGGCTCGATGGTGCCGGCGAACGGACCCAGCGTATCGGTGGTGCGCACGGCCGCCACGACCGACAGCACCGGCCGCACGGGCGCTGCCTCCTGCGCATCGTCCCGGCAAGCGGCCAGGCCAAGCAGGAGAGCCAGCGCGATCCAAACCTTCCTCCCGCTCTGAGTCCCTCTCCGCCGCGCAGCGGGGGAGAGGGTGGGGCCCATTGCGAAGCAATGGGAGGGTGAGGTGGTGCTTCGCAAGGGCGGGATGCTTCCATTCGCAGACGCCGCTGCCCACCTCACCCTCCCCGCGCAAGCGCGGGTCCCCTCCCTCTCCCCCCGCGATGACGCGGGCGGAGAGGGCCTCTGAGCGCCGGCTGTCATCGCTTGTCCCCCGCCGGCTTCGACTCCGCGGCGATCTCGACCTTCTGTCCCGGCCGCAGCATCTGCACGCCGGCGCTGACGACAATCTCGCCCGACTTCAGGCCATCGGAGACGGCAATCTGATCCTTGGTGTAGCGGGTGACGGTGATGGGTTTCAGCGACACGACGTTGCTTTGCGGATCGATCACCCACACGGCCGGCCGGCCGTCGATTTCGAACAGCGACGCCCACGGCACGAGGACGACCTTCTGCTGCCGCGTCGGGCCCGTGCCGTCGACCAGCGCACCCAGGGTCATGGCCTGTGGCGTGTCGCGCAGGCCGACCTTCACCGTCACCGTCTCGGTGTTGGGATTGACCGCCGGCGAGATCTCCCGCACGTCGCCCAGGGTCGTGACGGCGGGATCGGACACCAGCGCTATGACGAGCCCCGTGTCGGTGGCGACATTGGCCAGCGCCCATTCATGGACGTTGACCACCGCGTCGCGCGGGCCGTCGCGTGCCAGGCTGTAGATCGGCTGGGCCTGCGCCACCACTTGGCCGGCCTCGGCCATGCGCGCGACGATGATGCCGTCGGCGTCGGCGCGCAGCTCGGTGTAGGAGAGCTGGTCCTGCGCCACGCCGAGGTCGGAGTGCGCCTGATCGAGCTGCGCTTTCGCCGACCTGAGCGATGCCTCGGCCTGGTCGTAGTCGCGGCGCGTGGTGTTGCCGCGGCCGAGCAGGTCTTTCTGGCGCTCGAAGGCGGCTGTCGCCTGCCGCACCATGGCCTCGGCCGACACGACGCCGGCCTGGGCCGAGACGAGCTCGGCCTGCTGCTCGTCGGGATCGAGCCTGGCCAGCACCTGGTTCAGCACGACATGGTCGCCGACATTGACCAGGCGCTCGCTGATCTTGCCGCTCAGGCGAAACGACAGGTCGGTGCGGATGCGGGCGGCGACCACGCCGGTCAGCGTGATGGGCGGCGCGAAATCGACGATTTTCGTGGTCACGGCCTTGACCCGGGTCAGCGGCACCACTTCGGCATCGTCGTCCTTGCAGCCGGCGAGGACGACAAGGCAGACAAGCCAGCAAATTGTCGTCGCTCGAAGGATCCGCCCGCTCCCCGTTTTGCCCGATGCTATCAGGTGCGGCATGATCGTGCGATGCCGACCATCAAGCGTCTGTCTTTTATCGGACTCGAATACGCCTTTGCGCCGGAGAAGGCCTACGGCATGTCGCGCGGCGGCGGCTTTCGCCGCCAGGGTGGGCTGGTCGAGGTCGAGACCGACGCCGGCGTGCGCGGCATCGGTGAGGCGTTCGGCAATCCCATGGTGACCCGCGAATATTTTCGCATGGTCGAGCCAATGTTCGTGGGCAGGAGCGTGTTCGACTTCGACCATGTCGAGGCCCGCGTGCGCAACGCCATGTATCACCTGGGCGTCGGCAACCAGCTCACCGCCTGCCTGGCCGGCATCAACGTCGCCCTCTATGACGCCATCGCCCGCGGCTTCGGCGTGCGGGTCTGCGACCTGATCGGCGGCTGTGCGGTGACGCGGATCCCGGCCTACGCCTCGACCGGCTTTTTCTCCAGCGATCCCGGCCGCCAGCTCGATCACATGCTGGCCGAGGCGGCGGGCCATCCCTATGCCGGCGCCAAGATCAAGATCGGCCGCGGCATCAAGGACGACGTCGCCCGCGTACGGCGCGCCCGCGAGGTGCTCGGGCCGGACAAGCTCCTGATGGTCGATATCAACGGCGCCTATACCGCCGACGTGGCGCTGGCGTGCGCCCGCGCGATCGAGCCGTTCGACATCCACTGGATCGAGGAGCCGCTGCCGCCGGGCGATCTTTCAGGCTACGCCGAACTGCGCGCCCGCTCGCCGATCCCGATCGCTGCCGGCGAGGCGCATCACACGGTGCGCGATTTTCGCGCCCTGATCGACGGGCGCTGTGTCGACATCGTGCAGCCGTCGATCCCGACCGTCGGCGGCCTGACCGAGGCCAAGCGTATCGCCACGCTGGCCCACGCCCAGAACCTCCGGTTGGCGCCGCATGTCTGGGGCGGGGCGGTCGGGCTGGCGACGGCCTGCCATTTCATCGCCGCGCTGCCGGCCACGCCGCACACCGACCATCCGCCGCATCCGCTGATGCTTGAATACGACATGAGCGACAATGCGTTGCGCACGGAGTTGCTGAAGGCGCCGCTCAGGCTCGAGGCCGGTCATGTGCTGCTGCCCGACGGCCCGGGGTTGGGTGTCGAGCTCGATGCGGACGCCGTGGAGCGCTATCGGGTTTGCTGACTGTCGCCGGGCATGCCACTCTTTCGACGCAGCAAAAACACGCGATATTCAGGGAGAATCACGCATGCTCACGACTTCTCGGCGGACGATTTTGTTGGGCGCGACCCTGGTCGCTCTTGGCTTTGCGACCGCGGCGGCAGCCCAGGAGACCGTCAAGATCGGCGCCGTCTACCCGTTGAGCGGCAACTCGGCGAGCGCCGGTGAATACTCCCGGAAGGCGATGGAAGTCGGCGTCGACGTCATCAACAACGGCAATGCCGAGCTTGCCAAGATCATGCCGCTGGCCAAGGGTGGCGGGCTGCCCGGACTGAAGGGCGCCAAGATCCAGCTCATCTTCGCCGACAACCAGGGCACGCCGGCAGCCGGCCAGAACCAGACGCTGCGGCTCATCTCCGAGGAGAAGGTGGTCGCGCTGATCGGCGCCTATCAGTCGGGTATCACGCTCACCGCCAGCGCCATCGCCGAGCGCTACGGCATTCCCTTCCTCACGCCGGAGTCGGTCGCCGCCAACCTGACCGAACGCGGCTTCAAGTGGTTCTTCCGCACGACACCGGTCGCCGTCGATTTCGCCCGCGCCTATTCGAAGTTCCTGAGGGAGCAGAAGGCGGCCGGCCGCAAGGTCGATTCGGTCGCCCTGGTGCATGAGAACACCGAATACGGAAATTCGGTCGCCAGCGTGATCGCCGAGGTGTTCGGCAAGGACGGATTGTCGGTCACGCAGAACATCGCCTATTCAGCCAATTCGACCGACGTCCAGCCGCAGGTGCTGCAGCTCAAGGAGAAGAATCCCGACGTCGTGATCTTCATCTCCTACACGTCGGACGCGATCCTCTACACCAAGACCATGAAGGAGTTGAACTGGAAGCCCGGCATCATGATCGCCGACGATGCGGGCTTCAACGACCCGTCGTTCGTGAAGACCATGGCGCCGATGGTCGAGGGTCTGGTGAGCCGCTCGGCTTTCGCTTCCGGCAAGCCCGGCACCGTGCCCTACATCTTCAACGAGCTCTACAAGAAGAAGACCGGCGGCGACGACCTCGACGACGTCTCGGCGCGCGGCCTCGAGGGTTTCCTGGTGCTGGCCGATGCCATCAACCGCGCCGGCTCGACCGATCCCGCCAAGATCCGCGACGCGCTCAAGGCCACCGACCTCAAGGCCGACCAGATGGTCACGGGCTATGACGGCGTGAAGTTCGACGACAAGGGCCAGAACATACTGGGCTCCAGCCTGGTCACCCAGATGCGCGGCGGCCAGTACGTCGCGATCTGGCCGAAGGACCGCGCGACGGCCGACGTCATCCTCCCCTACAAGGGCTGGTAAGCAGCGATCGGCCCAGGCGGCGTCACAAGATGTCGATGACGCTCCTGCAGGTCGTGGTCAGCGGACTCTTGCTGGGCGCGGTCTACGCGCTCTTCTCGTCCGGCCTGACCCTGATCTGGGGCATGATGAACGTCGTCAATTTCGCGCACGGCGACTTCGTCATGCTGGGCATGTACACCGCCGTCGTGATCTGGACGGCGCTGGGCGGCGGGCCGTGGGCCTCGGTGCCGGTCGCCGCCATCCTGATCGCCACCCTGGGCGTGGTGAGCTACTTCCTGCTGGTCCGCCACATCATGAAGGGGCCGATGCTGGCGCAGATCCTGGGCACCTTCGGGCTGGCGCTGTTTCTGCGCTACGCCGCCTTCTGGACGTTCGGCGCCAACTTCAAGACCCTGCCCGACACGCTGGTCGGCCACTCCTTCGTGCTGGCCGGCATCCGCTTCGACGGCCCGCGCCTGCTGGCGGGCGTCGTTGGCCTGGTCGTCACCCTGCTGCTGCATCTCATGCTGACGCGCACGGCGATGGGCAGCCGCATGCTGGCGGTGTCGGAGGACGCCACGGCGGCGCAGCTCATGGGCATCCGGCCGCAGCGCATGCAGGCGCTTGCCTGGGCGCTGGCGGGTGCGGCGACCGGCATCGCCGGCGCGCTGATCGCCACCTTCTTCTACACCTCGCCGACCGTGGGCGAGACCCTGGCCATCGTGGCCTTCGTTACCGTCTCGTTCGGCGGCTTCGGCAGCGTTTTGGGCGCGCTGGTCGCGGGCCTGATCATCGGCGTCGTCGAATCGCTGTCGGCCTATCTGATCGGCCCGGTCTACAAGGACGTGATCGTCTACGTGCTGTTCGTGCTCGTCCTGTGGTTCCGCCCGCAAGGCCTGATGGGCAAGGCATGAGCCCGCGCCGCATCCTCCAGTTCGCCTTTCTCGTGCTGGTGCTGGTCTATCCGTTGCTGGCCGGCAACTCGCCGGTCTATGGCCGGCTGGGCGCACTCGTCCTGCTGGCCGCCATCGGCGCCTCGGCATGGAACATCGTCGGCGGCTATGCCGGCCAGGTGTCGGTCGGCCATTCCGTCTTCTTCGGCGTCGGCGCCTATTCCGCGGTGGTCGTCTACACCCATCTCGGCTGGCCGCCGATCGCGGGCGCGCCGCTCGGTATGGCGATCAGCGTCGGCATCGCCGCCGTGATCGGCGTGCCGACGCTCCGGCTCTCCGGTCACTATTTCAGCATGGCCACTATCGCCGTCGCCGAGCTGGTGCGCGTGCTGAGCTCGACCAGCGAGTTTTTAGGCGGCGCGCAGGGCTTGAGCGGCCCGCCGGTGCCACGCAGCGTGCTCGACCTCTCCTTCATCTCGGCCACGCCCTACTACTACATCTTCCTCGCGGTGCTCGTGTTCCTGCTGGGGCTGACGCGCTGGATCGAGGGCGCCCGCATGGGCTTCTATCTGCGGGCCATCAAGGACAGCGAGCGCGCGGCGCGCTCGCTCGGCGTCTCGGCCGGCCATTACAAGCTCTACGCCTACATGCTGAGCGCGGCCTTCACCGCACTTGCCGGGTCGCTCTATCTCACCATGTTCGGCTTCGTCGATCCGGAGTCGGGCTTCGGCATCCTGATCTCGGTCAAGATGCTGGTGATGGCAGCCCTGGGCGGCGCCGGCCAGCTGTTCGGGCCGCTGGTCGGCGCGCTGATCCTGGTGCCGCTGGAGGAACTCTCGAACAGCCTGCTGGGCGGCCAAGGGGCGGGCCTCACCTTCGTGGTCTATGGCGCCATCATCGTGATCATTGCCCGCTTTTTGCCGAGCGGGCTTCTCTCGCTGTTCGAGCGCCGGCCGGCCCGCCGCGATCCCGTCAAGTCCGAACCGGTGGGCGGCCATGCTGATTGAAGCCAAGGACGTCACCAAGGCGTTCGGCGCCTTCAAGGCGGTCGACAACGCTTCGGTCGCGGTCGAGGAAGGCGAAATCCTGGGCCTGATCGGGCCCAACGGCGCGGGCAAGTCGACCTTCTTCAATTGCCTGACCGGCGATCTGCCCGTGACGTCGGGCACGGTCATGTTCAACGGCACCGATGTGACAGCCTTGCCGCCCGAGGCACGGGCGCGGCTCGGGCTGGCGCGCAGTTTCCAGGTGCCGCTCACCTTCGATTCGATGTCGGTGCTGGACAACGCCACCATCGGCGCGCTGCTGCGCCATCCCAACGCCCGCGACGCACGTGCCAAGGCACGCGCCGTGCTGGAACGGGTCGGGCTTGGTCCGCTGGCCGATGCGCCGGCCAAAAGCCTGGGCACGCCCGGCCGCAAGCGGCTCGAGATCGCCCGTGCGCTGGCCTCGGAGCCCAAGGCATTGCTGCTCGACGAGGCGATGGCCGGCCTGACGCCGACCGAGGTGCGCGAGGCGATCGAGCTGGTGCGCCGCATCCATGGCGGCGGCATCACCATCGTGATCGTCGAGCACATCATGGAAGTGATCGTCTCGCTCGCAGCCAAGGTCGTGGTGTTCCACCAGGGCCGCGAGATCTCGCGCGGCACGCCGCGCGAGGTCACCAGCGATCCCCGGGTGATCGAGGCCTATCTCGGCCGCCGCAAGGTCCGGCACGCGGAGGGCACATGACTCAGCTGCTCAAGATCGAGCATCTCGAAGTGCGCTACGGCGACTTGATCGGCGTGGCCGATGTCTCGCTCGAAGTGCCGAAGGGGTCGGTCGTGGCGCTGCTGGGTTCCAACGGCGCCGGCAAGACGACGACGCTGAATGCCGTCGCCGGCATCGTGCCGGCGTCGGCCGGCACGGTGGAATTCCACGGCGAGAACATTGCCGGCCTGCCCGCCTACGCCATTGTGCGCAAGGGGCTGGCGCTGTCACCCGAAGGCTGGCGGCTGTTCACCCAACAAAGCGTCGAGAACAACCTGCTGCTGGGCGCCACGCCGCTGGCCGACCGTACGCGCATCCCGCGGCTGCTCGAGCGGGTCTATGCGGTGTTCCCGCGGCTTGCCGAGCGGCGCGCCCAGCGCGCCGGCACCATGTCGGGCGGCGAACGCCAGATGCTGGCGGTCGGCCGCGCCCTGATGAGCGAGCCCGAGCTCCTGCTGCTCGACGAGCCCAGCCTCGGCCTGGCGCCCACCATCGTCGATGCCATGTACGACGCCTTCGCCAACCTTCACAAAGACGGCCAGACCATCCTGCTCGCCGAGCAGTCGGTCGATCTCGCACTCGAGGCGGCCGACCACGCCTACGTACTGCAGGTCGGCCGCACCGTGCTGCAGGGACCGGCGCAGGAGATGGCGCACAATCCCGACGTCCAGAAAGTCTATCTCGGCATCGAGTAGCGGGGCGGGGATCCCAATTCCAGTCACCAACCTCATCCTGAGGAGGCCGCGAAGCGGCCGTCTCGAAGGATGGGCGACACACGCGGCCTTGGAAAAGGTCGGTTCGCAGCGCCTGCCCGGTTGCCGACCCTTCGAGACGCACCGCTCCGCGGTGCTCCTCAGGGTGAGGTCAAAGTGGGCGGCGAGCCTCAGTTGGTCGCGAAGTTGACGGCGCGGAACTCCATCGCGAAGGAGGGCGAGGCTTTCCAGCCTATATCCTTGCGCTTGGCGGTGAAGGTCGCGTTCTGGTGCAGCACGGTGTAGGCCGGATCCTCGCGCTCGCAGATTTCCAGCATGCGCTTGAACATCGCCTTGCGCTTGGTCATGTCGGTCTCGATCTCCATGGCGTCAGAGAGCTTGTTCATCTCCGCGTTGGTCCATTCGCCGGTCTGCTGCTGCTGGCCCTGCGGCCCGTGCTGGGCGACGATCGAGGAGATCGGATCGTTGAAGCCCGCGCTGTTCGACCAGTCGCGTACCGCGCGTTGGCCGTTGTCCTCGAAGATCTGCTGCCAGTTCTCCCGCATCTCGATCTGCACGTTCAGCCCGGCCTGGCGCCACATCTCGACCAGCACCTGCGCCGTCGCCACCTGGTTGGTGTAGTAGTTGCTGAGCAGGCGATAGGGGATCGGGTCGCCTTTGTAGTTGGCGGCCTTCAAGAGCGCCTTGGCCTTGGCGGGATCGTAGTCCGGCACCGTCCAGTTCTCGACAAACATCGGACCGTAGAATTCCCATTGCAGCCCGGCCGGTACGCGCGTGCGGCCCGACCACAGGCTGTCGACGATCGCCTGGCGGTCGATCGCGTGAGTGAAGGCCTGGCGGACGCGCGGATCGGCCAGGGTGGGATGGTGGCTGTCGAACACCGTCAGGCGGTGATTAACGATCGGGCTGCCTAGCACCTCGAACTTGGCGTTCTTCTCGATGCCCGGGATCTGGTCGGGCGGCACGTCGCAGATGAAGTCGAACTGGCCGGCCAAAAGGCCGTTGATGCGGCTCGCCACCTCGGGAACCACGACCAGGCGCACGCTCTTGATTGGCGGCTGGCCGCCCCAATAGTCGTCGTGGGCATCGAGCAGAAGCGATTGGTCGACCACGAACTCGCGCACCTTGTAGGGGCCGGTCGCAACCGGCGCGCGGGCCCAGTCCATCCAGGTCTTGGCTTCCTCGTAGGCGCGGCGGCTGATGATGTCGCTGCCCAGGCGGCCAATGCGGCCCTCCAAGGTGACGTCGGGGGTGCGGTTGGTGAAGCGCACGGTGTATTTGTCGATCGCCTCGACCTTCTCGAGGGCGGGGAAGCCGCGCTTGGCGACGGCCGGCACTTCCGGCGGCAACTTCTTGCCCTCGACCGAATCGCGGACCCGCACCGAGGTGAACAGCGTCTTGGTGTTGGTGATGTCGTAGTCCGGACCGAACATGCGCTCGCGGCTGAAGGCGAAGACGACATCGTCGGCCGTCATCTCGTCGCCATTGTGGAACTTCACGCCCTTGCGCAGCGCCAGCTCCACGGTGCGCTCGTCGATGCGCTTCCAGCTCTCGGCCAGGCCCGGCACGGGCTCGAGCTGGCCCATGAGGTTCTGCATGATCAGCGTTTCGAAGATGAACGAGAAGGTGCGCGAGCCGACGTTCGATTGCTCGCGCAAGGGTTCCAGCGAGGCGCTGTTGGAGATCTGCTGCACTGCGATGGTGATGCTGGGGCGGCGGTCGGCCTGGCCAATGGCCACGCGCGGCAGGGCAGCGCTGGCGGCGGCAAGCCCGGAAGCGGCGATCAGACGGCGGCGACGCAGGAACATGGTGCGAACTCTCCTTGGCGAGGGCCGCACGCTAGGGACCGCGCATGAACGCGCAGTGTCGATTTGATGACGCTTCGTTTGTGCGCTGCGGTGGATAAGCCGGCGGGCGTTTCGGGCCAAATTACTGTAAAATCGGCGTGAGAAACCCACGGGAGAAACAATCATGCCGATTGCCAACCGCCTCTATGCCGAGTTTTTGGGAACCGCGTGGCTGGTCCTGGGTGGCTGCGGCAGCGCCGTGCTCGCGGCGGCGTTTCCCCAGCTTGGCATCGGCTTCCTGGGCGTGGCCTTGGCCTTCGGGCTCACCGTACTGACCATGGTTTATGCGTTGGGCCCGGTGTCGGGTGGCCATTTCAATCCGGCGGTGACGGTGGGCGTGGCCTTCGGCGGGCGCTTCCCGTGGAACGAGGTCGTGCAGTACGTGATCGCCCAGGTGTTGGGCGGCATCGTCGGGGCGGCGATCCTCTATGTCGTGGCCACCGGCAAGGCCGGTGCCGACATCGGCAGCTTCGCCACCAACGGCTACGGCGAGCATTCGCCGGGCAAATATGGCCTGCTCGCCGCGGCGGTCATCGAGATCGTCATGACCTTCGGCTTCGTGACGGTGATCGTGGCCGCCACCGACCGGCGCGCCCATGCGGCAGCGGCAGGGTTGGCGATCGGGCTCTGCCTCACCCTGATCCATCTCGTGAGCATTCCGGTCACCAATACCTCGGTGAACCCCGCGCGCAGCACGGCGCCGGCGCTGTTCGTGGGCGGCGCGGCGCTGGAGCAGCTCTGGCTGTTCTGGGTGGCGCCGATAATCGGCGGGGCCATCGCCGGCCTGGCCTACAGGCTGCTCGCCCCCAGGGACTGACGCGACGAGCCTGTGGCGGTAAAGTGGCGGCGCCGGTCTCGCTCGGCCACTGGAGGGAAGACACCGCCATCACTTACCGTCGACGACAAGAACCTGGGCTGCAAGTGGACGGCGAAAAAGCAATAGGCCGTCCCGCCCGTCGGTCGGTGAAATGAACGAATCGCAGCGTTCCGTTCCCTTCAGCATCACGCTGCTCATGCTGATGGCCCTGATCGTGTTGCCGCTCGCCGCGGCCCTGCTGTGGCTGGGCTGGCGGGCCGTCGATCACCTCGAGACGCGCAGCGTCGGCCAGCGCATGGCGTCGCTCGAAACCGCGGTCGAGGGTTTCCTGACGTCGGGCCTGCGCGTCGTCGTGGCGGTCGGCACGACGCTCGCCGAGGCACCCAGCTTCGCGACCGACGCCGGCCCGGGCGCCGATCAGGAACGTCTCCGCCAGCTCGTAGCGCTGCTCGGACGGTATCCCGCGATGGCGGCCGTATTCGTCGGCTACGAAGACGGCCACTTCCTCTATGCCGGCCGGCCGGAAACCTTCTCGATCGACCAGCGCCTGGAATTCGATGCGCCCGACGGGCCTTCCATCATCCTGCGCACGATCGAGGGCGAGGGCGCGGCGCGGCGCGAGACCTGGTGGTTCGAGATGCCCGACGGCAGCCACAGCCCGCCGCGCTCGCGTCCTCTCGACTACGATCCGCGAACGCGGCCGTGGTACGTCGACGCCCGCCGCGCCAACGCACCGGTGTTGACCGAGCCCTATCATTTTGCTCAGGCGAACGTCATCGGCGTGTCGGCCGGCGTGCCGTTGCGCCGGGACGGCGTGATCGGCTTCGATTTCACGCTCACCACACTCTCCAGCCTGATCGGCGACTACAAGATCACGCCCAACGCGATTATCATGTTGGCCAGCGATACGGGCGTCGTCTTCATGGAATCGGAGGTCTGCAAGCTCGAGCGCTCGCAATGCCTGCCGGGCGAGGACGCCGTGCGGGCAGAGATGCGCCGCGTGGTCGCCGAGGCAGGTGCCGGCGATCAGCGGATCGAGCGCGACCTCGTGCTCGGCGGGCGCGCCTATCGGCTGCTGGTGCACACCATGCCGCCTAACCTGGAACGGCGCTACCAGATCGCCGCCGCCGTGCCGATCGTGGAGCTGTCCGCCGATTCGCAGACGCTGCTGGAACGCGCCGCGCTCGCCGCCGCGCTCGCCGTGGGCCTGGCCGTCGCTGGTGCGCTGTTGGCCGCGCTGTTGCTGTCGCGCTCGCTCGCGCGAATCGCCGGCAAGACCGAGCGCATCCGCAACCTCGATTTCTCCGACCAGGTACCGGTCAAGAGTCGGATCACCGAGATCGCGCGGCTGTCGGCCTCGATCGAACGCATGCGCGAGGGCCTGGAGGTGTTCGGCCGCTACGTGTCGAAGAACCTTGTCCACCAGATCATGCGTTCGCCCGAGACCGCCGGTGTCGGCGGCGTGCGGCGCGAGATCACGGTGATGTTCACCGACATCGAGGGTTTCTCGCTGTTGAGCGAGACCATGGAGCCGGAGCTTCTGACCAACCGGCTGTCGCGCTACTTCGATGCCCTGGGAACGGCGATTGTGGCCAACCGCGGCATGATCGACAAGTATATCGGCGACAGCATCATGGCGTTCTGGAATGCACCGGAGCCCGACCCGGACCACATCGCCAATGCCTGCCGCGCTGCGCTGCAGGCCGCCGCCGCCGGCAACCGGCTCTCCGAGAAGTGGCGCGGCCGCGGACGGCCGGGCTTTCGCACCCGCTTCGGGCTGCATACCGGCCCGGCGGTGGTCGGCAATGTCGGTGCGCGCGAGCGCATCAACTACACCCTGGTCGGCGCGGTGGCGAACCAGGCGTCACGGCTGGAGGGCCTCAACAAGGCCTACGGCACCGAGATCCTGGCGAGTGGCGACATCGCCCGCGCCACGGCCGACCGCTTCGTGTGGCGCCACATCGACCGCATCGTGGCGGCCGGTACGACCGAGCAGCACGAGATCCACGAACCGTTGGGCGAGATCGACAGCGCCCCTCGGCACGCCGAGCTGCTGGCGCAATGGGAGGCCGGCCGCGCCGCCTATGGCGAGGGCCGCTTCGAGGCCGCACTTGCCTGCTTCCGCGCCGCCGCGTCGCTCAGGCCCGACGACAGGCCGAGCCGCGTGTTCATCGAGCGCTGCACGGCGTTCCTGCGCGACGGCACGCCCAAGGACTGGGACGGCACCTGGCACTTCGACAGGAAGTGACGGATCAGAAGCTCGCCCGCAGTCTTCCGCTGAAGACGTGTACCGGCCCGCGCACGGCGTTGTAGGCGGGATTGTTGAGGAACTGGTAGTCGGCGGTCATGACGAGCCCCTTGCGGAGCTGGAAGGCGTAGTAGGTTTCGACGACGTTCTCCGGGGCGTAGCTGAGCGCGCCGTCGCCCACCAGGATGCCGAGCCCGCCGGCCGCCAGATAGTTGGAGTGGTCCGCCGAGATCTGGTTCACGACGCCGGCAATGCCCACGCGATCGTCCGGCCGGCCCCACGCCGTACCCTTGATCGACAGGCCGAGCAAGAAGCTGGTGTCGATGTCGGTGAAGGCACTGATCTCGCTGCGGCCGTCGTTCCAGCTGAAGCGCCCGAACAGGCCGATACTGTCGGTGATCTCCTGCTCGAGGTTGAGGTAGAAGCCGTATTTGATGCGGCCTTGGCGGGTCTGCGCGATGGTGTCGTTGGCGGTCAGGGTCCTGCTCGGGTCGAGGGCGGCGAGCGCCACGGCCTCGCTGTAGGAACCGGCAAAGGTGCTGGTGAGCCACGAACCGAGCCGCACCGCGCCGGGGCGATTGTAGGGCCGGAAGCGCAGCTCCAGTTCGGCGGCATAGCCGCCGCGCGCGAACAGGTTCATGTCAAAGACGTCGGAGTTCGGCTGGTTGCCGACCAGGAAATAGCCGGCCAGCAGGGTCCAATTCGGTTGGTTCAATTCGGCGGTGGCGCCGTAGGTCAGGCCGATCTTGTCGGCCGGATAGTCGAAGGCGCCGGCGGCCCAGACCGACCAGTTGAGGAAGTCGACACGCGGATCCTGGGCATAGGTGTTGTTATCGAAGAAATCGTGGACGGAGAACCGGCCGACCTGAAAGGTGAGCCGCGAGATATCTTTCTCGCCTGCGAGTTGGCCGTAGTCGCCCTCGACCTTCTCGCGCTCGCCGCCCAGCCCGATCTCCTGGCGCAGGAAGAGCCGCGAGGTGCTGTACTGCGGGAAGGGGAAATTTGATTTTTGCGCCTCGCCCTGGGGGTAGCCGCCGGCGCCTGTCGTGTTGGCGACGCCGAAGCCCTGCAGCAGCTCGGGATTGTAGTAGAGTTCCGCGCCCTGCCAGAGACGCACGCCCAGGAAGGCCGAGACGGTCCAGGTCTCGCGGCTCTGACCGACAGGCGGAAGACTGTTTTGTCCGCTATAGGGGGCATTGAATGGCGGATAGCCCTGGAAGATGAAGGTCGTCTGGCCGTGGAGTTCCCAGGTCCCCGGCCCGCGGTCGTCGGCGGAGCCGCTGTCCTTCGCCTCGCCGTTGCTCTCGCCGAAATGATAGTTGAGCCCGACCCGGAAACGATTGAGGTCGTATTGCGAGTCGTAGCGGGCGGGCGACGCGAAGGAAAAGCCGGTCAGGCCGAGGTTGGTGTAGAGATACTCCAGCCGCGCCGACCAGCGGCGGTCGAGCGCGTAGTCGACGCCACCGCCCAGCGCATATCCCGTGCGCAGCTGGCCAGGTGTGGCGTCCTCGTTGCCGGTCGCGGAATCGGTGCGCGAGAAACGTGTGCTCGCCCAGGCGAAGCCGCCGGTCACGAAGGGCGTCCAGCTCCCCATCGAGTAGCCCAGCCGCCCACGCAGGGTGCCGACATATTCGAGCTGCTCATTGGCGGAGCCGTTGCCGGTCGCGCGATAGGACATGGTTGGCGAGAGGTCCATGAAGTCAGGAAAGGACAGGTCGGCTTCGATGCCGAGCATCCATCGAGACGGCAGAACTTCCTGGTAGCCGGCCTGCACGCCGCCAAACAGCATGCCGTATTGGGTCGTGCCGCCGGCTGTCGCCATGCCCGTTGGATCGGAAAGCGTCGCCGTCGCATTGCCGAAACCATAACCGACGTTGCCGCCGACATAGAACCCCGAGCGTGGGCCTGCCGGATCGGCGGCGATTGCCGGCAGCGGCGCCAACAACGCAGTGCCGAGCGTTGCCATCCGTGCCATGCGCGATGCCTGAAGCTGGCCTGCGATGCCGGCAAATCCCCAAAGTTCCAGAATCTTCATCGCCTTCCCTGTATCATTGTCTCGCCGGCGCATGGAAGGCTGGCCGGCAAAATGCAGTTTCATGACATCTCGTTGCTGTTTTGTGAGGCCCGGGCGTCACAGCCAGAGGCCGAAGCGGCGCCTGTAGACACTGTCCACCTATTCGAATCGGCATCCGGGCGTTGCGAGAATCCCGGCTGCTCGTTGTCCGGCCCCCAGGTGCACGCCAGGCGGCCATCGGCATCACGACGCCAGCGGCAAACCAGCCGCGGCCGGTCGACAGGCAGGCGGTCGAGCGCAAACAGGCGCACGAGATTCTTCGTGCCCCTGGGCGAAACAGTGCCCGGCGCGGCGGCCGAGCGGACGTTGAGGATTGCGGCAGTCATCTCCGCGCCTCCTTCTTTTCAGATCGGTTGGTCCGACCCGGGAGGCGCGAGGATTGAGGGCTAGTGCGTCGACGCCCCCAGGATCGCTCGAATTTCCCGGGCTGTGAATCCGGCAGCGCTTGCGGTCGCAAGACGACCGCGTTGTGCTGACCGGGTGTTGCTAGATCGCGGGTTCATCGAATCCCTTGCTGCAGGTTGCTCCGGCGCACCGGAAGCGAACGAATTCGACAACCGGCACGCCGGGCGGTATATACCCCCCTCCAGGATAGGATCAAGTCCAATGTCGCATACAACGCAAGAAAAAGAGAAGCGCAAGCTGCTGATGAGGCTGAGGCGCATTCGCGGCCAGCTCGATGCCGTCGAGCGCCGGATCGAGGAGGAGTCGAGTTGCGCTGCGATCCTGCAACAGGCGACCGCCTGCCGGGGGGCGCTGGACGGCTTCATCGCCGAGGTGATCGAGGATCATATCATGGAGCACCTGGTCGATCCGTCGGCGAAGCAGGGCGACGCCCGCTCGCAAGCTGCGGAAGAGCTGGTTGAAATCATCCATTCCTATTTGACCTGAGGGACGACCCTCAAACGACCGCCCTATTCGCATCCACAATAATGAGGCCCGCCCATGAGCGAGAGCGATAACGGCATCCCCTCGGCGTTCCATAGCCACATCTTCCTCGGAGAGGGGCACGAGAAGAGCGAGCGCAGGACATGGGCCGTGATCTGGCTGTGCGGAGCCATGATGATCGCGGAGATCGTCGGCGGCCTGTTATTCGGCTCGATCGCGCTCGTCGCCGACGGCCTGCATATGAGCACGCACGCCGGCGCGCTTCTGCTGGCCGCGCTCGCCTATACCTACGCCCGCAAGCACGCCTACAATTCGAGCTTCACATTCAGCACCGGCAAACTCGGCGACCTTGCAGGCTTCACCAGCGCCATCATTCTCGCAATGATCGCATTGCTGATCGGCTACGAATCCGTCAGTCGAATCTTCGAGCCGGTCCAGATCCACTTCCGCGAGGCAATCCCGATTGCCTGTCTTGGTTTGGCCGTGAACATCGCGAGCGCCTGGCTCCTGAGCAGTGGCGGACACCATCATGGCCACAGTCACGGGCACGCGCACGAGGGGCATGACCATGATGAAGCGCACCATATTGCGACCGAAGGCGGGGTCGTCGTCCTCGAAGTGTTCGAGGACGGCGTGCCGCCGCGTTTCCGGCTGCGCGCTGAAACCGGGCCCGTTCTCACAGCACAAACAGCGTCCATCGAAACCGTGCGCCCCGATGGCTCGCGCCAAGTTTTTGCGATGCGCGATCAAGGTGGCTATTTGGAGTCGATCGACGAAATTCCCGAGCCGCATGCCTTCACGGCGCATCTGCGGATCGGCCAGCGCGACTATCCCGCTACTTTCGAAGAGCACGAGCACGCACATGAATCGGCGGGCCGCGACAACAACATGCGCGCCGCCATCATCCACGTCATGGCCGATGCCGCAGTTTCCGTGCTCGTGATCGTCGGCCTGTTGCTCGCCCAAGCCTTTGGCTGGCTCTGGATGGATCCCCTTGCGGGTATCGTAGGCGCTGCCGTCATCGCCAGCTGGTCTTACGGCCTGATCCGCGACACGGGTGCGATCTTGCTCGATATGATCCCCGACCGGCAGATGGCAGACAATCTGCGCCAAACCCTTGAGAGCGAAGGCGACCAGCTCGCCGATCTCCATCTCTGGCGGTTGGGACCGGGCCATCTGGGTGCGATTATCTCGGTCATTACGAGGCAAGCGCGGGATGCAGATTATTATCGCGCCCGGCTTGCCCGCTTCAAATCCTTGTCACACCTCACCATAGAGGTCTTGCACCGGCCTTGATTTACACAGGAGGCCCCTCTTGTCCCGGAGCAGGTCAAGAATCGGGGCGCATTCGAGATCAGAAGTTGTACTCCAGCCTGAGGAGTACCCGATGACGCTCGAAATTCGTGAGGTCGAGCGAGCCGGGACTACCGACAGCACCTCCCGCGACTTGAATGCTCCAAGCCGCCGAAACAGCCAGATCCTTTGACAGCGTGGCGTACATCGTCGGGCCGACGAACAACGCCTCGCCGGTGAACCAATCGAGCCCGATCCCCTGATACGTACGCAAATATTGGGCCTCGCCTCCGAAGAAGATGCCGGGGCGCACTTGCGCCGTGACCGCAGCGGAGACGCCCAAGGTTGATTGTTGCGCCAATAGACCTGTGAGGCGCGAGCTTGTCCATTCGGGGTCATAGAGCAGGTTGAGGGCGCCAAAGACCCGGTTCTCGACGAACTCGGTGTCGGCGGAGATCGAGAATTCGCTGCCGTAGTTGTCGACGGACTCTCCGCTGGTATCATCGACACGTGCCCAGTGAGGTTCGGCTCCAATCGTAAATCCAAACGGGCCGTCTTCGCGACCAAGCAGGCGATATCTGGCTTCAAACGTTACGCCGTTGAAGGCGGCCTGCTGGCGATCGTCGAGTCCGGTGACGCCGGAGATGCTGTGAATGGCGACCGGGACACCGATCTCCAAACGAAGGTTTTCGATGGAGGTCCATTCTGCCCGAAGCTGGTATTCTAGTGCAGTGTAGGAGCCGTCAGCTTTGCCGAACCGGCCGAAGGATTGGAACTCGATCTCCTTTTCGCCCAGTTCGCCGACATCGGCGCCCATGGTGAAACCGAAAATGAACTGCGTATCGACCGCAGCCGCGCGCTTGACGGGCGACGTCAGCGCCAGCACAGCGAGGAAGGCAGCCGTCCATATCCTTGCGGTCATGAGGACGCATGCTGCATCCTCTAGCGACTAGAGGATCAAATCCCATGACGGGCCCTAATGTTCCAATTGGCATCGCCGCGACACGCAGCGGCGTGAAAGCGCCCACCATCCGCTATTACGAACAGATCGGCTTGCTGCCCAAGCCATCGCGCACGAACAGCAATCGGCGGAACTACAATACCGCCGACCTACGCCGACTGGCTTTCATCCGACATGCTCGTGAACTTGGATTTGAAATCGAGGCGATCCGCGCCTTGCTGGCGCTGCAAGGCAATCCGGATCGATCGTGCTTGGCTGCGGATACGATCGCCCGCGCCAGGCTCGCAGAGGTCGAAAAGCGAATCCACATCCTGACCGAGCTGAAGGCCGAACTAGAGCGCATGATCGCGGACTGTTCGCTTAGGCGGATTGCTGAGTGCCGCGTCATCGAGGTGCTGTCCGACGCCAGCCCTCCGCGTCGCGAGGGCAGCGGCGCGAGACGATAGCACGCGCCAGGTCCCAATAGGGTAGCGGGTCAACGAGTCCGGCCCGCACGATAGCTCGCATCAAGCCTCGGCGCGTCAATGCGACGACGACGAGCGATGACACCAGCCTTACTACTCCTCGTCGCTCATCTTGCGGTAATCCAACACGCTCAATGGATTCGCCGGCGTGTGATCTCCCTGCAAGACACGTC
>Ga0308309_10000221_pt1 | contig 41306 bp, 36 predicted proteins | sample HubBroMetageWFT5_FD_192491 | JGI IMG/M metagenome (GOLD analysis project Ga0308309, IMG submission 192491) | Warmed and freeze-thawed soil microbial communities from the Hubbard Brook experimental Forest, New Hampshire - Hubbard Brook CCASE Soil... | ecosystem: Environmental > Terrestrial >...
CATGACTTCGTTCCTGGAAAAGCGCACCTGGGAGGGCTTTCATGAGCGTTACGGGCGCGCCTCTGCTGACTTGCAACACCGCGCCCGACGCCAGATTGAGCGCGAACTAAAGCTCATCGGAAAACTTGCTTTGGCTGGCTACTTCCTCATTGTCTGGGATCTTATCCGCTTCTGCCGCGACGAAAATATCCTGGTGCAAGGACGCGGGTCAGCCGCCAACAGTGCTGTCTGCTATTCGCTGGGGATCACTGCCGTCGATGCCGTCGGCATGGAACTGCTCTTCGAACGTTTTCTTTCCGAAGAGCGCGGTGAATGGCCCGACATTGATCTCGATCTCCCCAGCGGCGACCAGCGCGAGCGCGTCATTCAATATTTGTACAAGCGCTACGGTGAGCGCGGTGCAGCCATGACCGCCAATGTTATTACTTATCGCAGCCGCATGGCAGGCCGCGAAATGGGCAAGGCACTCGACTTTGATCCCGAGACCCTGGAGAAAGTTTCTGCCGCCGTCTCCACTTGGGAGTATCGCGATCAACACGACACTCTGGATCACCGCTTCCGCGACGCCGGCTTGGACCTGAATCATCCCCGGCTGCGCAAATATTTCGAATTGTGTGTCGCGGTACAGGATTTGCCGCGCCACCTCGGCCAGCATTCCGGCGGTATGGTTATCTGCCAGGGCCAGCTTGATTCCGTGGTCCCGCTCGAGCCGGCTTCGATGCCCGGCCGCGTGGTGGTGCAGTGGGACAAGGAAGACTGCGCCGATCTCGGCATCATCAAAGTTGATCTCCTCGGGTTGGGAATGATGGCCGCGCTGGAAGATTCTCTCCAGCTCATTCGTAATCACTATCACGATGAAGTGAGCCTCGCTCACTTGCCCGCCGACGATCCCGTGGTTTACTCCACGCTGCAGAAAGCTGACACCATCGGCATGTTCCAGATCGAGAGTCGCGCGCAGATGTCGTGCCTTCCACGCCTGCGTCCGCAGTGCTTTTATGACATTGTGGTGCAGGTCGCGATCATACGTCCCGGTCCCATCGTTGGCCAGATGGTGAATCCTTATTTACAGCGCCGCCAGGGACGCGAGGCCGTCACTTACCCGCATCCCTCGCTCGAACCCGTGTTGGCGCGCACTTTGGGCGTGCCGCTTTTTCAGGAGCAGTTGCTGCGCATTGCCATGGTGGCCGCCAACTTCAGTGGCGGCGAAGCAGAAGACCTGCGTCGAGCCATGGGTTTTAAGCGCTCCCAGACACGCATGAAGGAAATTGAAGCCAGGCTGCGGGCTGGTATGACGCAGAACGGAATTTCACAGGAGGCGCAAGAGCAGATTGTTCTTTCCATTTCCTCGTTCGCACTGTACGGATTTCCCGAATCTCACGCCGCCAGCTTCGCTCTGATTGCCTACGCCAGCGCTTATCTGAAATGCCATTACCTGGCCGCCTTCACCGCGGCCCTGCTCAACAATCAGCCCATGGGTTTCTACCGTCCGGCGACATTAGTGAAGGACGCACAGCGCCACGGATTGAAAATCTTGCCGATTGATGTGACGAGATCGGAGTGGCAGTGCACGCTCGAGCAATCAGCACTCGGCCTTCAGCATTCAGTCAATTCGGCTGTTGGTCGTTCGTCCCTTCGCTTCGCTCAGGGCAGGCTGAAAACGGCCGTTGGCAAAGCAGGCGAGACGCCAGCCCTCCGCCTCGGCCTGTGTTACGCCCGTGGATTGCGGGAAGAAGCCGGGCAGACCCTGGTGCACCAGCGCAGTCTCACTCCTTTTACTTCCATTCGAGATCTCATTTATTGCGTACCCGAACTGCGCAAAGATGAACTGAATACGTTAGCGGAAATTGGAGCGCTGAACTCAATCGGAAAACCACCACAGAGACACGGAGGCACGGAGAAAACCGACAAACCGACAATCGCAGATCAAGAAGTTGAACTTTCCTCCGTGCCTCCGTGTCTCCGTGGTGAAATCCGTCTGCATCGCCGTGATGCTCTCTGGCAAGTCGAACGCGCTGTCCGCCATTCCGGCCCATTGCTTGACGGCCTTCCCGAGCCCGACGCGAAATCCCCATTACGCCAAATGAATGCCGAGGAGCGCCTGGTGGCCGACTTCCGGGGCACCGGCATGACCGTCGGCCCGCACCCCATGGCGTATCACCGGCCGCGAATGACTGCGCTGGGGATTCACAAGGCCATCGACCTCAAACAAATTCCCAGCGGACGTCATCTGCGTATCGGGGGATGCGTGATCGCCCGCCAGCGTCCCGGCACGGCAAAAGGTTTTGTCTTCTTAAGCTTGGAGGATGAAACCGGAGTGGCCAACGCCATCGTCAATCCCGATTTATTTCAGCAAAACCGTCTCTTGCTGAGTTCCGAACAATTTCTAATGGTTGAGGGGATCCTGCAAAATCAGGACAACGTCATCTCGGTCAAGGCCCAGCGCGTGTCGTCACTCAATATCACTCGTGCAGAAACCTCGTCACATGATTTCTATTGATCGTTGATCGAAAATCGACTATGTTTCACTGAGATTAATTTCTCTCCATTCCGCCCACATCCACAGCGGACTGGTTTATCATTTAATTCATACTCGTCATACATTTTTGTGAGCCAACCTTAGTCGTGGGCCGCTGTGTTTTCGGGTAATCCTACATAATCATTGTCTCTGTAAAGGAGTTTAGATATGCCAAGAGCAAAAACACCTCGTGCCACCACACCATCCAACAAACAAGTGCTTACCATGCCGGAAGTGACCTCGACACCGCAGCCTCGGAAGGTTTCCTCATCGGCAAACACCCAAAACCTCGATCTTGAAGTCCAAATCCGCGAGCGCGCCTATGAGTTGTACCAGGAGCGGGGATACGCCGCCGGCCACGAAAATGAAGACTGGCTTCAGGCCGAACGCGAAGTGATAGCCCGGCAGAATCACAAGCAGAGCGCCTAGTCGCGACTATCATCGGCTCGCCCTTCGTCAGAACAGGAAAAACACCGGGTCTTCTGGAGCCATCCAGTTGCCCCGGTGGGCCATTTCTGACAAGATGTCGAAGGCGTCCCTATGTCACAAATCGGCAGTTTCGCCCTGCTGCTGGCCCTGGCGCTAACGGCCTATTCTTTTCTGGCAGGAATACTGGCGCTGGCGCGCGAAGGGCCCGGTTCCGCACGCTTGGGCGAAACCGCTCGTCGCGCCGGAATTGCCTCCTTTGTTATCGTCTTCCTGGCGGCAGCGGTGCTGGTCACTGCGGCTTTCCAGGATAACTTCTCCATCGCTTACATCTTCCATCACAGCAATCGCGATCTGCCCGCGCCCTACAAGTTCGCCGTGCTGTGGTCAGGGCAGGAAGGGTCATTGCTGTTTTGGTCCCTTCTGCTCTCCGCCTATGGGCTCGTGCTGCGGCTGCGTTACAAGACCGACCCGCGTCTGTTCGCCCATGCCTCGATCATCATTGCGGCGGTGCAGGTCTTCTTCTTGTTGCTGCTGAATTTCGCCGCCCATCCTTTTGCCATCATGCAGGGTTCGCTGCCTGCCGACGGCAGCGGTCTCAATCCGCTGCTGCAATATCCCGAGATGGTGATTCATCCGCCCATGCTGTATCTCGGCTACGTCGGCTTCACCGTTCCGTTTGCGTTCGCGCTGGCCGCTCTGATCATGCGTTACCCCGGCGAGAAGTGGATCCACATCACCCGTCGCTGGACCATGGTCACCTGGGGTCTACTGACCTGCGGCATCTTTCTCGGAATGCACTGGGCATATTCCGTCCTCGGCTGGGGCGGATACTGGGGATGGGATCCGGTTGAGAACGCCTCTTTTCTGCCCTGGCTGACGGGCACTGCCTTCCTGCACTCGGTAATGATGCAGGAAAAACGTGGCATGCTGAAGACCTGGAACATGTGGCTGATCTTCTCCACCTTCATGCTGTCGATCTTCGGCACGTTTCTCACTCGCAGCGGTGTGGTCAGCTCAGTTCATGCCTTCGCGCAGTCTTCGATTGGGGACTGGTTCGTAGCCTTTCTGGCAATCATATTCGTGACGTGCCTCTTCTTTTACGGGAAGAACCGTTCGCACTTGCTGAGCGAACACAAATTGGAATCGCTCGTCTCGCGCGAGTCGAGTTTCCTGTTCAATAATCTTCTCTTGTTGGTGGCCTGCTTCACGGTGCTGTGGGGAACTTTGTTCCCAGTGCTTTCGGAGTGGGTCCAGGGTACCAAGGTCACCGTCGGACCGCCATTCTTCAATCGCGTAAATATTCCAGTAGCTTTGCTGCTCCTTCTGCTGACGGCGCTGGGCCCTCTGCTGGCCTGGCGTAGGACTTCGACCGAGAGTCTGAAGCGTAACTTCAGGGTCCCCGCGTTGGGTGCGCTGGCGGTCGCGGCGGGGTTGATCGCGTTCGGCATGCGTCCCTGGAAAGACGTTGCCTACTTCTATTCGCTGATGACCATCACACTGGCGGTCATGGTGGCGCTGACCGTGATCTCCGAGTTTGTGCGCGGCGGACGCGTCATCTCTCGTCACACCGGCCAAAACCTTTTGGCTTCGATGGTGCAGTTGACGCGCCGGAACACCCGCCGCTACGGCGGGTACATTGTCCACTTCGGCGTGATCGTGGTTGTAATCGGGTTCGCAGGATCCGCTTTCAACCAGGACAAGGAGCAGGAAATGGGCTTTGGCGATAAGCTCACCATCGGCTCCTACACTTTGGTCTGCCAGTCCTACACTCAGGACGACAATCCCAACTACGGCAGCGAGTGGGCGGTGATGAACGTTTTCAAAGGCGGGAAACAGATTGCCACGCTCAATCCAGAACGTCGTTTCTACAAAGCCAGCCAGCAGACGTCGACCATGCCTTCCATCCGCTCGACCGTGAGCAATGACCTCTACATTGTTTATGAGGGCCAGAACCCGGACACCGGCCGTCCGATCCTAAGGGCACACCTGAATCCGCTGGTGATGTGGATTTGGGTGGGAGTGTGGATCATGATTGTCGGCACTGTAGTTGCGATGATTCCAAATACTGTGCCGGTTAGAGTAATGGCTCCGGTCCGCGTTCAGCCGGCCCCGGTGGGAGCGGGAGATTAATGACGGCGGCCAGCAAGCGAACCTTGCGGACAGTTCTCCTGGGCATGGCCATACCCATGCTGATGGGAGCGGGCGATCAAGCCGCGCGCTTCAACGATCTCGGCCATCGCATGATGTGTGTCTGCAGCTGCAATCAGATTCTGCTGGAATGTAATCACGTGGGCTGTACCTACTCCGATCGCATGCGAGCGGAACTGGTTGCCGCTGTCGATCGCGGCGACAACGACGATCTCACGCTGCAATCTTTTGTGCAGAAGTACGGGCCTCCGGTCCTGGCCGCGCCCACTAAAACCGGGTTCGACCGTGTTGCCTGGATTGTGCCTTACCTGGCACTGGTCTTGGGGCTTGGCTTGGTCACCTTCATCATTCGTGGGTGGAGGTCGCGGCCGCTGGTCCTGCCCGCCAACGCCCCCGTAGCAGTGCATGGTGTCGAACTTGACCGCTTTCGCGCACAAGCGCGCAAGGAGACTGAATCGTGACCGTCATTCTCATGGCTTGCATGTTCATCACGACCGCGACCCTGGTGTATGTTTTCTATCTTCCAGGGACGTTATATATGGGTCCACGCAAAACCCGGCTGTCGTTTCTGCGAGAGCGAAGAGAAACGGTCTACGAGAACCTGCGCGACCTGAATTTCGAATTCAACGCGGGAAAGTTTCCCGACGCCGATTATCAGACAATGAAAGCATCGCTCGAGGAAGAGGCGGCCGCAGTGCTGGCGGAGATCGCGCACCTGGAAACCGCCGCGCGGACCACAACAGCGGGTGGTAAAAAAGGAGCCAGAGTTTGAAATTTCAGGCAATTGTCATCCTTGTGATTCTCTCGCTCCTTTCTGCTATCGCTTCCGCCCAAACCATCACCGGCACAGTCAGCAACGGCACCACCAATAAGCCTGCTTCCGGCGACGATGTGGTACTCCTCAGTCTGATCAACGGAATGCAGGAGGCCGGCCGCACGCAGGCCGATGCCAAGGGCAACTTCACTCTCAAGCTCGACGCTAACGGACCGCATCTCATCCGCGTAATTCATCAGGGAGTGACCTACCACCGCATGGCGCCTCCCGGAACCACGTCCGTCGAAGTGCAGGTCTTCGACGTTGCGAAAAAGGTCGCAGGCATTCAGGTAACCGCCGATGTGATGCGCTTCCAAGCGCAGGGGAACGAACTTGGTGGTGTCCGCTTGTTTGCCGTCAACAACAATTCGAGCCCTCCGCGTACCCAGATGAACGATCAGAATTTCGAGTTCTATTTGCCTGAAGGCGCGCAGATCGACCAGTCTATGGCCGAGACTGCCGGCGGCCAGCCGATCAACTCCGCTCCAGTCCCACAGAAAGAGAAAGACCGGTATGCTTTCATTTTTCCTTTGCGGCCCGGCGAGACCCAGTTCCAGGTCGCCTTCCACCTTCCATATAACGGCCATGTCAGCATCAATCCCCGGGCCATCTATGGCGCACAACATTTTGTCGTGATGCTGCCCAAGAACATGCAATTCACGCCTGGGCAGGGCACGGCATTCCTCGCCATGAATGATCCGCGTCAGCCCGATGCAATTGTTCAGGTGGCGTCGAACACTACTGTCGGCCAGCCGCTCGACTTCGGCGTCTCCGGCACCGGAACCCTGAGTGATTCCGGGGATGACACGGCCGACGCTCCCTCGCCTGTAGGCGCTGCGACAACCGGACGTGATTCGCGACCCGGCGGCGGCCTTGGCCCGCCGATTGACGCGCCTGATCCTTTGGAAAAATATCGTTGGTATATTCTCGCCGGTTTTGGGCTGGTGCTGGCTGCAGGCGCGATTTTCGTTTTAGGGCACTCCAAGACCACCGTACCGCAGTTCGCGGCGTCGGACATCGAAGCCGTCGACCTCCCCGTCGCTCCCAAGCCTCTTGCCGCGGACCGCTCCACCCTTCTTCTCGATGCCCTCAAAGAGGAATTGTTTCAACTCGAGGTCGAGCATAAGCAGGGCAAAATCTCACAAGCGGATTATGAGAAGGCTAAGGCCGGGCTCGATCAGACATTGGAGCGGGCGTTGAAACGTGGAGGACGGGCCTCCTCGCCGGTCGCGTAACACGATTGATATAGTGGACGGGCGTCCCAGTCCTGAATCCCCCAGCTTCAGCTACCATCTAATGTGGTGAGTGTCATATGGGCAACACCTTCAAAACCGCGTTCCTGCTGACGCTGTTAACGCTGTTGTTGATGTTCATCGGCCGCGCCTTCGGAGGCCAGAACGGCATGTTGCTGGCGCTGGGGCTGGCTGCCGTCATGAACTTCATTTCGTATTTCTATTCCGACAAGATCGCGCTCGCCATGTATCGCGCTCAGCCGGTTACTCGTGAGCAGTTGCCCCGCGCTTACGACGCGGTCGAGCGGCTCACGCAGAAAATCGGCATCCCCATGCCGAAGATCTATGTGATCCCGAATGAGTCGCCGAACGCATTCGCCACCGGACGAAATCCCAGCCACGCATCAGTGGCAATGACGCAAGGGATTCTCGATCTACTGAATGATGAGGAACTCGAAGGCGTCTTGGCCCACGAACTCGGCCACGTGAATAACCGTGACATCCTCATCAGTTCCGTCGCTGCCACTGTAGCTGGCGCCATCACCATGCTGGCCAGTATGGGACGTTGGGCCATGATTTTTGGTGGATGGGGAGGCGGCGACCGCGACGACCGGCGCGGAGGCGGAATCGGCGCCCTGCTCATGCTGATCCTTGCCCCCATTGCGGCCTCGCTCATTCAGCTTGCTGTGTCGCGCTCGCGCGAATACCAGGCGGATGCGACCGGCGCACACTTCACCGGAAATCCTTATGCCCTTGCCAGTGCGCTGTCGAAGCTCGACGTTTACTCCCGCCGCCTCCCGATGCAGGGCACACCCTCGACTGCTCATCTATTCATCGTCCAGCCGTTGCTGGGGATGAATCTCGGCAACCTCTTCTCGACCCATCCGCCTATCGCCAAGCGGATCGAGCGATTGACTGGCAGGCCGGCAGAGTTTACGCAGTAAGAGCTTTCAGCCGTCAGCACACAGCATTCAGCCACCCTAGATCACGAGGTCCGACCAAACCTGGAATGGCTGAATGCTGACGGCTGAGTGCTGAATGCTCCATAACCTCCGTAACCGCCGGTACCCTTACCTGCATAGTAAAATCCCTCTAATGTCGCCTGAAACTGCCAGTGCCGTCTCTCACCGCGCCGCCCAACTGGAACAAGCGCTTCGCAAAGTGATCCGCGGCAAGGACGAAGTCGTGCGCCTGGCCGTGATTTGCCTGCTCGCTCGTGGGCACCTCCTGATTGAAGGCGTGCCCGGCGTAGGCAAAACGACTCTAGGCCAGGCCCTCGCCCGGGCCCTCGATTGCACTTTTCAGCGGGTGCAGTTCACCAGCGACATGCTGCCGTCGGACGTTTTGGGGATCTCAATCTTCTCCGCTGCCGAGCAGGAGTTTGAATTCAAGCGCGGTCCCGTATTCACCAACGTGCTATTGGCCGACGAGATCAACCGCACCACGCCCAAGACGCAATCCGCGCTTCTGGAGGCAATGAACGAGGGCCAGGTCACTGTGGATGCGCACTCATATCTGCTGCCACAGCCGTTTCTGGTCATTGCCACCCAAAATCCGGTCGAACACCACGGCACTTATCCTTTGCCCGAATCGCAGCTTGACCGCTTCTTGATGCGGGTGCGCATGGGCTATCCCGACAGTGGGGCCGAGCGCGAGATTCTGCGCTCCGATGCTGGAGCCGCGAAACTGGAAGCGCTACGGCCGGTGCTCACCGGCGCCGAATTGGTCGAGATGCAGGATGCCGTGACACGCATTCGCGTGGATGAGTCGCTGGTCACCTACGCCCTTGCCATCGTTCAGAAGACACGTCAGAACGAACAGTTCTCGCTGGGAGTATCTCCGCGCGGCTCCCAGATGCTGTATCGCGCCGCGCAAGCCACCGCGTTTCTCGATGGCCGGACCTTCTGCACGCCGGAAGACTTCAAGCCACTCGTGGTACCAGTATTTGCTCATCGGGTTGTGATCAACGGTCTCTACTCTTCAACTCTCAAGAAATCCGAGCAGGCCGAACAGGTCATTCAGGAAATTGTCGACGGTACTCCGGTGCCGATGTAAAAGCGGCTCCCGGTTCGCAGTTGTCAGTTCTCAGTTCGCCCGCCATAATGTCGGCATGTCTTTTCTTCGATTCCTGATGTTGTTGTCCCTGATCGTTTGGATCGGCGGGCTTGTCTTTTTCGCTTTCGCGGTTGCGCCGTCAGCATTTGCCCAACTACCGACGCGGCATCTTGCCGGGAATCTTGTCGGCCGCACTCTGGGAATCCTCCACTGGATGGGCATTTTCTCGGGGTTAGTCTTTCTGGCCAGTTCTCTGCTCTATAGCCGGTTGACTCGAGGCGCGCCGCATGCATTCGCAGCTCGCAATGTCTTGATCGTTGTGATGCTTGCTCTCACGATGGTCTCGCAGTTCGGAATCATTCCTCGAATGGACACGTTGCGCAACTCGATTGGCGAGATCGACTCCGTGCCCCCCGATAATCCAGCCCGCATGCAATTCGATGCTCTGCATGTGTGGTCGACGCGAGTTGAAGGCGGAGTGCTGTTGCTGGGCCTCGTTGTCGTCTACCTCACAGCTTCAGCTCTGGGCACTTAGTCCTTCCCGGCGATTTGGTATTCATGCCTTCATCGTTTATTCTCGAAGTTCATTCGCTAAGAGCCAAAAGCTAACAGCCAAGAGCTGACTCCCATGAAAACTGGCATCATCGGCCTGCCGCAGGTGGGCAAAACATCTTTATTTCGCATTTTGACGAAGGCAAACCTCTCGGAGCAGGCCTACTCTAATCCTCGCGAAGCGCATTTAGGCGTAGCCCAGGTTCCCGACGACCGTCTCGACCGCCTGGCGGCACTCTACAACCCCAAGAAACTCACTCACGCGTCGGTTGAATACGTCGACGTCGGCGCCATCGGGCAAGATGCGCTCAAAGAGACCGCCTACCTAACCCATTTGCGCTCGGTGGATGCTTTGGCGCATGTGCTACGGGCCTTTGATGATCCATCCATCCCTCATGTGGGACCGGTCGATCCTTTGCGTGACATCAAGAACGTCGAATTCGATCTCATGGTCAGCGATCTCGGACAGATTGAGAAACGTCTGGAACGGTTGGAGAAAGACCTTAAGAAAATGCGCACGCCGGAGCTGGAAAAGGAAAATGACTTGCTCAAGCGGGCGAAAATACACATTGAGTCCGAGCGTCCCCTGCGCGAGATGGAGATGACGCCCGAGGACAAGAAACGACTGCGTGGCTTTATGTTCCTCAGCGAGAAGCCGATTCTATACGTCTTGAATATCGGGGAGAGCACCACGCTCGGGGACGACCTCGAAAATGCGGCTGGGAAATACAAGCTGACCGAAGTCGCTTCGCCGCCCAACGCCGGCGCTGCCGCCATTTGTGGCAAGGTGGAGGCTGAACTCGCTGAGATGAGCGACGCCGACGCTGCTGAGTTTCTCTCCAGCTACGGTCTCAAAGAGAGCGGCCTGGTGCGGTTGATCCGCACCACCTACGCGCTGCTAGGTCTGGTTTCCTTCTTCACGGCCGGTGAAGACGAATGCCGTGCCTGGACGATTCCCGTCCGAAGTCGCGCCGTCGAAGCAGCCGGGGCGATTCACTCCGACTTGGAGAAACACTTCATCCGCGCCGAAACCATCCGCTGGGACCAACTGCTTGACGCCGGATCGGAAGCTGAGGCCCGAGCTCGTGGCACGTTGCGCCTCGAAGGCAAAGATTACATCGTGCAAGATGGAGATGTGATGCACATCCGGCATAGCGGCTGAAACAGTCTTGAACTGAGAACTGGTATCATCCTTCGTCGCCCATGAACCCTGTTCTCCTGAGCCTCTTGCTCGGCCTAACGGCCGCTGCCGCCAACGTTTTCGGCGGCGCCATCATTGTTCAGAGGCACTGGGAACGTTCTTATCTCAAATACTTTGTTGCGCTAGGCGCTGGATTCATGCTGGCAACTGCCATCGTCGAAGTCTTTCCCGCCAGCCTGGAACTGCGCGGCAAAGACGCCGCGTACCTGGTGCTGGTGGGCTATCTCATTGTTCACTTCTTCGAACACACAGTCACTCCGCACTTCCACTTCGGCGAGGAAACGCACGAAGACCAGTTCGTGCACACCCACAAAGGTTATTCAGTCCTGCTCGGACTGACCATTCATACTTTCTTCGACGGTATCGCCATCACATCCGGTTTTCTGGTCTCTAACTGGCTGGGATGGATCATCTTCTTTGCGATTTTTCTGCACAAGATTCCGGAGGGCTTCACCATCACCTCCGTCATGCTGGCCAGCGGCCGCAGCCGGCGTGCGGCCTGGGGCGCATCGGTTCTGCTGGGAGTGGCCACCTTCGCCGGTGTGTTAACCATGGCCTTGTTTCGGCAAGAAGTGAGCTTTGGATTGCCCCTGTCTGCGGGTGTGACCATCTACGTGGCGGCCTCCGACCTGATACCGGAGGTTAATCGCGAGCCTGGGATCAAGATGGCCTTGGTCGTTTTTCTAGGTGTGGGATGTATGTTTCTGCTGGATCGCTTATTCCACGTTCACTAGCCACGCTCTAATCTACGACGTGCTTTGCTGTGTATCCTTCGCGTGCGTTGATCTCATACTTTACATCTTTGCCCTTCTGATCGCGGACTTTGAGCGGACCGCCATCCGCCGCCATCACTTCAACCTTCAGTTTGCGGTAGGAACCATCGAGCTTCGGATTGGTGGGATGGTAGGCGAGGCTGTACCGGTTGCGAATGTCGCCGGCGATGTCGTGGAAGATCCCCGGATATTCCGCTTGAAAACGTGGCTGATAGAATCGTCCTCCGGTAATCTTAGCGAACGTCTTCATTTCATTATCGGCCTGCAGGTAGTCCATCCGGTCGATCGGGATGCCCGCCCCACGCGTGGCGCTAGTGCAGCGGTTAACTTCGCAATATTCCCGTGTCGTCCAGCCTGTACTGACGGTAAAAATTGTGACGTCCTTGGTGGTCTTGACCTTCTTCACAATCTGGTCAAGGTTGAGCTTGCTGAAGCTGTCGAAGCCGGTACCGATCAGGACCACGTATTTGTGCCCTTCGACCCGGTCGACCCTGTCCAGCGTGTCGTACAAGGCGTCAAACATATTGGTCTCGGTGAATCCGGGCATGCGCAACATATTCAAGGCTCCCATGATTGCCCGTTTGTCCTGCGTGAAGTCCACCAGGATTTGCGGCTTAATGTCATACGACGTTACCGCGACCCAGTCATCCGGCTTTAACGATTGAGCGAAACTGTAAGACGCCTGCAGAGTCTCGATCGTGAGGCCGTAGTAGATGTTCGCAAACTCCACCAGCAACACCGCCGTGATGGGGGCGTCCGATATGCTGAAGTTGCTGATGGTTTGCTGCACGCCGTCTTCGTAAACCTTGAAGTTTTCCTTCTTGAGGCTGGAGATAAACTGGCCGTCTTTGGTCGTGACCATCACCGGCACATCCACCAGAGGCACGCTCACCTGGATGGAATAGTCACCCATGCCTTCGATCTTCTTAGGCTTGGTGGGCGGAGGCGGAGGCGGTTCTTCTTTCTTCTTGGGAATCGCGTAAGGTCCGATGTCACCTTGCGGGCCGCCCGACTCGGGCGGTGCTGGGTTCTGCTGTCCACTGCTGGAACCTGGCTGATCCTGTGCCTGCATCCAAAGTACAGTCGCAGCTGCGGTTCCCACCAACAAAACTGCCCACATCCCGAAGGGAATCAGACTCCGAAAGGCCCGCACCAACGATGCAAAACGGCTGGAAAACATTCAAATCCCCTGAAAATCCTATGCTAGTATAGACGCAGAGCTTCGCGATAGGGATGTTTTGCCCGGTGCCAATCCCTCTCCCATCCGGCAGATTTTACATAACACGCGAAGTGTAAGCATTCGGTCAGGGGCCGGTTGGCGGCCCTCCGGGGAAAGTTATCATGAGATCAGTAGTTCTCGCCGTAGTCGTGTCTTGCCTCCTTTTGCCCTGGTCCGGTGCCCAAACCACCAAAGCGGTGGAGACACTTCCTATCAACCAAATTCATGCCGGAATGCACGGCGTGGCTTACACGGTTTTCCAAGGGACAAAACCTGAGGCCATGGAAGTCGAAGTTCTCGGCATTCTGAAGAATGCGGACGGGCCGAAGGGTGACGTTATCCTGGTGCGGTTGGGCGGCGCTAAGGCGGAGTACAACGGCGTAGTGGCAGGCATGAGCGGCAGCCCGGTTTACTTCAACGGCAAGCTCGCGGGGGCCGTGGCCTTCCGCATCGGAGAATTTTCCAAGGAGCCGATCGCCGGTGTGACTCCCATCGCGGAGATGCTCGAAATCAGCGCCTTGGATCGAACTCCTGTCGCAGTCCCAGTGGATAGCAAAACCGTCGCGCTTCCTGCTCGCAAAGTTGCCAGTCCCGGCGCTAACAGCGATTCCATCCAGGATTTCGGAAATTATCTGAAGCCGATTGAAACGCCCCTGGTGTTCGATGGATTCTCGGAAGATGCGGTTCAGCGATTCGCTTCCCAATTCGCCTCAGCGGGCATTGTCCCGGTGATGGGCGCGGGTTCAGTCAGTGACGCCAAACAGCCGGAGGCCATCGAGCCGGGCTCGGCGGTCAGCGCCATTCTGGTGCGAGGCGACATGGACATCGCCGCTACCTGCACCGTCACCTACATGGATGCCGACCATCTATTAGCTTGCGGTCATCCCCTGATGCAATTCGGCATAGTTGATTTGCCGATGACCAAGGCCCAGGTGCTGGCCACCGTGCCCTCGCCCCTGAACGCGTTCAAGATCATCAATGCCACTGAGACGATTGGCGCATTTGTGCAGGACCGCCACAACGGAATTCTGGGCGAGTTCGGCAAGACCGCGGACATGATCCCGGTCACCTTGACCATCCGCGGCGGTTCCGCCGCAAAGCAGTTTCACTACCAGGTCCTAAACAACGCGCGCCTGAGCCCGGTGGCCATGATGGCTACCGTGTTCAACGCCCTGCATGGTGTCAATGAATACGGAGAAGAAACCACGTACCGCATGAGCGGCCGCATCAACGTGGATGGCTATCCCGAGGTCGCGATGCAGGACATGTTTGCTGCGGTCGACGGCGGACAACCCGGCGCCATGCTCGCAGCCATGTCACTGGGAGAGCGCTTCAGCCGCATCTACGACAATCCTTACACCGTGCCTGCGATTCGGGGTGTGCAGCTTGATTTCGACATGGTTCGCGACCGCCGATGGGCCCGCTTGGACAATGCCCGCACCGACGTCACCGAAGCCCGGCCGGGGGATGACATTGTCATTGAAGCGATGCTGCGGCCTTATCGCGGCGAGAGCGTGGTGCAACAGATTCACGTCCGGATTCCGGCCTCCACTTCCAAGGGCCCGCTCCGCATTCTGGTCAGTGACGGCGATACCCTGGACCGTTTCCGCCATGGCGGACCCACATTCATTCGCAAGCTGGACCTGGCGTCGACCATCGCCTTTCTGAATAAGGAACACGTGAACAACCGGGTTTACGTCTCTCTGCTCGAGGCCGATCCCGAAGCCATGATTGCGGACAAAGTCATGCCCTCGCTGCCTCTCTCCATCATGAACGTAATGGAGGGCATGCGCGGAACTCAGGACATGGTGGTTTCAAACGAGTCTTCAGTCAATGAAGCCGCTACTCCGGCGCTAGACTACGTCGTGGCGGGAGCGCAGTTGCTGACCGTCAATATCAAGTAAGCGGAGTTTTACTGTCAGTTCGGCCTTTCTTGGCGGTCTTTGCGAAAGCTTTGCGCCCTTAGCGGTAAAAGCTCTTGACCGCAAAGCATGCGAAGAATCCGCTAAGAGCGCAAAGAAGCCCCAGGGCCCCGAACCGCGTGCATTCCCGCCCACTTTTCCGATAAAGTACTTGTTCCCATGCTTGATCTGAATTTTGTTCGTGGAAACTTGCCTTTGGTCGAGCAGAAACTACGTGCGCGCGGTTTGGATCCGGCCGCCGTGCTGAAAGACTTCCATCAAGTCGATGCCCAGCGCCGCCAGGCCATCACCAGCGCTGAGACCATAAAGGCGCACCGCAATCAGAAAACCGAAGAAATTGCCAAGCTGAAGAAGAGCGGGCAGGATGCCTCCGCGCTGATCACCGAAACCAAGGATTTGCGGGAAGAAATTCAGGGACTTGAGAAGGCTGCGGAAGAGTACGACACTCGCCTGCGAGATATCCTCACCAACCTCCCCAACATGCCACACCTGAGCGTGCCGGTCGGCAAAGGCGCTGACGACAACGTCGAAGTCAGCCTCTGGGGAACACCTCCGAAATTCGACTTCGCGCCCAAACCGCATTGGGAATTGGGCGAGCAACTCGGCATTCTCGATCTGGAGCGTGCAGTCAAACTGACTGGGGCTCGCTTTGCCGTCTACTGGGACCTGGGTGCACGCCTGGAACGCGCACTCGCCAACTTCATGCTGGACTTACACACTCGTCAGCATGGCTACACTGAGGTGTTGCCGCCGTATCTGGTGAACTCAGATTCACTCTACGGAACCGGACAGCTACCCAAGTTCGCCGCGGATCTGTTCCGCGTCCCTCACGGAGAAAACGATCTCTGGCTGATTCCCACCGCCGAAGTCCCGGTCACGAATCTCTACCGCAACGAAGTCCTCGACGCCTCGCGATTGCCGATTTGCCTCACGGCCTACACGCCCTGCTTCCGCAGTGAGGCTGGTTCATACGGCAAAGACGTGCGTGGCATCATCCGGCAACATCAATTTCAGAAAGTGGAGTTAGTGAAGTTTTCCCGTCCGGAAACATCCTACGAAGAATTGGAAAAGCTGACCGCGAATGCGGAAGAGGTTCTGCGAAAGCTTGGCCTGCACTATCGCAAAGTTCTGCTTTCGACTGGTGACATGGGACCTTCTTCGGCAAAAACCTACGACCTGGAAGTCTGGCTGCCGGGACAGCAGTTGTTCCGCGAGATTTCCTCCTGCTCCAATTTCGAGGCTTTTCAGGCCCGCCGGGCCAACATCCGCTTCCGTCCCGAGGGTAAGAATAAGACGGAGTTCGTACATACTCTCAACGGCAGTGCCCTGGCCATCGGGCGTACCTGGCTCGCAGTCCTCGAGAACTACCAGCAGGCCGATGGTACAGTATTGATTCCAGAGGCATTGCGTCCATACATGAACGCTGACCGGCTGCTGCCGAAGAAGTTTTAGGCAATAAAAGAAACCTGCGTCGCGTCCTGGTGATCTACACTGCTAAGCTCGGGAGAAGAACATAAACTTGGACGGGGCTGAATTGAACACCACCATATTAGCAACACCCACGGCGCCGGTGCGAGGAATCTGGGGCACAATTCGCAGCTATATTCTCTGGTCCCACGAACGGGGCACGGTTCAATACGATGTCATGGTCACACTCATTCTGCTCTTTGTCTTTTTCTCGCCGCGGCTGATCAACTTCAAAGATAAACCGGTGGAGCATAACCCTCGCGCTGCGGGAGTTCTGGTCACTCCTGATGGCGGCAGCGGATTCATCTATCAAATCGATGCCGCGAGCGTGCAGGGCAAGGACGACGACGCCATTCGTGCCGAACTGTTAAGCATCATTGAGCCGGTTTCCGGCGAGGTCAGCATCTCCAAATATGAGGTTGTCCGTGATCGCTCGGGGCAGGTTCTGTCCTACAGAGTCTGGATACAGCGCTAGGCGAAACGGCCCCCGTAGTGGCCATGGGCCGGCGCTGTGCGTACTGTTTCTATTTGCCCACACTGTGTGGGCGCAACAGACTCCCCTGCAGCAGATCCTGCAACAACTGGATCGTACCGCAGCAAACTTCCGTACCACGCAGGCAACCTTCGTTTGGACTCAATACACCAAGATCGTGGATGAGAAGGATGTTCAAAAGGGAACGGTGTATTTTCGACGCTCCGGCAGCCAGGCAGATATGGCAGCGGACATTAGCGAGCCAGAACCTCCCAAATATGTGCTCTTTACTGACAGCAAGGTGCGGATCTACGAAACCAAGATCGACCAGGTGACCGAATACAACACCGGCAAGGATCGCGCCGCGTTTGAGGGTTTTCTCGTGCTCGGCTTCGGCGGCAGTGGTCAGGACATGCTGAAGTCTTTTGACGTCACCTACAGCGGGACCGAGCAAGTCGACGGCATCGAAACCGCCAAGCTCACTCTTGTGCCCAAGGCCGAAAAAGTGCGGAACACTTTCGATCACATCTGGTTGTGGATCGATCCCGCACGGGGCGTATCGCTTCGCCAACAGCTGTTTGCGCCCGGCGGCGACTATCGGCTGGCTACCTATTCCGACATCCGGCTGAACGAGAAGATTCCCGACAGCGTTTTCAAGCTGAAGACGACGGGCAAAACTAAGTTCTTGTCCCCCAAGGGTTAACACCGTTTATGACGACGCTCGCATGGCAAAAGATAAGGGCTGAAAAAGTCGACATCGGGCGTTATACTGCAATCACGCCCCGAGGCAAAGTGAAAAAAGAAGCTGCGGGGTGCTCTACCTTCATGGCTAAAGTTTTTACGATTCCGGTTCCGCCACCCAAGTTGGGGCCCAGTAGAAGACGGGAGCGAACGTCCGATCCTCGCTACGTGGACGGCCAGCGCTTGCTGGTGGAGGCCATGAAATACCTGACCCAGGCAGACCCCGTGACCAATCGCGCTGCGATTGCGTTGCTCTCAGAGCACGTGCGCACCCGCTTCCGCATGACCGACTCACCGCTGGCCTAAGGGGACCTCCGGAAAGCCTCGGAAGTCGGCCTCTGGAACAAGGCAGATGCCAGCACGATCACCACCGGATAACATTCCATCGTATAGCGCGGCTCGGGATTCTCCAATGTGGCCAGGAATGCCGATCGCAGAAGCACAAAACCGAGCAGCAACCCAAGCGAGGGCGCAAAGCGGGCACGCACCAGACCGAATAACCCAGCGCCGATGTAGAGAAGATTCAGAATTCCCACCGCGATGCCCACGGCCAGCCACTTCAACTGCTCGTCGAACTCCCACCAGCGCGTGTTGCACGGCAGCATCTCGGTCCGCGGGCGCAGCCACATATCGGCGACACGCAACAGTGGCAACCAGACGTAGTAACGCCCGCGCGAGTGCTGAATGCGCTGCGCAGCGAGGGCCGCGAATCGGGCATCAAGGTCGGGCGTGACATGCAACACCTTGTTGTAGTCGCCCAGCAACCGCTCGGTTTGATCGCCCTGATCATCAGAATCGAAAGCGCGCGTCGGGAGATTGTCCACATCGATCGGACTTCCCGGAACTGCCCAATAGACTTCTTCCACTGAGACGTAGTCCGCCATCCATGTCTTTACCCAGCGGTTAAATCCTCTTGGTACAAAGTCGTCTGCTTCATTCGCGTAGCGCGGAGCGAGTGGCTGAAACTCATGAAAAGTGTGCAGATTGCGCAGTGTCCACGGAATCAGGGGAACGAACGCAGCCAGCGCGACTATCAACCCCGCTTTAACCATTGCCGAATGGGAGAGCGACCCGGCAGACTGTCTTGGCCACGCAACCAACAGGATCAACAGATAGAACTCAATGGCCGCCAAAAGCAGTCCACCATCAGGACGCAACAAGATGGCGCCGCCGATCGCCAGGCCAGATCCCAGCCACAATCGCATCTGCCCTTTACTGGCGAGCCCCGCCAATGCCAGATCCAAGGCTAACGCAGTGAGGAAGATCTCCCAGGTTTCCGTCAGCGCAGCTGCCGCGTAGGTGGCTAGAAAGGGACAGAGTGCAGCCAGTATAAAAGCTGCCCTCGCCGCCCGCGAAGACATAAGTCGACGAGCGACGTCGGCGATCAGAAAGCAGGTGCCGATGTCCACGAACAGTTGCACCATCAGCGCAGCCCGGTAATTCTCCATGCCGAAGATGGCGAAGACTAAAGCGAGAAATGCGGGGTATCCGGGAAGCCGGATGTAGGTAGGGGTGACGTCATTGATTCCGCTGATCCCGAAAATGCCGTGTTGCAACCAGTTCTTGGCAATGTCTCCGTAAACCAACGAATCAGACACGACTGCGGGAAAGCGGAGAACGAAGAAGAGACGGAGGGCAAGCGCGGCCAGCGTCGCAGCGACAAAGAAACGGAAGTGTTGGCGCACCAGTTCGCGCACAGGGCAATATAGCAGTTTCCAGCGCTTGGCTCCTGGCCGTGGGCTAACCGCACTATGCCTCGCCAACGCTGTCAGGCAACGGAAACTCCGGTTTGACCCGGCTTTCCTTGCAGCTTAGGATGGAGTCAACTCGAACCTCATGCCCCAACCAGTATTCTACGATCCCAGGAAAGCGCGCTGGAAACGCCTGCGGCGCGTCTTTGACGCCTTGGCTGTCTGCGTTATGCTGCTGGTGATTTTCTTTATCTACAACGCCTTACACGGCGAGGCATTGCCAAAACTACTGTGGAAAACCGAAGCCAAGCCGTATCACGCACTGCGCGAGGCAGAAAACAAAAAGGCCCGGGAGCGGCGCAAGTTGGCCGCCGCCAAGCGCGGTCACCGAAAGAACACACCTTTCAAGCTCGACTCTGAACAAGGCGTCCGCGCCGCCTTTTATGTGGCGTGGGATGCTGCCAGCTTTTCGTCTCTGCGTGAATACGCGCGCCAGATTGACCTGCTCTACCCCGAATGGCTGCACGTCCTGACTCCCGATGGCCGGGTGCAAGCCATCGATGAAGACGCCGGCAAGTTCTTTCCGGTGGTGGAGGGTTCCACGGTTCACCCTGTTGACTCCAGAGTGATGCCGTTTCTCAAAGCCGAAGATATGGACATGGAAGTGTTCCCCATGGTGAACAATTCCGACGGAACCAACTGGGTTGATATCAGCGCGTTTCTCAACGATCCCGAAGCCCGCTCGCACTTTCGGCAACAGATCATGGCGTTTCTTGCGACCGATAAGTACCACGGTCTGATGGTGGATTTCGAGGAGTTCCCCAAGAAAGGCCAGCCGGGCTATAACTCTCTGCTTGGCGAACTGTCCGGCGCACTCCACGCCAAGGGTTTGAAACTCTATGTAAGCGTGCAGCCCCGTAACCAGGATTTCAACTACCCGGCGATCTCCGCGGCCGCGGACGGAGTCGTCGTGATGGACTACGACGAGCACTACCCCGGCGGTCTGCCGGGCCCAGTCGCTTCTCAGGACTGGTTCGTCAAGAATCTGCAAGTGGCCAAGCAATTCATCCCGGCGGACAAGTTCATCTGCGCGATTGGCAACTATGGTTACGACTGGCCGCAGCGCGACCGTCATGGCAAGTTGCCCCCCGGAATGAAGGACACCAACTCCTCGGTGCAAGACGCCTGGTTGACAGCGCGAGACTCCGAGGAGGACGTGGATTTCGACGGCGACAGCATGAATCCGCATGTCGGCTACATGGACGAACACAATGTTCGCCACGACGTCTGGTTTCTGGACGCGGCAACTTCGTTGAACGAAATGCGGGCGGCACAGGCGCTCGGCATCCAGACTTTCGCTCTTTGGCGCCTGGGTTCAGAAGACCGTTCTCTCTGGAAAGTTCTGGACGTGCCGGGTGAAGCGGATTCGGTGGATAAGTTAAGAGATGTCCCTCCCGGCGATGACGTAGACATGGAAGGTATCGGCGAGATTTTCCGCATCGAAGCCGAACCCTCCGACGGCAAACGTGCACTTACCGTGGACCCAGCATCGGGACTCATTACCGACGAGAGTTTTGACCCCTTACCCCAACCTTACCGCGTGGCGCGCTACGGTTATAACCCGCACCAGGTCGCCATCACCTTCGACGATGGCCCGGACCCAGATTGGACTCCCAAGATTCTTGACGTCCTCAAACGCGAGAACGCGCCTGGGGTTTTCTTCCTGATTGGCCTGCAAGCCGACCGCTTCGGCGCCATCACTTCCCGCATCTATCGCGAGGGGCATGAGATCGGCAATCACACTTTCACGCATCCCGACATCAGCAATATTTCCCGCCGCTTCAACGAACTGGAAATCAATCTCACCGAACAGCTGTTTGCCAGTCGCCTGGGGATGCATACCATCCTTTTTCGTCCGCCCTATTCCGTCGATCAGGAGCCCGACACCACTGACCAGGTACGGCCGTTGAAGATCGCCCAGGACATGGGCTACATCATTGTGGGGGACAAGATCGATCCCAACGACTGGCATGACAATCCCCGCCCCACCGCCGCCGAGATTGCCGACGCTGTGATTGCGCACTTGCCTCCCTGTGCTCCGAACGATCGTTTCTGTGGAAGCATCATCTTGTTGCACGACGGCGGAGGAAATCGTAGCCATACCGTCGCGGCGCTTCCCGGCATCATCGAGGGCATTCGCGCCAAGGGGCTGCAAATCGTCCCTCTCTACACGCTCCTCGGGAAGACCAAAGCCGAGGTTATGCCGCCAGTTCCAGCCAATGAACGCTGGGCCGCTCGCCTGGACCGTATTGCCTTTGGCTTGTGGGATTTTGGCAGCAGTGGCATCGTCTGGATCTTCTTCGCGGGTGATTTGTTGATGACCGGGCGCTTTCTGTTTATCGGCGCTTTTGCCATCTTCGATCGCCTGCGCACCTCTCGCCGTAGGGTGGCCGAGTCCGGCACACCGGCCGTCGCAGTGCTCATCCCCGCCTACAACGAGGACAAGGTCATCGAGAGAACCGTGCGAGCCGCGTTGGCTTCGGATTACCCGAACCTGCGTGTGATTGTCATCGACGACGGATCTCGCGACCGGACTCTGGAGATCGCTCGCGAAGCCTTTGAGCGTGAAGAGGCCTCCGGCCAAGTGCTCATCCTGACGATGCCGAACTCCGGCAAAGCCGAAGCCCTTAACTTCGGACTGGAGCACTTGCGCGACGAAGAGATTTTCGTCGGCATCGACGCCGACACCGTGATCGCTCCCAACGCCATCTCGCGCCTCGTACCGCACTTTGCGAATCCGAAGGTCGCAGCAGTCGCGGGCAATGCCAAGGTCGGAAACCGGGTGAACCTGTGGACCCGTTGGCAGGCTTTGGAGTACATCACCAGCCAGAATTTTGAACGGCGGGCGTTGAACGTTCTCGGAGCGGTTAGCGTGGTGCCCGGAGCCATCGGCGCCTGGCGCACCTCCGCGGTGCGGGAAGCCGGCGGCTACCATACCGACACCGTGGCGGAGGACGCCGACCTCACCATGGACCTGCTGCGCCGCGGCTACCGGGTGGAATATGAGGACCTGGCACTCGCCTACACTGAGGCGCCTCTGAATGCCAATGGGCTCATGCGTCAGCGTTTTCGCTGGTCATTCGGCATTCTACAGTCGGTTTGGAAGCATCGTGCAGCGTTCGCGCGCAAGGGTGTGCTGGGCTGGGTGGCACTGCCCAACATCGTGATCTTTCAAATCCTGCTGCCCTTGGTCTCGCCCTTTATCGATCTGATGTTCGTGGTGGGCGCTCTCTGGTATCTCGTCCAGAAACACTTCCACCCCGACTCCACCGATCCTGCCAGCTTCCAGCGGCTGGTCGTGTTCTTTGCCGCATTCCTGGTCATCGATTTCGTGACCTCCGCCCTTGCCTTCGCCCTGGAGCGCCGCCAGCCGGAAGCTAAAGAAGATGTCTGGCTGCTAAGCCAGGTTTGGCTGCAAAGGTTCGCCTATCGGCAACTGTTCTCTGTGGTCTTGCTCAAGACCCTTAAGCGCGCTATCGAAGGCCAGCGCTTCGCCTGGGACAAACTGGAACGCACCGCAGCCATGAGTTTCGGAACACCGAAAAAGCGCGAGTCGGTCAAGGTTCCGTAAGGATTTAGACTCTACTCGAAATGCCGGGGATCGAACGCTGTGAATGGACTTACCGCATTTGGCCTCTTCGCAGTAACGGCCATGGTAGTGTGCTACGCATTCGAGAAGCGCAGCCGGTGGCTTGTTCTGGGTTTTGCCGGGTCTTGCGTGCTGGGATCAATCTATGGGTTCCTGCAGGGGGCATGGCCATTCGGCCTGGTCGAGGCTGTCTGGTCTATTATCGCGGTCCGGAGATGGTGGACCGGTTCGTGACAGATAGTCAAAACGCCCCTTTCCTCGTTTCGCCGGCCTGCAGAGCTGGGGTTCCGCGGTGCTACAATTTAGGGTTCTTAGTGCGGTTCCAAAGCATCCATATATCTCTGAGGTTCACTTATGGCAACCCTGGAAGCTCCCGTCCAACCCAAAATTCGCCTACATGAAAGCGCATTTGTCGGCGAACCGCTCACCGATTTCAGTAAAGAAGACAATGCCCGCAAAATGCGTGCCGCCATCGAGAAAGTGCGTGGGCAACTGGGCCGTGAGTATGACCTCATCATAGGCGGCAAGCGGATGAAGACCGCCGACAAAATCAAGTCGCTCAATGCTGCGAAGCCCTCCCAAGTGGTCGGAATCCACCAAAAGGCAGGGAAGGAGCATGTTGAGCCGGCCATGCAGGCGGCGCTGCGGGGCTTTGATCATTGGAAGAACACTTCCATCGAAGAGCGCGCCAGCTTGCTCTTCCGTGTGGCCGACATGCTCCGGGAACGCAAGTTCGAGTTCGGCGCATGGATGGTATTCGAAGTCAGCAAAAACTGGGCGGAGGCCGATGCCGACGTCGCCGAGACCATCGATTTCTGTGAGTATTACGCTCGCGAAGCCCTGCGGCTCTCGAAGGTCAAGACGGACATTCAGATGCCTGGCGAGCGCGATTCCCTGCACTACATTCCGCTGGGGGTGGGCGCGGTCATTCCGCCGTGGAATTTCCCCTGCGCAATTATGGCCGGTATGACGATGGCTTCCGTGGTCTCCGGAAATGCTGTCATTCTGAAGCCGTCGAGCGATTCCCCGACCATTGCGGCGAAGTTCGTGGAGCTCTTGGAGGAAGCCGGCATCCCTGAAGGGGTCGTCAACTTCTGCCCCGGATCCGGAGCAACATTCGGCAATGCCGTGGTAGCGCATCCCAAGACTCGCTACATCGCCTTCACGGGATCGCGCGAGGTTGGCATCGACATCAACAAACGCGCGGCCGATGTCGTCCCCGGCCAAATCTGGATCAAGCGCACCATCCTCGAAATGGGCGGCAAGGACGCCATCATCGTAGATGCGGACGGCGACTTCGATGCCGCGGTCGAAGGCGTGGCTCAGGCCGCATTCGGCTTCCAGGGCCAGAAGTGCTCGGCCTGCTCGCGCGCGATTATCGACGAGCGCATCTATGACAAGTTCCTCGACGCGCTGAAGGCCCGGGTAGAAAAGATCACGGTCGGCGATCCAACAGAAAATCCGAACATGGGTGCGGTGATCAACGAAGGTTCGATGAAGTCGATCCTGGACTACATCGAATACGGCAAGAAAGATGGACGTCTCATCACCGGCGGCGAACGCCTAGCGGGCGAGGGTTACTTCGTTCAGCCAACAGTCATTGCCGATATCAAACCCAAATCGAAGCTTGAGCAGGAAGAAATCTTTGGTCCGGTGCTGGCAGTGATCAAGTCGAAGAATTATGATCACGCGCTGGAGATCGCCAACGACACGGAATTCGGACTGACCGGCGCGGTCTATACCAAGTCGAAAGAAAAGATCGAGCGCGCCAAACGTGAGTTCCATGTCGGCAACCTGTACATCAATCGCAAGTGCACCGGCGCGATGGTGGGCGCTCATCCCTTCGGCGGATTCAACATGTCAGGGACAGATTCCAAGGCCGGCGGTCCCGACTACCTGTACCTCTTCACGCAGGGCAAATCGATCGCCGAAAAAAACATATAGACGAGCTTGAATGGAGGCCGGGCGTCCTCGCCCCCGTTCCCCCTCTATAAAACGAAAAGACCGCCTCTCGGCGGCCTTTTGATCAAATCCGCAGATCCTACGACGGCATTGCTTGCCCTGCCGGCTGGGGTGCGGCCGAAGCCGTCGCTGCTGCTGCCTCGTTCAGGATGCGGTGGTGAATGGTGAACAGCGCCAGTTCCAGCCGGTCAGAGACGCCGATCTTGTCATACACATTGCGCAAATAATTCTTGATCACCTGCTCGGTCGTGCCCAGTTGAGAAGCGATTTCCTTGTTCTTGTATCCCTGCACGATGAGCGCGACAATGCGCAGTTCCTTGGCCGTCAGCCGGTCTCGCACTCGCAGACCGACCATATCGTTCTCGGTCAACTCACTGGGAACAGCAATGTCCTGTATCCAGGTCTCACCGCGCGCCACTTTGCGGACGCAGTCCACGAGCGCCGGGCTGGTCACATTGCGATAGACCACGCCGTGGGCTCCGTTGCTCATGTAGCGCTGCGCGCTTTCTCCGGTGTCGGCGAGCACGACCACACGCGTCTTCACCTTGTTGGAGGCCTGCAGCACCGCATTGAAGTCGCCATGGAATCCGCCCGCGACTACGAGCACGGCGGCGCGGAATTTATCCAACGCCATGAACATCTGTTCCGAGGTTTGCGCCTGGGCCACAATGCGCATCTCGTCTTCCACCGCCAGAACTTTGGCGATCCCTGCGCGAAAAATTGCCTGGTTATCCGCCAGTATTAGTTTAAGCATCGCGTCAGTCCTCGAATCTTCATTGCGCCGGCGGTTTGGCCGGGTGACGTCATTTTATCCATGACGAATGAAATCGTAAGAGTCGATCACGCAGGCTACGCCTCGCGGATCGGTGCCTTTGCCGGACTCAGGTTCGTCCGTCCGCACCACTCGTCCCCGGCACTGCACCAGAACATTTTCTTTGGCACCAGTCACCTCAGGTGGCAGAGCGATTTCAAATTCGACGTTGGAGCCAACTTCCAGAGAAGCATCCGCGCGGATGTAGACCCCGGCCGCGCTCAAGTTTCCCGTAACCCCGCTGTGTTGCCCGCCCTCTTCGGCTTTGTGAATCTTGATGGGCAATTCCAGCGGGAAGCGTTTTCCCGTCCGTGCTTCGGACACAAGACCTCCTCGTTCCTGGCCGTTCTTGCCTGCAAAAGCCAGCTCCATGCGGCATCTCTCCTGCTGGAGTCAGAATCTTCCTAACTGGCCTTATATCACGGATGATACCTCCCGTGAAAGCCTGGTAACTGCTGTGACAACGGTAGCAACTAGGTTCCCCCCATCTCGGGGTTGATTTTCGGAAGCGGGAATCGATCTGTGAGTTTCCCAAGGCCCTGGTTTCTGTCAGAATTGCCGCTACTGGTCTTACAGTTCCGGGACTGCCAATTGGACACATGTCCACGCAAGGAGTTGGTTCAATGTGGGTTCTTTCCGCAAAACTTCGAATAGCTTCGATCGCCATCGTGTTGTTTTCCCCTATTCTCAGCATCGCTCAGCAAACGCCGTCGGCAGCCAACCAAAGTCCTGCTCCGTCGGCGACCGCTACGCGGAAAGTAAACGCTCAGACTGAGGCTGCAAAAGCAGCCGGTACCCGCCCTGCGGAAGCCCCTCCCATCCTGCAGCAAATGAATTCTGCATTGCAGACTCTGGTGGCTAGGGTTTCGCCCGCGGTGGTGCAGGTTCTGGTAACCGGCTACGGCGCCCTGGAACAAAACAACACTACCGAAACCGCTTTGATCGCTCGCCAGCATGCCATCGGCTCCGGCGTGATTGTGGATTCCGACGGCTACATCATGACCAACGCGCATGTGGTGCAGGGAGCGCGCCGCGTTCGTGTAGTTCTGCCCATGCCATCCCCAGATGTGCCCAGCGTTACTGCGGTGGGCAGGGAGCACGTGGTCGATGCCCAGATCATCGGCGTCCACAAAGAGACCGACCTGGCCTTGTTGAAAATCGATCAGAAAGATCTACCCACACTCGAACTGGGCGCCACTCGCAGGGTGCATCAAGGCGAACTGGTAGTCGCGATGGGCAGTCCCGAGGGTCTCGAGAGTTCGGTCACCATGGGAATTATCAGCTCGGTTGGCCGGCAGCCTGACCCGGACCGCCCCATGGTCTATATCCAAACCGACGCACCCATCAACCCGGGAAATAGCGGTGGTCCCTTGGTTGACATGGACGGGTATGTGGTGGGTATTAACACTCTGATTTTGTCGCAGGGCGGAGGCAGTGAAGGCTTGGGGTTTGCGATTCCTGCTCGAGTGGTGCGTTTTGTTTATCAGAGCTTGCGCAAGTACGGACACGTGCACCGGGTCGAGATCGGGGCTGCTGCGCAGAACATCACTCCCAGTCTCGCCGAGGGCTTGGGGCTTCGGCAGAGTTTCGGCGTCATTATCTCCGACGTCACTCCCGGCGGGTCCGCGGACTCCGCCGGCCTCCAGATCGGCGACGTTGTGGTCAGCGCGGACGACCGAGCCGTGGATACGCTGCCCGCGCTGAACGCGGCTATGTACCTGCATCCGCTTGATGAGGTCATGAAACTAGTGGTGCTGCGCGGAACCCAGAAAAAGATCCTACAAGTTCCGGTCGCTGAACACCGCGATCCCATGGACAAGTTCATAGATGCCGTAGATCCGGAGAAGAGCCTGGTTCGGCGTCTCGGAATCCTGGCGATTGACCTCGATGCCCAGCTTAAATCGGTGGTTGGAGATTTGCGCATTTCTTCCGGCGTGGTAGTGGTAGCGCGCGCCGCCGATCTGCTCGGCCCGGATACTGGCCTGCGCTCGGGGGACGTGATCCACAGCCTGAATTCCAAATCGGTCGATTCAGTAGATTCGCTTCGGGCCCGCCTCAGGGATATCAAGCCTGGCGGCCCGGTGGTGCTGCAAGTGGAACGGGATGAGAAGCTGGAATGGTTGGCCTTCGAGATGGAATAAAAAAATCTGGCAGTCCCGATGAAGCAACCCGGCTTTCCGCGTTCTGTGCGCAGTGTTCCCCTGTGATCCCTGTGTTCTGTGTGGTTAGGGTGTTGAAAGCCTACAACGAGGGCAGCTCAGAACGCCCCTCCGCCGCCCCCACCAAAGCCGCCGCCAGAGAAACCTCCACCCCCGCCAAACCCTCCTCCACCAAACCCCGTTCCGGTTGAGCTCGCCCGCGGCGCCGAAACGAAGACCTGATGCATGTCATTCGACATACCGTGCATCGTACTGGCAAAGTAGATCGCATTGAAGCCCGGCCCATATCCCGGCCCAACATACCAAGTCGGCGGGTTGGTCACGAGGCCTGCAAACGCTAGCGCCCACTGATGCTCCACGCCCAGCGCCATCGCGTAAGGCAGAAACTTCTCGAAAGTGTCGGGAGGCATTCGCTTCAGCCGGTCTGCATCCACTCGATTCATGAACTCCTGGAATCCGAGAACCGCAACCCGGGTGCGGCCTCCCTTCACCGTCTTCGCCGTCATCTGCCGCGCAAACAGCCACCAGATGAGCGCGGACAACAACCCTGCACCGATCAGTAGGCCGAAAGAACTGAACACGCTTATATTCCAGAGGAATTGCAGCATCAGGAAAGGCGCAACAATGAAGAGGATCGCCACAAAACTATAGCCGTTCGCCGAGTCGGGATCGACCAGGTACATGCCTTTATTTTTGAGCGCGGCCATCACGTCTTGCTTAATGACCGGAATCGCCGTATAGAAGCGGTTCTTCAGGCTGGAGAGGCGGGTCTCGTTCCCCTCACCAAACACATTCACCATCATGACCCGCTCGTGGGGTGCAAGATCGGTCCACTGCGCCATCGGCTTCAGCAAATGAAACACAAAGTCCTTGTGGTGAAAAACCAGACCCTTGTCGTCAACCTCTTCGATCTTGACGAATCCGCGCACCGCCAGATCCACCAGGGTGCAGGTAATATCGCGTGGGTGAATAGCGTCATCGAGTAAGGTCCCGGCCTCCGCCGGCGACATGTCTGGCGGCGGCTCATACATGGGAGCCACCGAAACGCCGGGATCAGGATCGCGCCCTTTGTACCACCAAAGCGTGAACATGACCGCGAGAGTCCAGAATGGCAAAAACACAATCGGATTGCTGCCCAGGAACCAGAGCCACCGCGTGAATGTGCTGGGCTCCTTAAGAATGCCTTTGGGGATGTAGACATCGGCGGTCAACCCGCCCCGCATCGGCAGTGGATTGTTGGTTTCGAATGAAACTTCCGAGCCTTTGACCTCGGCCGTTGCACCGCGCTCCGCTGAACCGTATACGCCGGTGAAGGCTTGCGCCCGCAGCGATCCGGCAGCTGAACTCGGAAAGCTGACCACCGCGGTCGCATGGTCAATCGGCACCGGCCAATCGTTCCCGGTCACGTTCCAATAGAACTCGTCGTGATCCTCGAAAAAGCGAGTACCGTTGCGGACTGTGTAGTCGATCTCGACCGTGCGGGTCGTGTCTGCGGCACCGGGTATGAAGATTCTTAGGTCACGCAGCCCGCTAGAAGTGGACGACTCGTATTTCAGCTTGGCGCCGTCACCGTCGGTGACCCCCGTGACGCTCAGAAACAAAGTGTAGTTAGTGCCTCGCGGTCCGGGATATTCGATGGGGATGAAACGGTGTATCCCATGCCACTCGCCTTCAAACGTCACCGTAATACGCTCGTGGACAATCGCCGAGCCATCTTCAGCGACGGAAATGGCGTCATTGTAATCAGTGACCCGCCAGCTCCGGGCAAAGAGTGGTGAAGAGAAAAGCAGAAGGCAAACCACCGCCGGGTAGCGACGCAGCCTGCCGCGTGTTTGCAACGTTGGAAAGAACATCTCTACATGGCGTGCCATTTGACGAGTCATGCCTTAGCCAAACTTGCTCTTCCTTAGCGCATCGTCGCGTCAGTCACGCCGCCACTCGAGGCTAGCGAACCAGCAGGTCTAGCTGCCGCATATCCAGACCGGCTTGCCGATAATGCTTCCGACACAGTTCCAGGATACTGAATCCATCCTCGTAGGCCGCAAAGCGACCGTCCGCCGCCTTGTCCAGATAGATTAAGCCGCCCCCAACGACGAACAGGGTCACCATCGGTTCCGGTGAGTCCTCGGTGATAACCAGCGTGTGAGCCTCGCCTGCGGGCTCGTAGATGAAAGTCCCAGGCTTTGCAACCCAGTCGTGTTCCAGGTATCGCCAGTAACCGCGTATCGTGTAGCCGTGCACGGCGCCAACGTGGTAGTGAGTTCCTATCCTGGCACCGGGGAGGCCTTTGAGCACGACGCTGAATCCTCCAGACGTAACGTTGAAGTGGCAGGGTTGGAACCAGACGCCGTCCGCGTAAGGAACCCATAGCCGGTCGTCTTCTAGGTTGGTGTTGGTGACGAAATGGTCCCGGCTCCTTTGGTCGCGGTCGAGGCCATCGGTGAAACTGGAAAAGCTGGCGATTGGCACATCTTCTCCTCTAGGTGGCGAGTTAGAACTTTACCGCCACCGGCTCGCGGTCGGCCTCAGTCGTTTCAAAGAATTGCCGCGCCTGGAAGCCGAACATGCCCGCCAGAATATTGGTCGGGAAAGACTGAACCTTGGTATTCAAGTCACGCACCACCGCATTGTAATAACGGCGGGCATTCTGGATGGTATCCTCGGTCTGGCTTAGCGATCCCTGTAATTGAGTGAATTCCTCGGAAGCCTTCAGCTGAGGATAATTCTCGGCTACTGCAAATAAGCTCTTCAACGCGCCGGTGAGCTGATTTTCCGCGGCTGCCTTGTCGGCGGGGCCCGTCGCCTGCATGGCCATGGAGCGAAACTTGGCGATGTTCTCGAATGTTCCTTTTTCGTGAGCCGCATATCCCTTGACCGTTTCCACCAGGTTCGGGATCAGGTCGTGCCGGCGTTTAAGCTGCACATCGATGTCGGACCAGGCCGAGTCGCAGCGCACACGCAGCTGTACCAGCGTGTTGTACATCCCCGCCAAGACGAAGGCAATGACTACCAGAACTCCCAGGATGATCCAGCCCGCCATAAGAACCTTCCTTTCGCTCGTCAGTCGAATCAAAGCGACGGTAACATAGGGTGCTGGGAGTTGCAATTTTCAGAGCATGGCCCAGACAGGTAGAATCAGCAGGTAGGTTCGGTCTGGATCGTGAGATCCTGCGTGGTCATATGGACTTGTCAAAACACTCTCGCGTTTCCCGGTTGTGCGTTCTGCTGCTGTCTTCGGTTTTCACTCTACTCGCTCAGGCGCAGACGTGCTTGACGCACAGTGACATGGACGCGCCCACTGGTACCGCACTGGAAGGCGCTGCCAAGCGTTATTTCGATATGGCCGCCCGAGGCGATACCCCTGCACTGAAGCAGAACGCGATCGCCAGCCTCGCGGCGAACTTTTCCAGTGTCGAGTCCGCCGTCAAGGACAGCCAGCAGGATCTTGCAGGAGCACGAGCCCAGCCGCGGCCTCCCTTCCTGTTGAAGGTCGAAGGCGATAAGCCCATCGAGCGTGCTGAGTTTCTTTGCGGAGTGTTTGGCAAAAATGGACAAACCGCCAACAGCGCTGCGTTTGTCATTCCAAACCTGGCCCCGGGCAATTACGGATTTGTCACGCTGGAGCTCTCCGGCGCGCCGAAAGCGCAAACCGTTTCCTTCGTCCTGCAACAGCAGGGAGCAGACTGGAAAATCGGCGGCTTTTATGTGCACGCTTCCCAAGTCGCCGGACACGACGCCAACTGGTTTGCCGACAAGGCGAGGGCTTTCAAGACCAAAGGCCAGAACCGCGATGCCTGGCTCTACTTTCTGGAAGCGCGTGAACTCGCAGTGGCGGTGCCGTTCATGTATACCCAGATTACAGACAAGCTTTACGACGAATCTCAAGCGGTCAAGCCGGCCGACGTCCCCATGGACGGAAAGACGGTTGACCTTCCGGCCGCGGGAAAAACCTACAAGCTCACGACATTGTTTCCGGTCGCCGTCGGTCAGGACCTGAATGTAGTGGTGAAGTACCAGGCCAGCGACGTTTCGCGTACCGCTGAAACCTTCAAGGACAACATGGCTGTGATCCACGCGTTGGTGGCGAAATATCCAGAACTCCGCGATGCGTTCGCCGGAGTCGTCGCCCGCGCGGTGGAACCGTCTGGCAGGGATTACGGGGCCATGTTGCCGATGAAGGAAATTAAATAGCGACGTTTTTCACACTTTGAGCTGCGGAATTTGATCCGCCAGCGTACACTGCTTGGGATCTCTGTCCTCGCGCAGCCCCATGAACACTGGCGCCCGCAACTTCATACCACCTTCCGCCGTTTCGTGAGTCCATTCGGTGAACCTGATTTCCGCAACTCGCACCGGTTTCACCCAATGCGCATTGGCAGCCTCTACCGGCCCGTAAAACGGCGAGCGCTTCGTCTCAAGTGGCTTAAGTATCTGCCAGATTTCTTTCAGCGTCGCCTGGGTGAAACCAGTGCCTGCCTGCCCCACGTGGATCAACTGGCCGCGCTCGTTATAGAGCCCTAGCACGACCGATCCAAAGTACAGCCGGCTACCCTCGGGATCGGTATAGCCCCCGATCACGCAATCTATCGTCTGCGTGATCTTTATCTTCAGCCACTCCCGGCTGCGGCGTTCTTCGTAAACACTGCCGCAGCGCTTCGCGAGAACCCCCTCCAACCCTTGTTGCTTGGCCGCCTCAAACAAGGCGATGCCGCGCTCCGCAAAGTGCTCCGAATGCCGAACAAATTCGTTGGTGCCGACAATCCGAACCAGGGCTTGCTTGCGTTCCTCCAGAGCAACACGCCGCAGGTCATACCCGTCGGCGTAGAGTAGGTCAAAGACGTAGTAAACCACGGGCACATCCAGGCGAGCGGCAGTGCGTCGGCCACCGCTGCGAATCCCCGTGCGTTGTTGCATGAGACTGAATGACGCCCGCCCTTGCTCGTCAAGCGCTGCGATTTCGCCGTCGAGGATTGCGGCCTTGGCCTTCACCAATTTCGGAAGATCAGCTAACTCGGAGTATTGACCCGTCAGATCGTTCTGATTGCGGGAAACCAAGCGAACTCGTCCGTTCTCGACGAAGGCCACCGCTCTATACCCGTCCCACTTGATTTCAAACAGCCATTCAGGATCATCGAAAGGCTTCTCGACTGGTGTCGCCAGCATCGGCGTGATCGCGCTCGGCATCGGCCGCTTCACCGCGCCTGCCAAAGACTTAACCACAGGGGACACAGGGATCACAGAGGAGGAAGTTTTCTCCTCACCACGCAAGGTCTTCGGGCTAGGCCTTTTCGTTTTCGCCCTTGCTCTGTGTTCCTCTGTGCCCTCTGTGGTTGCGGTTTGTCTTTTTTTTTTATCCAACTTGGCCAACGTGTCTGCCAGCCATGCAGCCTTCACTTTTCCGCGAGAAGCCGGACGGCTGCTCTTCCATTCGGCAGAATCCTTGTCACCCGCGATCTGTGCAATCGTCTTGTGGCTGAGCACTGAGGTGTCATATGGCTCGATGTCATAACCCTCGACCGCTTCATCGTCTTTCTTCTTGATCAGCAGCCATTCCGTGCCCTTGCTTCCCGGACGGCGCCCCTTGATGTGAATCAGCGCAAAGTCGCCCTTTAGCCGCTGGCCGTGCAGCCGGAACTTGAAATCGCCCTTCTGCAACATCTCCCGAGCTTCTGCCGCGGTTCCGGGCACGAATTTTCCCTTCACCGGTTGCGGCGAAAGCGGTTCCCATGTCCCCACATCCCACACAATGACCGCGCCAGCGCCGTAATTGCCCACTGGAATTGTGCCTTCGAAATCAAAATAGGAAACCGGGTGATCCTCCACCTGCATCGCCAGGCGTTTGTCGGCGGGATCAAGCGACGGCCCCTTGGGCACCGCCCATGACTTCAGCACCCCGTCCATTTCCAAGCGAAAGTCGTAGTGCAAGCGAGTAGCGTCGTGCTTCTGCACCACAAAACGATGTCCGGACTTCTTTTCAACTTTCGGCGGCGGCTCCGGAGTATCCTCGAAGCGGCGCTTGCGTTTGTATTCTTCCAGGGCCATCCGCCCATTCTAACCAGAGGATTGAAGCCACGCACTACCGGACACAAAACGAGCTCTGGAATGGCTAAATGCTGAGTGCTGAGTGCTGAGTGCTGCATTAGAATCTCCCGGTCACCATGAAACGAGAATATCCAGATCAGCCGCTGGTCGGAGTAGGCGCCGTGATCGTAGAAGCGGGCCGGGTCCTGCTGGTGAAGCGCGGCCATCCGCCGCTCGCCGGCGAGTGGTCCATCCCCGGAGGTGTTCTCGAAGTGGGCGAGACCGTGCGTGAAGCCGCCGTCCGCGAGGCTCTCGAAGAAACAGGCCTGACCGTCGAACCTCGCGATCTGCTGGGAGTTTTTGATCGGGTATTACCGGACGAGACTGGCCGCACCAAATACCACTATGTCCTGATCGACTTCCTCTGCCGCCGCATCGCCGGAGAGCCACAGGCCGCCGGCGATGCGGCTGAAGCACGCTGGTTCACGAAAGAAGAACTTGCGAAGTTGTCGCTAGCAAAAGACACGGCCGAGGTCATCCGCCTGGGATTCGAAAGGATCAAGGCCTAACCACAGAGGGCACAGCGGCACATAGAGCCACCGAGTCTTAGGTTTCCTCTGTGAACCTCTGTGCTCTCTGTGGTTTTCAACTCTTCCAGAAATATCTACCTTCCCTGGAAATGCAGCGCAAAAGACGCCTCGGCGCTAGTCGGCTGGTTGTTGCACATGGGCGGCGTGAACACCCATTGATGAATGATGTTGATCGCTTCCCCATTCAAGTCCGGCCGATCGGAACTATCGATCACGGCATCGTGAACCCTGCCGTCCTGCGAAATCACCCCGCGCACCATCACGTCGACCTGAGCCCCGCCATTTCCCGGTTTCGGCTGCGGCATCGATTGTCCAAAGGCGCGACGGTACGGCTGGCAGTTCACCCAAGCAACGGCGTCGGGAGGCGCCACCAGTACGTTGGGGATGGACTCGGTCACTACCGTCATGCTCTGCTTGATCTCCATACCAGACGCGGCGGTGGAGGAATAATCGATCCGTGCCGGGATCAGCGCTCCCGCGAACGCGAAGAAATCGTGATATTCGATGCGTTCTTCGTTCAATTTCTCCAGCACGATGGCGCCCGTCGCGGCGTCCACGCAGATTTCGTTGGCCTGGCTTTTCTGTCCCACAACCGTATCGAATTCGATGCACCGGGCGGCCTGACCATTCACCTCGCGATTCGTAATCGCGTGGATTACGTCCTCGTTATTAAAGCTGACGTGGTAAATCGGGGTCACGCGCATCAAGGTTTTGACTTCCGGAGGGGCTACGGCCTGGTTCTGCGCCCTCGACATCCCCCCGTTGGCAATGACATCCACCAGGTGATAATCGCCAAATGTTGTTTCATCCCGCCGGCCAGTGCCCTGAATCACGACCCGTGTAAACGTTCCCGCTTTGACGGCCTGATCAGCGCCAAATACCTGAAACGAATCAACGCGTTCCAGATCCGGATATTTCACCGGCGTGGTCACGGCGTTCCCTCTTTCAAGCAAATGGACAGCCTCTACACGAACGCGAATGTCCTGCGCCGACGAAGTCATCGAAGCTACGAGCACAGTCAAGAGCGCTAGGGCCGTTTTCATCTGTGCACCTCTACAGGCGGAATTTTTGCTGCCCCTGGGTTCAGTTCCACAGAATCAATAGCGATTCCAGCCGTCGATTCTATAAGCATTTGCTGGAATTCGCACAGGATAATCGGCTTTGTTACAAAAACAGAACGGCCCGTGCATTGCTGCACGGGCCGCCCGGTGGACTGTTTGGGATTGACCAAGAGGTGGTCACTCTACGTGGCCTCTACGGCAACTCCGGGTTCTGCAATCGAACTCCCGGCACGACCTAATGCCGGAATCCAATCCTACTCACCGGTTAGTGTGCGGGCTGTAGTCCCCGGCGACCAAGCGCTCAGGAACCCCGCTTAGAGCAACCAGCCCTAAGTCTCAGCCACCTCACCTGGTCTTTGACTCCCACTACAGTTGCTACAATCTGAACTTGTCATTCGACCACCTCCTTTCAGGTGTAATCGCAGATTAACCTAAAGGGCGCGCCAGATCAAATGGTCAAAGCGAAAACAAACCCTGGAGTAACGCGATGGTCAACGGTTCGCGAGTGTGGCAATGTCGCCTAGGCCAAGCAAAGCTGAATCCGCCGTTACAAGGGTCAGTCCAACAACCTGTGCGGTAGCCGCAAGAAGTCGATCCGCAGGATCTTGATTCGGGAGACGCAATCGCCGGGAGGCAAGGGATATTTCGTGCGTCAGTAGCGCTTCGCGAAACGGGGCAGTTGCCTTTCTGACCCAGTCCGCCAAATCAACCGGTAGTTCAAGCTTGCCTTTCGCATTCAGTGTTAGAGCTTCCCATGTGCTGATCGGCGACAACCAAACTTCGCTTGCCGGATCTCTCATTTCCTGCAGCACCAGTTTCCCAACACGTTCAGGCTCGTTGAGACTCCATAGCCAGATGTGAGTATCGAGCAAAAGTCTCAATCGCGAAGAACCTCCCATTCGTTCTCATCGGTGGCGGGAGACACGATATCTCCCAAAATCTTCATGCTGTCACGCATAGAGCCGATCCAGCCACCACCAGGTTTGGGGGTCGGTGGAATGACTTCCGCCACCGGTTTCCCAAACTTTGTGATCACAAGTGGCTTTTTCGTCTTCTGTACTTGGTCGATCAAAGAGAGGCACTTCGCCTTGAATTCGGAAATAGCTACTTCCTTCATGACTATTAAATTAGATCATAGTCATTTTGTTTAGTCAATGTGTCGTCAGCCGTTGGTCTCCCATCCCTTCGTCATCTCGCTCTGTACCACACACGCATCTAAACTGAGTATTCCCCCCAAAACCCTGGCCGAGCCGTGTAACTAACGGAAAACTCAGCCCTTCCAGCGGTAGGCGTCGGTTTGGGACAGGCCAATATGGGCGAGTACCCGGTTGACAAACTCGTGAGCCATGACATCCAAGCTCGCCGGGCGGTTGTAGAAGGCGGGAATCAGCGGAAACACCGTGGCCCCAGCATCGGCGGCCCGGTACATGTTGCGGATATGGACCTTGTTGAGCGGCGTCTCGCGCACACACAGCACCAAAGGACGCTTCTCTTTGAGGCAAACATCGGCAGCCCGTTCGATCAGGTGGGAAGCGATGCCGTTCGCAATGCGGGCCAGCGTGCCCATGCTGCAGGGGATGACGACCATCGCATCCGCGGGATAAGAGCCGCTGGCAACGTTGGCCCCGATGTCGGCATTGGACTGCTGCTGAATTTTGCGGGCAGTTTTGCCGATGATCTGGTTAACCAGATTGCTGCGGCCGTGCAACTTGAGCTCCTCGGCCATAACCCGAAGAGCGCTATCGGAAGCGATGAAGTTTACGGTTTGGACGCGCTTGTCGCGCTCCACCACCAGCAGGAAATGGCGCAGGAACACAGACCCGCTGGCGCCGGTAGTGGCAACGGTCAGGTTTTGCGGCGGGTGATTGGGCAAGCAGGCTCCTGGCCAGACGAATCCTGAGCATAGGGAGCGCGGAAGAGAGAGTCAAGCAGGTTGGTTTCGTTTTAGCCAACAACGGACGACCAAAAGCCTGCCCTGAGCCGAATGGCGAAGGGACTAACGACGAACCATGGGGACCACCAATACTCTCGGCGATCGACGCAATGCAGTGCAGCGGCACGCGCTGGCCGGAGTGCAACGCGAAGTACGGGCGACTGACTCGAGCGGCCGCCGAAAATATCTGCGCGACTTTAGCCAGGCTTTTCGTTCTTACCATTCCGTTATCGATTCCCACCAACTCTCCGAAACCGTCGGCTCCGCCGACATCGTGCTCGTCGGCGACTATCACGCTCTTCCCACCGCCCAGCGCTTTGCCGCCTCCCTACTGGAACAGCGAGCCCAGCCGGGAGATCGCCCTATTGTGCTGGGAGTGGAAACAATCTTCGCACGTCATCAACACGTGCTCGAGGAATGGTGGCGGCGGGAGATCGACGAAAAGGAATTCCGCGAGCGCATCCGCTTTGACGCCGACTGGGGTTACGAATGGAGCCCGTTCTACGAGCTACTGGTGACTGCCCGCGAGCACGGGGAAGCCATCTACGGCCTGGACTGCATGCCGCGCGAAGACCTCCGAAAGATTGGCGCACGCGACCGTCACGCGGTAGACAAAATCGCCGAGATCCGTGAGCGCCATCCTCAGGCCGTCATCTTCGTGCTGTTCGGCGAGTCCCACTTCGCGCCTTCGCATCTTCCCCGGCGCCTGCACGAGCGTTTGCCGAACGAGCGCGCGCTAACTGTACTGCAGAACGTGGACGCGCTCTACTGGCGGGCCACTGCGGAACGCCAGGACCGTGTGGAAACCGTCCGCGTAAACGACACCGTGATCTGCGTGTTCAACTCCACACCGCTTGAGAAGTACGAAAGCTACCGGCTCTATCTCTCGCGCTGCCAGGGCGACGCAGGACAGCCCGACCTGGTCCCGACCATCTACAACTTTATTGACAGCTTGTTGTCGTTTCTCGACATCAACCGTTACGCCTCACACAACCGCACCCAGCCCAGGTTCCTGGTGGATATGTTGCCTGAGGTCCATGGCGGATCGTCCGACAGCCGCCTGCGCCAACTATTGTCACGGGCCGCCTATGAACCAAAGAAGATCGAAAACATGCTACAGAGGGTCGAGGCCCGGGGCTGCGTCTATTTGCCGTCCATCAACGCCTTCTACGTGCGTGAGTTTAAGATGCTTCACGCAGCCGAGGAAGCCGCCCGCTTTCTGCATCACGCATGCCGCGGACTGCCCTTGCGCCGGAATGGCCGACCAGCAACCGTTGCCGAACCGTCTGACCGGTTTTACGCTCGCACCATCGAACACACGCTGGCGTACTTCGGATCACGCGTGCTGTATCCGGCGCGCTCCGATGAGCCTGCCTCCGAGGATTGGACGCTTTCTCCCAAGACCGCCAAGAAACTGCTACAGAATGCCCTGCGTGCCCAACGGGCCGAGTTCGATGCCGCTGCCCAAAACCTCGGATATGTCCTGGGTAGCGAACTGTACAACGCCTATCTCCGTGGATCGGTGAGCCGCGCCGTGTTGCGGCACTGGTTCTTGTCGCACATCGAAGATCCGGGAGAAGCCGCAAAGACCTTCGCAGAAATCCTCCACAAGACCCGCTCCACTCGCAAAAAGCCCTGTGGCTCGGTGACTGCTCGTTAGCATGAAAAAAGGCGCGGCTTACGCCGCGCCTCACCTCCAACCCCACCACCCGTTATGACTTCTTCGCCACTTCCAGATTGTTCTTCACGCTGAACGCTCCGAACACCTGGTTGGCGCGAATGCCGGCCACATTCTTATCCATCTGCGTCGCCACGACCCCATCCAGGCTGATATGGCCATTGTTGACCAAGATCCGAATCGGCCGCGCTGGATCAATCGCGTAACGGCTCATCACCGGGTCGCGATAGATCGCCCGCAAGGTCTTCACTCTGATCTGATCATCGAAAATCGATGTCGGATCGACCCGAACGTCGTTAAAGACGTCCTTCACCCCCGGCATACGATAGGCCAACGCCAGAGCGGAGTCGCGCGCGACGTCGGTCCTAGCCTCGCCGATCAAAGTTACTGTGCCGTTCTCAACCGAAGCCGTGATGTAGTTGAAGGCAACGTCATAGCCCACACGATCGTAATACAGCTTGCGATCCAACTGCGCCGCAAGCTCAGCGTCGGGGACGCTCTTGCCCTCAACCGCAATCAGGTTACGCACGCCCTGAACCTCGGAGGTCTTGCGCGCCTTTTTCGCCGCATCCAGCTCTTGCTGGTAAATATCCACGCTGCCGGTCAGGGTGACGATCCCGTCTTCCACTGTCGCCTGTACCTTTCCGAACTCCTGCTTCGCGGCCAGTTGCTGTTCAACCTTGGCTTGAATGGTTTTGTCATACCGGCCCGCACTCGCGGTCTGCGCAGTCGAACCAGCCGCAGCCATGCTCACTGCCAGCGACAACCCCAGAACCCGAAAAATTGCTTTCATATCCTTGTTCTCCCTTACAATGCTTAAACCCTGCCGGCGCGAATTAGTTTCATCTAACCGGTTGGTTAATTGATTAGATGCATCCCGCCCAGCTGCGAAATGTAAACATTTGTGAAGCCCTTGAAGATACTTGTATAACTTGAGTTCAGACTGCGCGGATACCAAGGAGGCACGAATGAACAACGGTACGGAATTGCTGCGTTCCTGGGGAATTACTCTGCTGCGCGTCACCATTGGCGCCGTGTTTGTCGCGCATGGTGGCCAGAAATTCTTTATGGGGTTCGAGAATGTGGCGGAATTCTTGAATGGCCTGGGCATTCCCCACCCTACTGGCGCTGCCATCTTGCTGACTGCGGTGGAATTCTTCGGAGGGCTGGCAATGATTCTCGGCATTTTGACCCGCTATGTTGCCGTCATGTTGGCCTTTGATATGGCGGTGGCCATCATCATGTTCCATTGGAGGAACGGATTCTTTATGCCGAACGGAATTGAGTATCCCATGGTCCTGCTGATTGCCAATTTGACCTTGATACTCTCAGGTGGGGGCGAGATAGAACTGTTCCGATTCTGAGACGCGACTACTCGCCCTGCTCAACGCGCCGCGGATTTGCTGCGCCGCGTCTTGCCGCTCTTTGGCTCGGGGTCGAATACCCGCGCGAAAATCTTGTCCACATTCTTCAGTTGGCGTTTCAAGTCGAAGGCGCGTTCGATCTGTGCCCTCGGCACCCGGCGGGTGATGGCCTTATCTTTCAGCACCAGATCACGAAAATTCAAGTCTTCCTTCCAGGCGCGCATGGCGTGAGCCTGCACTGTGCGATAAGCATCCTCTCGCGAAACTCCATGCTCCACCAGATCTAGCAAGAGTTGGCCGCTGAACACCAGGCCGCCGGTACTCTCAAGGTTGGCCAGCATGCGCTCGGGATAGACAAACATGGTATCGATCAGATTGGCAGTCTTCTGCAGCATGTAGTCCACCAGGGTGGTGGAATCGGGAAGGATGACGCGCTCGACCGATGAATGGGAAATGTCCCGCTCATGCCAAAGCGCTATGTTCTCGAACCCGGCTTGAGCGTTGGCACGAACCACCCGCGCCAACCCGCTGATTTGCTCGAAGGTTACCGGGTTGCGCTTGTGTGGCATGGCAGAGGAACCCTTCTGCTTCTCGCTGAAGAATTCCTCCGCCTCGCGTACTTCGGTGCGCTGCAGGTGCCGGATCTCAGTGGCCATCATGTCCAGAGTGGACGCGATGACCGCCAGGGTCGCCAGATAGTGCGCGTGACGATCCCGCTGGATCACCTGAGAGGTAATCTCCGCTGCTTTCAATCCCAGACGGGCACAGATCTTTTCTTCGAGCTCCGGGGTCAGGTGAGCCAGAGTCCCAACCGCCCCGGAAAGCTTGACCACCCGCATGTCCACCG
>Ga0308309_10000222_pt1 | contig 41255 bp, 37 predicted proteins | sample HubBroMetageWFT5_FD_192491 | JGI IMG/M metagenome (GOLD analysis project Ga0308309, IMG submission 192491) | Warmed and freeze-thawed soil microbial communities from the Hubbard Brook experimental Forest, New Hampshire - Hubbard Brook CCASE Soil... | ecosystem: Environmental > Terrestrial >...
TCTACGAGCGCGACGGCGACAGCAGCAAACAGGCCGATACGGCGGCGCGCGCGCTCAACCGTCAGTATCTCAAAAGCAGGGTGCATTTTAGGGAATGGTGCCCAGGGGCGGAATCGAACCACCGACACTGCGATTTTCAGTCGCATGCTCTACCAACTGAGCTACCTGGGCATACCGTTCGGCTGGCGGCGGGCTGTATAGGACGCGTCAGCTTTCCTGTCCAGTTGGCCCCCGCCCCTCGCCGCCGGACTCGTCTTCGGTCGGGCCCTCGTCGGTCGGCACGCGATAGCCTTCCTTCAGCCAGCGGCCGAGATCGATATGGGCGCAGCGCTTGGAGCAGAACGGCCGGTAGTCGGCGGCAGCGGGTTTGCCGCAGATCGCACACTTGGCTTCTATTATCCGCACCGCACGCAGCGGCGGGGTCGATCGGTCAGTCATCGCCTTTTTCCAATGCCTCGAGCTGGGCCGCCAAGGTCGCGCCGCGCCGCGCGCGCGTCAACTCGAAGTGGCCGAGCCGCGTGAAGCCGTAGAGCTGCGTCGGCACCGGATCGTCGGCCATCGCCTCGGCCAGGGCGGCCTGCACCTTGTCGCGGTCGTAGGTGCTGCGCATGGTGACGAAGTCGATCACCACCGCCCCCGCGATGTTGCGCAATCGGAGCTGCTGGGCGATCGCCGGCGCCGCCTCGAGGTTGACGTCGATCGGCCGGCGCGGCGCGCGGCCCTGGCGGCCGCCGGCGGCGGCGCTGTCGACATCGACGGCGCACAGCGTCTCGCCCGGCTCGAACAGCACCTCGACGCCGCTTTCCAGCACGATGCGCGGGGCGAGCGCGGTGTCGATCTGGCCTGCGACATCGTCGATCTCGAAGGCGGGCATCGCCCCGTTGTGCCAGCGCACGCGGATCTTCTCGCCCAGGCGATCCATCTCGTCCTGCAGCGCGCGCGCCATGGCGCGCTCGTCGAGGATCACCTCTTCCAGGGAGGCGCCGTGGTCGCGCAGCAAGCGGGCGATCGGATCGCGCTCGCCGGGAATGCGCGCCGACAGATCGGCCGGCGGCCGGACCCCAAAGGCCTGGCGGCGGATCGCTTCCCAGCGCTCCATGACCTGCTCGGCGTCGATGCGCAGCACGTCCGGCGCGGCGCCGGCCGCGGCGGTGCGCAGGACGATGCCGCCCTCCAGCAATCCCTCGACATGGCCGCGCAAGCGGTCGCGCTCGGACTCGCCTTCGATGCGGCGCGAGAAGCTGACGCCCGCGCCGACCGGATGATAGACGACGTAGCGCCCGGTGACCGCGACGTTCATCGAGAGTCGCGGGCCCTTCTCGCCGTCGCCGTCGTTTCGCACCTGGACCATCAGCGGCGCACCGGCCGGCGGCCAGTCGTCGCTGCCGGCGCGATCCTCGGCGCGCAGGAAGCCCGAGCGACCGATGCCGATATCGACGAAGGCGGCATCGAGATCGGGCATCACCCGTTCGAGCCGGCCGAGGAACACGCTCTCGACCCGCGAGGGGTTGTCGCGACGCACGATCTGCAGCTCGACCAGGCGGCCCTCGGCGACCAGGGCCATCAGGAATGCCTTGGGCAGTACGTGGCAGATCAGTCGGTCGACCCTGCTCACTGCGCGGCCTTCAACAAGGCCATCGTCTCGAACAGCGGCAGGCCCACGACATTGCTGTAGGAGCCGGAGACGAAGGCGATGAAGCGCGCGGCGCGCCCCTGGATGGCGTAGCCGCCGGCCTTGCCGCGCCATTCGCCGCAGCGGAGATAGTCGTCGAGCTCGGCCGTCTCGAGCCGCTTGAAGCGCACCACGGTCTCGACCAGCCGCGCGCGTACTGTTCCATCCGGCCGGCCGACGGCGATGCCGCCCAGCACGCGGTGCCGTCGGCCCGACAGCAGTTTCAGGCAGGCGCGCGCCTCTTGTTCGGTCTCGGCCTTGGGCAGGATGCGCCGGCCACAGACCACGACGCTGTCGGCCGCCAGCACGACGGCGCCGGGATGGCGACAGGCGACGGCGGCGAGCTTCGCCTTGGCCATGCGCAGCGCATAGCCGCGCGGCGCCTCGCCGGGTCCGGGGGTTTCGTCGATGTCGGCGGGGTCGATCTCGGCGGGCTCTAGTCCGACCTGCCGCAACAGGTCGAGCCGGCGCGGCGAAGCGGAGGCCAGGACGAGCGGGGGGATCGACGGGGCGCCCAACGCCTACTTGAAGCGGAAGGTGATGCGGCCCTTGGACAGGTCGTAGGGCGTCATCTCGACGGTGACGCGGTCGCCTGCCAGCACGCGGATGCGGTTCTTGCGCATCTTGCCCGATGTATGGGCGAGGATCGTGTGGTCGTTGTCGAGCTTCACGCGGAACATGGCATTGGGCAGCAACTCTGCGACCACACCGGTGAATTCAATCAGATCTTCTTTGGCCATCCGGCCTCCGGCTTGGGGTGAATTATGAACGAAGCGGGCGGAAAATGGGCTGCGAGAAGGGTTTAGTCAACTGCACTGAGGCCGGGGATAAGGCCAACCCGCCCTTCTCACCGGCCCGTGCCTCCCTTATACAAGGCGCGGCTGCGAACGCCCGGGGAAGGAAGGACCAGTCGCAATGAACGCACAGCAGAGGTGCAGCTTTCTGGCTGCCCTGATTCTGGCCCCCGCTCTGACAACGGGCCTCGCCTTCGCCCAGACGCTGACGGCGCCGCCTGCCCCCAACGCCATCACGGCGCCGGCCCAGAAGACGATCGGCGTCCCCAAGGCGCGGCAATATTCGCAGGCCTTGATCGTGCTGAACGCCCGCGGCGCCAAGCTCGACGGCCAGAAGCTCGTGCTCGACGGCGTCCTGCCGAGCGCCACGCTGTTCACCAGCCGTCCGGTGCGCAGCGTCGGCCTCATGGTGACACCCGACATGGTCGAGATCTGGCACTCCGGGAGCTTCGCCAAGGATCCGCCGAACGCGACCGTGTCGGTGTTCTCCAAGGACGGCTCCAGTGTCAGCGACGCCGTGGTCGAGTTGACCACGGCCAAGCTCGAGGGCGAGCGGCTGACCTTCGACGTCAAGGTCCTCGAGGGCAGCCTCGGCAAGGCCGACGGCCCGGCCTCCGTCTTCATCGATACGCTGTGGTGGGGCATCGGTTCGAACGGCGCCACCTACTACGGCCAGAGCCAGACCACCGGCGGCGAGACGCCCAACATCGGCGATCCGAACGGCACCAGCACTTTCACCGGCTGGTCCAATCCCTCGCCCACCGGCCCGTACGTTCCGCCACCTATGAGCTACGGCCCAAGCCCCGGTGCGCCGCCGCCGCCGGACATCGATCCGCGCTACCAGCAGCGCTACAACGCGCCGACCTGCGGCAAGCCTCCCCTCCTGCCCTGCTACTGAGGCCATCCATGAATACGCTCAGCATCTTGGCCGGACTGGCAATGGCCGCGGCGCTTCTCGGCCTGTCGGTGCCCGCCGACGCGCAAACCACCGGCGCGCCAAGCGACGGCTCACCGTCAACCGGCACGCCGGCGACCGGTACGGCGAAGACCATCGGCCGGCCGCAGCCGGCGGCCGTCGTGCCCTCGATGATCGTGCTCAACGCGCGCGGCGCCAAGCTCGAGGGACAGAAGCTCACGCTCGAAGGCATCTCGCCCAATGCCATCATCTTCGCCGACCGGCCGGTCCGCTCGGCCGGGCACGCGTTGACGGCGCACCTGCTCGAGGAATGGAGCAGCAACTCGCCCGACAGCTTCGCCAAGACCGCGCCCAATGCCACCGTATCGGTGTTCAACAAGGCCAAGGCGGGCGTCACTGACGCAGTGGTCGTGCTGAAATCGCCGAAGCTCGAGGGCGACAAGCTGACGTTCGACGTCGACGTGCTCGAAGGCGACCTCGCCGGTGCCGACGGCGCGGCCTCGGTCTTCATGGACATCATCAACCTGCCGATCGCGCGGCGGACTTCACATCACGGTGCGTGGTACGCCGGCAAGCCATAGCCTCAGTCGCAGTGCTGCGCGCGAACGCGCAGAAAAACGGCAAGCGGTCGCGAAGAGATTCACCAAACGCAGATTCAGTGAAGCAGAGCGCCTGATCTGGCATGCGCAGCCACGGATCCGTTCGGCGCATTTCGATCACATTCGGGGCAATTATGGGGCGTGCATCATTTGTAAGGAGTACCAGATGCATCGCACACTTATCGCTCTCGCTCTGCTCGGCGTCTCGACAGCCGCCGCGTCATCCGTGCAGGCACAATCCGTACCGTTGGCCGGAAACGGCGCCTCGACCAGCACCATGAACTACGCGGCCATCGGTTCGACGTGGACCCCGTCGGCCGAGGAAGCCTACATCAAGGAGGCGATCCGCGGCGCCGGCTACTCAGGCGTCAACAGCCTGGAGCGCGACAGCGACGGCATCTGGCACGCCCGCGCCTACAAGGGTCAGGCTGACGTCCTGGTGGCGGTCGACCGCTCGGGCCACATCAGCGAGATGCGCCAGAACGGGCAGAACCTAAACTGACGGTCCTGACGGCGCGCCGAAGCGCGCTTTCAGCCGCGCGAGGATCTGGTCGCGCGCGCTGCGGTAGGCGCTGAGCCGCATGTCGCGCGACCCCTCGACGACGCTGGGATCCATCACCGGCCAGTATTCGACCTCGGCCGCCGTGCCGCGGGTGAATTCCAGCGCCCGATGATGGGCCTCCGGCGACAAAGTGACGATGAGGTCGAACGAACTCGGGTCGACGTCGTCGAAGGTCTTGGCGTGGTGGCGGTGGACGTCGATGCCGAGCTCGTCGAGCGCGGCCGCGGCAAAGAAGTCGACCTCGCTTGCCCGCACGCCCACCGAATCGATGTAGGACGCCTGGCCATAGAGACGCTTGGCCAGGGCTTCGGCCATCGGCGAGCGGACGGAATTCTCGCTGCAGGCGAACAGCAGGCTGGCGGGAATTCCGTTCATCGCCCGCGGTCGGTCACGATGTGATGTGAAGGGCGCAGATCAGGGTGAACAACCGGCGGGCCGTGTCGAGATCGACCTCGATCTTGCCGGCAAGCCGCTCGCGCAGCAGTTCCGATCCCTCGTTGTGCAGGCCGCGCCGGCCCATGTCGAGCGCCTCGATCTGCGACGGCCCGAGCTTCTTGATGGCGGCATAGTAGCTCTCGCAGACCAGGAAGTAGTCCTTCACGACCTTCCGAAACGGCGTCAGCGACAGCACGATGTCGCGCAGCTTGTGGTCGTGCGAATCGCGCACGTCGAAGACCAGGCGCTGCTCGAAGATGCCGATGCGCAGGCGATAGGGGCCGGGCGCGCTGCCGACCAGGGCGAAGTCGTTGTCCTCCAGGAGGTCGAACAGCGCCACCGCCCGCTCGTGCTCGACCTCGGGCGAACGGCGGGCGACGGACTCCTCGTCCAGCACGATGTCGGCGATGCGACGAGCCTTCGACATGACAAGGCTCAGGAGCGGCGGTTCAGCCGGATGGAAACCGACCGGCCGTGCGCGCCGAGCCCCTCGGCGTCGGCCAGCGCCAGCGCCGCGGGGCCGAGCGCCGCCAGCGCGTCGGGCGTGCAGGCCACCAGCGAGGTGCGCTTGAGGAAATCGCCGACGCCCAGGCCGCCCGAGAAGCGCGCGGCGCGCGAGGTCGGCAGCACGTGGTTGGTGCCGGCGACATAGTCGCCGATCGCCTCGGGCGTGTAGCGGCCGAGGAAGATCGCGCCGGCATGGCGGATCCTGTCGGCCAGCGCCTCAGCGGGGGCGGCTTCCATCGCGAGCTCGACATGCTCGGCGGCGATGCGATCGACGATGGGCGCGCACGCGGCAAGCTCAGGCACCAGGATGATACAGCCGTTGTCGCGCCAGCTCGCGCCCGCGATGTCGGCGCGCGCCATCGTCTTGAGCTCGTCCTCGACAGCACGTGCCACTGAATCAGCGAAAGCCGAATCGTCGGCGATCAGCACCGACTGCGAGGAGGCATCGTGCTCGGCCTGCGACAGAAGATCGGCCGCGATCCAGGCCGGATCGTTGTGGCGGTCGGCCACGACCAGGATCTCCGACGGGCCGGCTATCAGGTCGATGCCGACCTGGCCGAAGACGCGGCGCTTGGCGGCGGCGACATAGGCGTTGCCCGGCCCGGTGATCTTGTCGACCGGCCTGATCGATTGCGTGCCGTAGGCCAGCGCCGCCACGGCCTGCGCGCCGCCGATGCGCCATACCTCGTCGGCGCCGGCGATCTCGGCCGCCAGCATGACCAGCGGGTTCACGACGCCGCCCGGCGTCGGCACGACCATGACGATGCGGGAGACGCCCGCCACCTTGGCCGGCACGATGTTCATCAGCACCGAGGACGGATAGGCGGCCAGGCCGCCCGGCACGTAGACGCCGACCGACTCGAGCGGCCGGTAGCGCGCGCCCAGCCGCGTGCCCGTGGCGTCGGTGAAGTCGACGTCCTTCGGCAGCGACGCACGATGGAAGGCTTCTATGCGCCGGGCGGCAAAGGCCAGAGCCTCGCGTTGCGCCGCCGGCACCTTGGCCGCGGCCGCCGTGCGCTCGGCGTCAGCGATGCGTAAGCCGCCCGCGTCGGTGTCGACCTTGTCGAACTTCCTTGTGTACTCGAGCAGGGCAGCGTCGCCACGGGCGCGCACGTCGGCCACGATGTCGGCTGCGATCCTGTCGACATTCTCGTCGCTGTCCCGATTGCGCCCGAGGAAGGCCGAAAATTCCTTTTCGAAACCCGGCGCCGAGGCGTCGAGCCTTTTAGGCGGCACGGCTGATCTCGCGGAAGCGATCGACCCAGTGGCCGACCCGCTGCGGCTGCGTCTTGAGCGCGGCGCGATTGACGATGAAGCGCGAGGTGATGTCGGCGATGTGCTCGATCTCGACCAGGCCGTTTTCCTTGAGCGTGCGGCCCGAATCGACGAGGTCGACGATGCGGTGGCTGAGGCCGAGCGACGGCGCCAGCTCCATGGCGCCCGACAGTTTTACGCACTCGGCCTGCACGCCGCGCGCGGCGAAGTGGCGGCGCGTCACCTCGGGATACTTGGTGGCGATGCGCACGTGGCTCCACCGCCTGGGATCGTCGCTGCCCGCCATCTCGGCGGGCTCGGCGACGGCCAACCGGCACTTGCCGATGCCGAGGTCGATCGGCGCATAGATCTCGGGATAGTCGAATTCCATCAGCACGTCGGCGCCGGCGATGCCGAGATGCGCCGCGCCAAAGGCCACGAAGGTCGCCACGTCGAAGGAGCGCACGCGGATGATGTCGAGATCGGCGTGATTGGTCGTGAAGCGGAGCTGCCGCGCGTCGGGATCGGCGAAGGCCGATTCGGGCTCGATGCCGGCGCGCGCGAAGAGCGGTGCCGCTTCCTTGAAGATGCGGCCCTTGGGCAGCGCCAGAATCAGCTTCTCGTTGGCTTCGCTCGACACGACCATAGGCTCCAGTAACGAATGCCCGCCCCTTGTCGAACCCCGGGAGGGGGCTATTCGACCGGATGGGCGGGCTTCCAGGGGGTAGCCCAAGGCTCCCCGACATCCCCCAAATGGCATGCAAGACGGCCGATTTCCAGCCGGATGGCCCGGCCTGCGGCGAACCGCAGCGTAACTGAACGGTCGTTTTCCTGGGCCACCGCCAGCAATTCGAGCATCCGGTCGGGCTCGTCCAGCGGGATGTCATGGTGGCGGATGGCGGTCACGTCGTTGAAAACAAGGGCGGAATGGGTGCGCGAATGGGCGGCCTCGACGGTCGGATCGGCCTCCCAGCGGAACCGGTTCAAAAGCAGAACGAAGCGCTTCTCGTCCTTGAAGTGGGCGCAGTCGCGCACCGCCACCAGGGCGTCCTGACAGGCTGCCGAGATCACGTCGAGGTCGTCGGCGTCGAGCGCCGTGAGTTTCAGTTTGTCGTCCACGCAAACTCCGTCATCCCGACTCGCGCGGACCTTGTCCGCGCTGTGGCGCGAAGCGCCGAGTGGAGGGACCTGTTCTTCATTGCTACATCTACAAGAGGAGGCCCCTCCACTCCGCCCTGCGGGCTCCGGTCGGGGTGACGGTAAGGAGTCACCTCTTCAGCCGCTCGATGTCGGCGCCGCAGGCGGCGAGTTTCTCCTCCAGCCGCTCGTAGCCGCGGTCGAGGTGATAGACACGATTGACCATGGTGTCGCCTTCGGCGGCGAGGGCCGCGATGGCAAGCGACACCGAGGCGCGGAGGTCGGTCGCCATCACCTCGGCGCCGCGCAGCTTGGGCACGCCGCGCACCAGCGCCGACTCGTGATGGATGGTGACGTTGGCGCCCATGCGCGACAGCTCGGGCACGTGCATGAAGCGGCTTTCGAAGACAGTCTCGGTGATCATCGACGCGCCCTCGGCGCGCGTCATCAGCGCCATCATCTGCGCCTGCAGGTCGGTCGGGAAGCCGGGATAGGGTTCGGTCATGACGTCGACGCCGCGGAGCGCGCCATTGGTCCGCTGCACGCGCAGGCCGCGCTCGGTCTTTTCCAGGGTGACGCCGGCCGAACGCAGGCTGGCGACCGCCGTTTCGATCAGCTCGAGCCGGCCGCCCAAAAGCTCGACGTCGCCCGCCGTCATCGCCACGGCCATGGCGTAGGTGCCGGTCTCGATGCGATCGGGAATGACGCTGTGCATGGCGGCCTTCAACGACTCGACGCCCTGGATGGTGAGCGTCTCGGTGCCGATGCCGGCCACCGGCACGCCCATCGCGACCAGGCAGTGGGCGAGATCGGTGATCTCCGGCTCGCGGGCGGCATTGTCGAGCACCGTCGTGCCCTCGGCGCGTGCCGCCGCCATCATCAGGTTTTCGGTCGCGCCGACCGACACTTTGGGGAAAGTAAAACGCGCACCCTTGAGGCCCTTGGGCGCCTTGGCCACCAGGTAACCGCCATCGATGTCGATCTGCGCGCCCATCGCCTTCAGTCCCGCGATGTGCAGGTCGACCGGCCGCGCGCCGATGGCGCAGCCACCGGGCAAGGAGACCCGCGCCACGCCCTCGCGGGTGAGCAATGCACCCAGCACCAGCACCGAGGCGCGCATCTTGCGCACGATGTCGTAGGGCGCCGTGGTCGAGGAGATCTTGGCCGCCTGCAGGGTCAGCGTCGTGCCGTGGGCATGGCCGTTCTCGCCGGCCGCCGCGCCGATCTCCACGCCATGCTGCTTCAGGAGCTGCATCATGGTCGTGATGTCGGCGAGCCGCGGCACATTGTGCAGCGTGAGCTTCTTGTCGCTGAGCAGCGCCGTCACCATGAGCGGCAGCGAGGCGTTCTTGGAACCCGAGATGCGGATCTCGCCCTTGAGCTGGCGGCCACCCTTGATGCGGATTCGGTCCATGCTGGCCTCCGCTCAGATCTTCGGCAAGGTGACGCCGCGCTGGCCCTGGTACTTGCCGGCCTTGTCGCGGTAGGAGATTTCGCAGGGCTCGTTACCCTGCAGGAACAGGAACTGGGCGGCGCCTTCGTTGGCGTAGATCTTGGCCGGCAGCGGCGTGGTGTTGGAGAATTCCAGGGTGACGTGACCCTCCCACTCCGGCTCGAGCGGCGTGACGTTCACGATGATGCCGCAGCGCGCATAGGTCGACTTGCCGACGCAGATCACCAGCACGTCGCGCGGGATGCGGAAATATTCGACGGTGCGCGCCAGCGCGAAGGAGTTGGGCGGGATGATGCAGACGTCGGCGGTGCGGTCGACAAAACTGTTGTCGGCGAAGTTCTTGGGATCGACCACCGCCGAATCGACGTTGGTGAAGATCTTGAAGTCGCGGCCGACACGCGCGTCGTAACCGTACGACGACAGGCCGTAGGAAATCACACCTTGGCGCTTCTGGGCGTCGACGAAAGGCTCGATCATGCCCGTGTCCTCGGCCATGCGGCGGATCCAGCGGTCGGAGAGGATTGTCATTGGGGGCGCTTCTAAACGAGGGAACGGCCCGGCTCAATCGCCGGTTTTGCCGGCATCCACCGGTTTTCGGTCCTCCGCCTTTGCCCGTGCCTGCGACTTGCGTCGCTTGAGGTTTTCCCGCAAAGCGGCAGCCAGCCGCTCTGTGCGTTCACCGTCTCGAGGGGCGTCCTTCTGCGGGACGGGTTTTGAGGGGGCGGTCATCGCGTAAGGATACACTATTTGGCCGACACCCTGCGCACACCTGACGGGAATTTTGCCAACCTGCCCGGCTGGCCCTATGCGCCGCCCTATTTCGAGCGCCCGGACGGGCTTCGCTTGCACTACGTCGACGAGGGACCGCGCGCGGCCAACAGAACCTGGCTCTGCCTGCACGGCCAGCCGACCTGGAGCTACCTCTATCGCCGCATGATCCCGGTCTTCACCGGCGAGGCGCGCGCCTTCTGGCGCGAGCGCTGGACCGGCAAGAGCCTGATGGCGATCGGCATGAAGGATCCGGTGCTGGGCCCGCCGGTGATGCGCGCGCTGCACGCTGAGATCCGCAACTGCCCGCCGCCGATGGAAATCGCCGAGGGCGGCCACTTCCTGCAGGAGTGGGGCAAAGAGGTGGCCGAGGCGGCGACGCGGGCACTCTAGCAGCATCGACCTCGGACGGTTTCGGCAATTTCCGCAATTTCCGCAAGCGTTATGCCAATCGGCGCCGGAAATGCACCCCTTGGCTGAGACAGCAGAACTGCGGACAGTTTCGCGGCAATTCGCGCGATTTGCGCTGGCATATGCCATCGTCGTTACCGCCCTCCATGTTTGCGGGAAGGTTTGCGCTTTCGCGGTCGCCTTCCATCGGATTGCCGCGATCGGATCCAGGATCGCGTCGATGATATCGCGGTACTTAAGTATATGTCAAGTAAAATATAAGTATTACTTCTATGACGGCGCGACGTCGAATAAGTAAGCACCATGACGGGGGTAAAGCCCTTTTCGACCACTGAAAGTATTGGGTTTTCCGCAGGCCTAAATCGCCGGCCAATAAGTGGGTACCAGAGAACCCATTAATGTAATTCTCTTGCGCGCCGACGGAGGTCAGCTCGGCCCTCCTGCCGGCATCAAGATCCGCAGGATACTTAATTTGGTGGCCGGACAGGCATCGACGCGGCCGCTCAAGGACATTCCCCCGTCGACGTCACGGAGCGTGCGCGGCAATACTGCGGGCCCCGGCTGGGGTGCCGGGGCCCATTCATTGCAAAGTTTATGTCTGCCCTTACTGGGTGCGCCGCGGCAAGGTCACTCCCTCGTTCCTCAGGGCCTGCTCGAGCACCGGAATGCCATCAGCCGTATTGCCAGATTGGCACTCGGCTATCGCCGTTGGCACTGCGGCGCTCGGGTCGCGATGCTGTGGCGCCGTCTTTCGATAGATTTCACCCAGCGTTACGCAATACGCAGCACTATTCGACGGAGCGCTCGCCTGCTGGGGCTGCTCGGTCCGACCGGTCGGCAGTCGAGCCGTGTCAATTGGTCTAACCCGCCCGTCGGGAGTGCTTGCGACGTCGGGCTCAGGAACGGTGAATGCCTTGTTGGCCAGAAGGCGCTCCATCGCCTTTATGCCCGCTTCGTAGTTGCCCCTCTCGCAGTCGATCTCGGCACCGATCCGCGTGTGATTGCGCCGCCCGTCGGAGTTCTCACTACGACTTACGTTATAGTAATCGTAGTAAGCGACGAGCTGATCGCACCGCCCCTTCAGGTCCGCGTTGGTTTGACCAAGGACGGAGCCCGCACCTGCGAACATGACCATTGCCAACAGGCTCGTTCTTACCAGTATTGCACGCATAGCCTTTACCTCGCTGGTTACGTCCGAAACGTCGCGCCATAGTAGATGCACGTTTCGGTTGTTTCTCCGAGAGATGTGGGATGTCTCATCCTGCACAGCGAGCGAGAACTATCGTTGAATTGCACGAGTTTGTTGTTGGCCTCGCCGAGGTAAATTTGCCCGCTCAATCGGCATGGCCGACATGCACGCAGGACTGCGCAAATTTGCTGTTGGGCAGGGCGATTAGTCCAACAGGTCGGCATCTCCGACGTGCGCTCAGAACTTCGTGATTTTGTTATTGGCTTTAAGGAGGGAGATTCGCCGATCAATCGGCAGGGCCCATTCGCGCGTAATGGAATACCCGCGTAGATAGAATAGTGACGTTGATTATCTGGCCACAGCCCTAAAATCTTAGGTTGATCCAGATACCGCGGCCGTCATGGAGGCTGGCTTTCCTGGTGGCCATGGCGTCCTCCGCCGTCTTCGCGGTCGACAACTGGCTGGCCGCTCCGCGCAAGATACCCGGCAGGATCGCGAACGTCGTAAGACCTCTCACGCCGCGCTGTCATACTCCTGCGAGATGTCCTTGCCGGTATGGTCCGGCATGAAGGCGGCCGACACGAGACTGACGGCGGCGCAGGCGGCAATGTAGATGGCGATGGCGTAGTCCGTGCCGTAGCGCGCGTAGAGCGCGGTGGCGATCAGCGGCGCGGGGCCGCCGGCGATCACCGAGGCCAGCTGGTAGCCCAGCGACGCGCCGGAATAGCGCAGTCGGGGCGTGAAGGCTTCGGCGATCAGCGCAGCCTGCGGGCCGTACAACATGCCGTGCGGGATGAGCGACAGGAAGATGGCGATGAAGATCGCCGCGGGCACACCCGAATCGAGCATGCCGAAATAGAGGAAGCCGAACAGGCCGGTGACCGCCGCGCCGATCAGATACATGCGCCGCCGCCCGATGCGGTCGGAGATGTGGCCCGAAAGCGGGATGATGACGAAGGAGAGCACCGAAGCCGCAAGCACCGCCTCCAGCACGAATTCGCGGCTCATCTTCAGGGTGCCCGTGGCATAGGCAAAGACGAAGGCGGTGAAGATGTAGAACGGGGCCTGCTCGGCCATGCGCAGGAGTGCCGACAGGATGATCTCGCGGGGCTGTTTCTTGATCACTTCGAGCGTGGGCGCGCGTTCAACCTTGCCCTCGACGACCAGCTTGGCGAACACCGGCGTCTCCAGGATGCCCAGCCGCACCCACAAACCCACGCCGACCAGCACGCTGGAGAGGGCGAAGGGAATGCGCCAGCCCCAGTCGAGGAAGGCCGGCCCCGACCAGGCGCTGAAGGCAAGGATCACCAGATTGGCGAGGAACAGGCCCGCCGGCACGCCGAACTGCGGCCACGAGGCCACCAGCCCACGGCTGCCGTGCGTCCTGGCCCATTCCATGGAGATCAGCACCGAGCCGCCCCATTCGCCGCCCACGCCGATGCCCTGCAGGACGCGCAGCACGGTCAGGATGACGGCGCCCCAGATGCCGATCGCCTCATAGGTCGGCACGAAGGCGATCAGGAAGGTGGCGATGCCCATCAGCATCAGGGTGGCGATCAGGGTGGCCTTGCGGCCGATGCGGTCGCCCCAATGGCCGAAGATGGCGGCGCCGATCGGCCGGCCGACGAAGCCCACGAAGTAGGTGCCGAAGGCGGCAAGCGTGGCGGCAAGCGGCTCGTGGTTGGGGAAATAGAGCTTGCCGAACACCAGGCCGGCTGCCGTGCCGTAGATGAAGAAATCGTACCACTCGATGGTGGTGCCAATGGTGGCGGCAATCACCGCCTTGCGCAGTTCGGCGCTGTGGCGTTGCTCGGGCAGCGAATGGAAGGCCTGGGCTGTGGCCATGGCGTCCTTCGCCATCGCGCGCGCACCATGGGCTTCCAACACTCGACCTAGCAAGTCACTCATCGAGATGGACATTTCAAAGGGCCTGTTACTTCAAGCCCGATGTAGGTCCCTCCCCGATGGATGAAATGTCACATCGACCGTTGATTCAAGACATTGTGGCTGACGTGGCCGCCGCCAGTCAGCAGTCACTCCGTCGCCGCCGGCACACCTTTGGAGCAGGCCCCGCGCTGCAGCTGGCTGCGCAGCTGGCTGCGGTCGAGCTCGCCCTCCCACCACGACACGAACAGCGTGGCGACACCGTTGCCGATGACGTTGGTCAGCGCACGGACCTCGCTCATGAACTTGTCGATCGAAAACACGATCGCCATACCCGGAACCAGGGCAGGGTTGATCACGGCAAGCGTGGCGGCGAGCGTGATGAAGCCCGCGCCCGTGACGCCGCTCGCGCCCTTCGAGGTGAGCATGGCCAGCGTCAGGATGATGAGCTGCTGTTCGAGATCGAGATGCACGCCGAGTGCCTGGCTGATGAACAGTGTGGCCAGCGTCATGTAGATGTTGGTGCCGTCGAGATTGAACGAATAGCCTGTCGGCACGACCAGCCCGACCACGGACTTGGAGCAGCCGAGCGCCTCGAGCTTGCGCATGAGCTGTGGCAGGGCGCTTTCAGACGACGACGTACCTAGAACGAGCAGTAGCTCGTCCTTGATGTAGCCCACGAACCTGAAAATGCTGAAGCCGACCTGGTGGGCGACCAGCCCCAGCACGCCGAACACGAACAGGGCCGCGGTGGCGTAGAAGATCACGATCAGCCCGACCAGATTGCCGAGCGCCTCCGGCCCGTACCTGCCGATTGTGTAGGCCATGGCGCCGAAGGCGCCCAACGGGGCGGCCTTCATGACGATGCCGATCACCCCGAAGATCGCCTGACCGGCCTCGTCGATAATATCGCGCAGCTTCTCGCCGCGCTTGCCCAGCGCCATCAGCGAGAAGCCGAACAGGACGGCAAACAGCAACACCTGCAGGATGTCGCCTTTTGCGAACGCACCGACCACGCTCTCGGGGATGATGTTGAGCACGAAGTCGACCGACTTCTGTGCCGCCGCCTGTCTCGCGTAGTCCGCCACCGCCGCCGCGTCGGCCTTGGCGGCGAGGCCATGGCCCACCGGGAACAGGTTGCCGACCGCCAGGCCGATCGCAAGCGCAAGGCTCGACACGACCTCGAAATAGAGGAGCGCCTTCACGCCGACGCGACCGACCTTGCGGGCATCCTGGATGTGGGCGATTCCCGAGACGACGGTACAGAAGATGATCGGCGCGATCGCCATGCGGATCAGGCGGACAAAACCGTCGCCGAGGGCCTTGATCCAGTCGCTGGTCGCGAGATGCGGGACCAGCCAGCCGGCAAGCACGCCCAGCGCAATCGCGAACAGGACCTGGAGATAGAGGGTCCTATACAGCAAAATTACTCATCCTCCGGCTCGATGGCAGGCTTGCGAGAAGAGCTGCAAACAGCGACCCTTCAGCCATGTCGTCCGCTCGGCTTGATGCTTCAAAGCCGATCTGGGTCCCTCCCCGATTGATGAAATGTCACATCGACCGCTGATTCAGGCCATCCGGGGGCAGGCTCAACTCCTCTGGGTTTGCCGCGCGGCCTCGCCGGCCGATAGGCCGCCTCGAACTTGACCTGGGCGACAACCCAAAGCTTGGCGCCCGTGCGCCTCCAGCGCTTCGGCCAACAGGGCATTGATCTTGTCTTTGTTCAACTTCCTGTCTCCTCGCTCGTCGATCGGATTGCGGCGCGGGCCGTGTGCTCACGCAGCCATTGGAAGACGACGTAAAGCATCGGGACTACAAAGATTCCGAAGAGCGAAGCCGCGATCATGCCGCCGAACACTGGGGTTCCGACAGCACGTCGGCTGAGCGCGCCGGCGCCTTCGGCAATGACCAGCGGCAGGAGCCCGAAGATGAAGGCGAAGCTCGTCATCATGACCGGTCGAAAGCGGAGCCGCGCGCCTTCAACCGCGGCTTCCAGGATCGTTTTGCCGTGGCGCCGCTGCTCGACCGCGAACTCAACGATGAGGATGCCGTTCTTGGCCGCGAGCGCAACCAGCACCACGAGGCCGATCTGGGCATAGACATCGAATGCGAGGCCAGACAGTGCCACCGCCGCGATCGTGCCGAGCATGGCGACGCTGACCGACAGCAGCACGGGGATCGGGATGTTCCAGCTCTCGTAAAGGGCGACCAGGAACAGGTAAGCGAACAGCACGGCGAGGCCGAGCACGATGGCGGTCTTGCCGCTCGCCGCCTTTTCCTGAAACGCGGTACCGGTCCATTCGAAGCCATAGCCGGCGGGCAGGCTTTCCGCCGATAGCCGTTCCATCGCGGTCAACGCCTGTCCGGAGCTGAATCCGGGCTTAGGTGCCCCATTGACGATCGCTGCGCGCAAGCCGTTGTAGCGGATCACCGCCTGCGGGCCCTGAACCAGCCGGGCCTGCGCCAGCGCGCGGATCGGCACCATCGTGCCGCCGCTGCCGTGGACATAAACGCGATAGATGTCCTCGATCGCGTCGCGGTTCTTCGCCTCGGCCTGGACGTTGACCTGCCAGGTGCGGCCGAACAGGTTGAAGTCATTGACGTAGTAGCCACCAAGCGTCGATTGCAGGGCATTGAAGACGTCGCTGACCTTGACGCCCAGCACCTGCGCCTTGTCGCGGTCGATGTCGAGATAGACCTCCGGTGTGTCGGCGGCAAAGGTGCTGAAGACGCCTGCAAGCTCGGGCTGCTGATTGGCCGATATCATGAGGCCACGCATTACCGCCGCGAGTTCCTTCGGCGGCTGGCCCTGGAGCGCTTCGAGCGCATACTGGAAGCCGCCGGTATTGCCGAGTCCGAAGATCGGCGGCAGGTTGAACGGAAACGCGATGGCCCCCTCGATCGCCGCGAGCTGCGGGCGCAGGCGCGCGATGATGGCGTCGGCAGTTTCGCCAGCCGCGGTCCGTTCCGCGTAGGGCTTCAGCTCAACGACAAAAAAAGCCTGATTGGAGGAGGCGACATAGTCGATGAAATTGAGGCCGACCACCGACAAGACGGCCTGCACGCCGGGCATCGGCCGAATGATGCTTTCGACCCTGGCCACCAGATCTTCGGTGCGATTGACCGAAGCTCCTTCGGGCAGCCGCATCGCGACGAAGAATGCGCCCTGATCCTCCGACGGCAGGAAGCCCTGTGGAGTAATCCTCATCAGCCCGACCGACGCCATAGCGATAACGGCTACCGCCACCACCGCGAACACCGCGACACGCACGAGGCGGCGCACGATCCACACATAGCCGTCGCGCACGCGGTCGATCGCGCCGAGAACGTATCGCATCGGGCCCCGTTGCGTCGCGCCCCGCTTGAGCAATACGGCGCATAGCGCGGGGCTCAACGTCAGCGCATTGACCGCCGAGATCAGCATTGATGTCGACACCGCGACGGCGAACTGGCGGAACAGCTGACCGCTGATCCCCGGAATGAACGCCACTGGCACGAAGACCGACAACAGGACGAGTGTTATCGCAATGATCGGCCCGGTGATCTCCGCCATCGCCTTCTTGGTCGCCGCCGAGACCGACAGGTCAGGCTCCTCTTCGATCACTCGCTCGACATTCTCAACCACGACAATCGCATCATCAACGACGATGCCGATTGCGAGCACGAGAGCGAGCAACGACACAGTGTTCGCCGTATAGCCAATTGCGAGCATGACCGCGAAGGTGCCGATGATCGACACTGGCACCGCGACGAGCGGGATCAGCGTCGTGCGGAGCTTCCCGAGAAACAGGAATACGACCATTGCCACAAGTACGAACGCGATTACGAGCGTGCGGACCACCTCCGCGACAGTGGTCGTGACAAATACCGTGTTATCGAAAAACACGTCGTAGCTGAGATCCTCCGGGAAGCGCTGCTTCAGCTGATCCATCACTTGTCGGACCTGCTGCGCGACATTGACAGCGTTGGCACCCGGTGTCTGGTAGATGCCGATCGCCGCCAGCGGCGCGCCGTTATAGCGGCTGTGGCGCTCCTGGGTCTTTGCTCCGAGGTCGGCACGCGCCACATCCTTGACCCGAACCGTAGAGCCGTCGGGATTGGCGCGCACGATGATGTTGCCGAACTCCTCGCTCCGGGTGAGCCGTCCCTCGGTCTTGATGGTCAGCTGCACCTGCTGCCGCTCTTCGGTCGGCGCCGCACCGACGCGGCCGAGAGCCGCCTGGATGTTCTGGCTCTGCACAGCCGCGACAACATCCGCTGGTGTCAGGTTGTAGGCAGTCAGCCGGTCGGGATCGAGCCACAGACGCAGCGAATAATCGAGCGGTCCGAAGAGGGTGGCCTGCCCGACGCCGCGGATGCGCGACAATGGATCTATGATGTTGATAGTCGCGTAATTGTTCAGGTACAGCGCGTCGTGAGTATTGTGCGGTGAGTAGATAGTGATGATCTGCAGTAGCGCCGGCGACTTCTTGCGGATGATGAGGCCTTGGCGCTGCACTTCGTCGGGGAGGAGCGGGATGGCCAGCTGCGCACGGTTCTGCACGTTGACGGTATTGATGTCGGGATCGGTGCCGGGCGCAAAGGTGACGGTCAGCGAGTAGCTGCCGTCGGCACCGCTCGCCGATTGGTAGTAGAGCGCATTGTCGACGCCGTTGACCTGTTGTTCGATGGGTTGGGCGACAGTCGTCTCCACCGTTTCAGCATCGGCCCCCGGATAGAGTGTCGTCACGGAGACTTGCGGCGGCACGATGTCGGGATACTGCGCTACAGGGATGGCCGCAATGGCAAGGGTACCGGCGAGCGTGATGACTATCGAGACGACGAAGGCGAGGCGCGGCCGATCGATGAAGATGTCGGAGATCATCGCTTATTTCCCGCGGCGGCAGCCAGGATGGTGTCCTGGACGACCTGGCCTGGCCGTACTTTCTGGACACCGTCGACAATGACCTTCTCGCCCTCATGCAGACCTGAGGAAACGACCACGTCGGTATCGCGATTTGGCCCGATCTGAATGTGGCGCTCTTCGACCTTGTGCTGATCGTCGACGACCAGCGCGTAATACCCGGACTGGTCGATCTGCAGCGCTGCCTGCGGGATGACCGGCCGCTGTTTCTCCTTGCGTTCCACGACCACGGCGGTCACGAACTGACCGTCGATCAGTTGACCGTCGGGGTTGGGAATGATCGCCCGCATCATAAGCGTGTCGGTGCGCTGATCGACCTGCGGGTCATTCAGATTCCAGACGCCGCGCTGCAGGTACTCCCGACCGTTCGAGAGGCGGACGCGGATCTCGATCTTGGCGAGCGTGCCGCCTGCTTGACGCCGAACTTCGCGAATGGTCTCCAGATCGCGCACGCTGATCGGAAACAGCACGTACATCGGGTCCTGGCTGACGATCGTCACCAGCACCCCGCTCGCCGGATTCACAAGATTGCCGAGCGTATAGACAGTGCGCCCGATGAGACCGTCGATCGGCGACCGGATGTCTGTGTAGCCGAGATTCACCTCTGCCTGTGTCAGGGCAGCGCGCGCCTGCAACACCTGGGCTTTACCGCTGTCCAGGTTGGCCTTGTACTGGTCGACGTCCGATTGCGGCGCCCAGGATTCCTTGGAGAGCTGAAGCTTCCGGTCGTACTGAAATTGGGCATTGGTAACCTTGGCCTCGGCGGAAGCCAGGTTCGCCTTCGCTTGATCGACTTGCGCTTGATACTGAATCTTCTCGATCTGGTAGAGCAGATCGCCCGCTTTGACGTACTGGCCCTCTTTGAGGTACTGGCCCTCGCGGAACAGAACCTTGTCGAGAAAACCCTCGACGCGTGCGCGTATGTCCACCTTGTTGATGGCCATGATGTGCCCGACAAACTCGAAGGATTGGTTGACGCCCTTCAGCGCGACCACCTGAACGCTGACCGTAGGCTTTGCCGGCGGCGCGGCGGCCTGCTTGTGGTCCTCGCAACCCGCCAACAGAAGTAAGAGCGAGCAGACGCCCGCCAGCAGCTGCGTCCGCAAAGCGAGCGTCCTTGACGCGGAATTTCTCATACCGAAGTCGAACCGCATTGCCGCTACTCGAAGTGTGGACGTTCACGCCCGATCTGGGTCCCTTCCGGATTAATGAAATGTCACATCGACCGCTGATTCAGGACATTGTGGCTGATTCAGGACATTGTGGGTGCCGCAGCAGCGCGCAGGTTTCTGGCGCTGCGCTCGACCAGGGCTTGGACCAGCCCATATGTCGCTCGATAAGGTCGCGCGAGCTTTATTCGCTCATGGATTAGTGATGATCATGAGAGAGCAATGCCAACACATGCAATAAATACCGGGCCACACGAGGCGTCCCCATTTCTTCTCCAATTGGGTAACCATGACGACGTCGCTGTACCTATTCTCGGTTCCTGTTTTCCGTCGCCACCTTGCCATACTCGCCAAGCTGCTTGAGTCCGCAGAACGGCAGGCCAAAGACCGCGGCATTGATCCCGAGGCTCTTATTACCGCCCGGCTCTTCCCCGATATGTTTCCTCTCGCCAAACAGGTTCGCGCGGCCTGCGACACAGCGAGGCGGGCTGCGGCGCGCCTATCAGGGAAAGAGCCGTCCGACTCGCAAGACACGGACAAGACATTCGCGGATTTGTACAAGCGTATCCGCGATACTGTGGAGCATTTGCAAAAACACTCGCCCGATGGCTTCCCTGATTCGGACGACCGAAAGGTCAATTTGGCCATCGGTCCAAATGCTGTAACGATTACGACGCGAGAATATCTCATTCGGTTTGCGCTACCGAACTTCTACTTTCACGTCACGACCGCCTACGACATCCTTCGACATAACGGTATAGCTCTGGGTAAGCGAGATTTTCTCGGCTCGATGGACGACTAGGGTCGCCAGAGCGAGATCGATGGTCGCGGCCATGCCGTGTCTACATCTCACCTCGACCACTGTTTCAGGACATTGTGGGCAGCGCAGCCACCCGCAGGTTCCTGGCGCTGCGCCTGACCACTTGCGGCGCCTGGCCCAGGGTGCGCAGAAAGGCGTGCCGCATGCGCTCGCGGTCGGCGAACCCCGTCTCATCGGCAATGACGTCCATCGAATGCCGACCCTGCTCCATCAAGAACCTGGCCGCCTCGACTCGGAGCTGCTCGACGGCCTTGGCTGGAGAGCGTCCGGTCTCGGCGCGGAAAGCGCGGCTGAACTGGCGCGGGCTGAGATGCGCCACGGCCGCCAGTTCATTGATCAAAAGCGGGCGCTTGAGGTTGCGGCTGGCATAGTCGAGTGCCCGCTGAATGCGGTCCGACCTCGGCCCCAACTCGAGCAGGGTGGAGAGCTGCGACTGTCCCCCGGCGCGGCGGTTATAGAGCACGAGCCTGCGGGCGACGGTGCGCGCGACATCGGTTCCCAGGTCGGCATCGACCATCGCCAAAGCGAGATCAATGGTCGCCACCATGCCGGCCGACGTCCATAGGGGGCCGTCGACGATATAGATGTGATTTTCCTCCACCCTGACCTTGGGGAACCGGCTCTGCAGATCGCGCGCGTACAGCCAGTGCGTGGTGGCGCGTCGGCCGTCGAGCAGGCCCGCCTCGGCCAGGGCAAAGGCAGCGGTGCAGAGAGCGACGACGCGCCTGGAGGCTCTGAACGATCGCTTTATGAAGGCGGTGAACTTGGGCGAGAGAGTACCAAGCGGAGTGCCGCCCGCGACCATGACGGTATCGAAGGTCTGCTCGCTGAACGGTTCAGTGCCCACGGAGAGGCCTGTCGAGGTAGGCACCGGCCCACCGACGTCCGAGAGCAAAGTCACGTCGTAGATCCGGTTGCCTGTCGTCAGATTCGCCACTTCGAAGACGGTGATCGCCGTCATATCCATCAGCTGGAAGTCGGGAAAGACAACGAATCCGATGCGATGCATCGCCAACTCCGCGTCGGCATGGTTGACGTCACAAGATTTCGATTGCCAGTGCGATGCCCTGCCCGCCGCCGATGCAGAGCGTCACAATGCCCCGTCGCAGGCCGTCGCGACGCATCGAATGAATGAGCTTCGTCGTCAGGATGGCGCCTGTCGCCCCGATCGGATGGCCGTGGGCGACAGCACCGCCTTCCACATTGACGATATCTTCGCGCAAGCCGAGCTCGCGGGTTACCACGATGGCAATGGCGGCAAAGGCTTCGTTGATTTCGATGCGGTCGACCGATGCCGTGTCCCACTCTGCGCGGCGCAACGCCTGCTGGACCGCGGGAATCGGGCCGAGCCCGAACAAGCCCGGCTCGACCGCCGCGATGCCATAGGAGACCAGGCGAGCAACCGGCTTCATGCCCTCGCGCGATGCCCAGTCGGCATTGGCGAGCACGACCGCCGCCGCGGCGTCGTTCAGCCCAGGCGCATTCCCGGCCGTGATGGCGCCGTCCTTGCGAAAGGCAGGCTTGAGGCGCGCCAAGGCCTCGAGCGTCGTGCCGGGACGGTTGTGCTCGTCCTTGTCGAACAGGATGGTCCCGCCTCGATCGGAGACCTCCACCGGAACGATCTGCGCGTTGAACCTGCCCGCTTGCTGGGCCTTCGCAAAAAGCTGCTGCGAGCGCAGCGCCCAGCGGTCTTGCGCCTCGCGCGTCACCTGGAAATTCGTCACGAGATCTTCGGTGTGCCAGCCCGAGGGGGCGTCGGAGAAGGCATCGTTCAGCCCGTCGCGCAGAACGCTGTCGAACAGCTGACCATCGCCCATGCGATATCCCCAGCGGCCGCGCGACACGAGATGGGGCGCCAGATCCATGTTCTCCATGCCGCCGGCGACCGCGACGTTGATGTTGCCCAGCCAGATCTCCTGGGCAGCCGAGACGATGGCCTGCGCGCCCGAGCCACAGACGCGGTTCACGGTGAGGGCGGGCGTGGCGACCGGCAAACCGGCATGGATCGCGGCTTGCCGGGCGGGGTTCATCTTGACGCCGGCCTGGACGACATTGCCCATCACGACCGCTTCCACCTTCTCAGCTGTGATGTTCGCGCGCTTCACGGCTGCCCGGATCGCGGTTGCACCCAGCTGAGGCGCCGGCACGTCCTTCAGCGTCCCTCCCAAAGTGCCGATCGCCGTGCGTACAGGCTCCGCGAACACGACTGTGGACTGTGTCGTCATTGAATCCTCCATTCGCTGATCATGTCGTCGAATGGCTCGGCATATCTCCGCTGCCAAGCTTCCGAACTCGCGACCAAAGTCGTCACGTCATTTCCCCTGAAAAGCGAACTTGCCTTTGAAGTGGCGTGCGCCATGTTTTGCAAGTGCCTGCACTCCAGCCTGCATATCGTGCGTTTCCAATAGGGGTGCGCCGACCAGGCCGATAAGGCGATCAGCAGTGGAAGCGCCGCCGTCAGCAGCAGCCCTTATCAGGCGTTTGGTCGCCTTCAACGCTTGCGTCGGGCCCTTGGCCAACTGTCTGGCGAAGTTCATGGCGGCATCGTCGAGTTTCGCGTCCGGCAAAACCCTGGTGACGATGCCCCACTTCTCAAAGTCGGCAACGCCGTAAATGGAAGTGGAATAGCAAATCTCCGCTGCACGTGCGGGACCGGCACGCTCGCTTAGAATCTGCGCGCCTCCAAGCAACGTCGTGGCGCCTATCATGGCTTCCAATTGAGCAAACTGTGCAGTTTCGCTGGCCCACAGGACATCGCAGCGAAGAACAATCTCCAGGCCGGCCGTCAGGCACATTCCGCGGGCGGCGGCGATCGTGGGAATAGGAAGATCCTGCAAACGTTCCATGAGCGGGACATGTTTGGCGAGCTGGGCTTCGGCTGCGTGTGCCGACAGGCCTTCGAACATGGCTTGAACATCGGCTCCGGCACTGAAGTGCGGTCCGCTCGCTTTTAGCAGCAAGGCGCGCAGCGGAGCTGCGGCAATCCGGTCGATGACATCGCCCAACTCGTCCAGCATCTCCCATGTGAACAGGTTAAGCGGAGGCCTTGAAATAGTGACGACGCCGAGGGCGTCATCGATCTCGAATGTCACGCTGGCCATTTTTCTTCTCCGTTCAACGTGTACCGCGAAGCGTCTTTGCACTTATGCAATCTGTTGAGTTGGTGGCTGCTTGAGGATGTGCCTTTGCATCCAGACGCCGATCAGCCTGCCGATCGTCGCGCCCGAATCTTCCTGAATGAAATGCGTCCCGGGGACCGTTGCTTCAGTCTGATTTTTCCAGCTTCGGCAATACTCACGGAGCGGTCCGGTGAGAATGGCGCCGGGATTCGCATTGATGAACAGTTTTGGGATTTGATTTTCCGACATCCAGCTTGCGTACGCGTCGACGATCGATGTGACGTCCGCCGGTTCACCTGCGATCGGAATCTGCCGCGGCCATGTCAGGGTCGGCCAGCGATCTTCCCGGTTGAGGAACGGCTTGCGGTACTCCGTCATCTCGGCCTCCGATAGCCTTCGCATCACGGAGCCTGGGAGTACGCGCTCGATGAACAGGTTGCGCTCGAGTATCAAGGATTCTCCCTTATCCGACCGAAAGCCCTGGAATATCGGGGTGGCAGTCTCGCTCCACTCATCCCAGCCTGCGATGGGGCGTACGATGCCTTCCATGTAGGCGATCCCGGAGACGCGCTCGCGATGATGATTCGCCCAGTCGAAGCCGAGCGCCGATCCCCAATCGTGGATCACGAGCACCATCTTATCGACCGATCCAATGACGGCGTCGATGAAAGCCCAGAGATGATCTCGATGTGTCGAGAAGGTGTAGGTTGTCGGGCCTGGATTGACCAGTTTATCCGAATCGCCCATTCCGATCAGGTCGGGTGCTATCAGGCGACCATATCCGTGCAGCTCCGGCATCACGTCGCGCCATAGGTAGGATGATGTCGGATTGCCATGCAGGAACAGGACGGGCGTGCCCTCGCCATGTTCGTGATAGGCCATAGACTTGCCAAGAATGTTGACGGTTTTCTTCGACAGGGGCTGGTCGGTCATCGCATTGCTCTCAAAATGCTTGCGGAGATGCGGGTGTGTGCTGATCGCGCTACGACCTCGCGAGTTGTTCGCCCATCAGCCGATGCAGCAGATTGATCGCCTTGAGCGGACGGACCATCACCTTGAAATGCGTGATCAGACTTCCATCGTCGTTTAAGGTGATGATGTCGACGCCGTTGATCCTGATCCCTTCGATCTCGTTCTCGAACTCCAGCACCGCGCCGTTGTCGTTGCGCCATTCGCCGACATACTTGAAACTGGGGCCGCCCAGCACTTTTCCCGCGCTCGCCAGGTACTTGAACGTGATCTCACGCCCGCGCTGCGGCGTGTGCACGACGGGGCTTTCGAACACGGCGTTGGGATGCAGGAGGTCCCACAGCGCTCCACGATCGTGAGACTTGATGAAGTCGCGCCAACGGTCGAGGGCAGTCATTCGCATATCTCCGGGGTTGGCAGGCGGTGCCTGATAACTCGCCTCTGAGCGACTTCATGTTACGGACAGGTCCGTCACTTTCTCAAACAAAAAAACGTAATGAGAGGAGTAGCGGATATGCAGCTACCGCTGGCGACCGCCGGCTCACAGCCTAGGTCGGCCGCTGCTCCTTCAGCTTCGCGACTTCTTTCTCGAGTTTTGACACGCGTTCGGTCAGGAGTGTGGCTTCGGCAATGTCGAGCGCGTCGCCGAAGTCTTCGAGCGTACGCGCAATGGTGCGCCAGAAGCTTTTTCTCCGGTCAGCCGGGACTGTGGTACCCATCACGATCCGCCCTTTGGCTGGAAGCACGGCAAAATGACCACGCTACGAGGCGTGCCGACCCAAGACGCGGGGTAGCGACGACTCGGCCTTCCTGGCATGTGTCCCCCTTGGGGTCATGACACAAGGCAGGCGCAGACAGCGCCGCACGATAAAAACTCGCGATTGGCATACATAAAACGGGCATGTGCGCTCTTGATCTGACCGCCGACCCCAATGTGTTCCCTTGGGTCGATGACCGCCACTTTCCTGTAATTCGCCTAGGCCAGCAATTTCATGGCGGCATCGACGAGGTCGCCCCTCAGATCACCCGGTTCCGCCATCAGGCCGGTGGCGTACGCGCCGTTGATGATCAGCGCTATCTGAGACGCGGTGCGGTTGGGATCACCGACGCCCAGTTTGGCAACGATGGCTGCGAGCCTTGCCCGCATTTCCTCCTTGTTGTCCCGGGCGACGACCCGGCCGGGATGGTTGTCGTCGGGAAACTCCGCCGCCAGGTTCTGGAACGGACAGCCACGATAGGTCGAATGCCCGATCCGCTGCGCGATTCCGGATAGCAGCGCCTCCAGTAAAGCACGCGGGTCCCCAGCGTGCCGCTCTTCAAGGCGATCCCACCATGTCCAGAACAACCGATCCTTTTCGGCGGCGAAGGCGGCGATCAAAGCGTCCTTGGAGTCAAACAAGCGATAGAGGCTCGTCTTCGACACGCCGGATTGCTCGACGACCGTGTCGACGCCGATGGCGCGGATGCCCTCGCGGTAGAACAATTCGCTTGCCGTCGCGAGGATACGCTCGCGGGCGCTCACTTCGCCCTTTGGCGGGGCGCCCCGCCGGGGTCGGGCCACTGCCTTCATCCGCAAATACCTCTCACTTCGATATCCGGTTTGACAAGGTAACCTGTCCGTACACTTCAAGTGACAGGTCCGTCACTTTATGGTGAAGGGTGATGCGGGCAATCGAGGCAAAGACTTTCTCGGGCTATCGCTGGCTGCGTATCCTCCTCATCGTCGCACGGCTGGGAGGCAAGCGAACAGCTTAGGCTGCGAGCTTCTGCGCCAGCGACGCCGGGACGCGCACCGGCATGTCTAAAAGCATCTGGGCGAAGGCCTTGGCGAGCGGATCGGCCTTGAGCGAGGCCATGCCGCCGCCGCCCAGCGCCTGGCGCAGCAGAAAGTTGAAGCCTTTTATGCCGGGCAGGCGCCAGCGCGTCACCCTGCCCTGGATGCGATGGGCGAAGTATTTCGCCACCGCCTCCTCCGTGACCTCGGCATCGAGGACCGGCTCATATTCGGGCCGTCGAGCGAAGATGCCGATATTGGCGTTGTCGCCCTTGTCGCCCGAGCGGCCATAGGCCAGCGCCACCAGCGGCACGGTCTCGGTGGCGGCATTCGGCCCACTGCTCGGCAGCGGCGGCGCGGGCGGCGCTTCCGCCGGCAGCTGCGCCGCGGTGAAGCCGCCGCTCTTGGCGCCGCGCTCCAGGGCGAGCGTGCGGCCGTCGAGCTCAATCGTGACCGGTACCAGACTCTTGGTTACCAGGCAGGAGAACATGCGGATCACCGGCGAGGGCGAGGCCCTGCCGGCGCCAAAGCTGCCGGTCATGCCAACGACGCCGCCGGTCGACATCGGCGCGATCTCGCGGCCGAGCAGGCTCAAGGCCTCCTTCTGGTCGTGCTTGGCCGCGATCTTGACCACGACCTCGCGGCTGTCCTGCGCACGCGCATGCGGACCGTAGGTCGCCTCGCCGCCGATGATCTCGATGCTGACGTCGCGGTAGTCGCCCATGTTCTTCTCGCGGAACATGCGACGGGTCTTCTTGATGATGGCGTCGGCGCTGTGGCGGCCCTTGGCCACCGCCTCGCGGCCGCCCAGCATGAAGATCGAGGAGAGCTTGTAGCCGTCGGGCCAGGTGGTCGAGACCTTGTAGGTGTCGGTCGGCGGACGGCCTTTGGCGCCCGAGACGCGCACGCGATCCTTGCCGACCTGCTCGTAGGTCGCGCCGGTGAAGTCGCAGACCACGTCGGGCACGATATAGGCGCGCGGATCGCCGATCTCGTACAGCATCTGCTCGGCCACGGTGGCGGTCGTGATCAGGCCGCCGGTGCCGTCGGGCTTGCCGAGCACGAACGCGCCGTCGCTCGAGACCTCGGCCACCGGGAAGCCCATGTTGTCGTAATCCGGCACCAGGCGCCAATCGGTGAAGTTGCCGCCGTTGCACTGCGCGCCGCATTCGATGATGTGGCCGCACAAGGTGCCCGCCGCCAGCGCATCGTGGTCGTCCATGCTCCAGCCGAAGGCGTGGATCAGCGCGCCCAGGGTGACCGCCGAATCGACGCAGCGGCCGGTGATCACCACGTCGGCGCCTTGGTCGAGCGCGCGGGCGATCGGGAAGCCGCCGAGATAGGCGTTTATGCTGGCGATCTTCTCGGGCAGCTCGGCGGCGGTATCCATCTCGCGGACCTCGAGCTTGCGCAGTTCGTCCGCGCGCGGCAGCAAATCGTCACCCAGCACGACGGCGACCTTGAGCTTGACGCCCGCCGCCTCGCAGGCCTTGAGCACGGCGTCGCGGCAGGCTTGCGGGTTCACGCCGCCGGCATTGGTGATCACCTTGATCTTGCGGTCGGCGATCTCGCGGGCGAGCGGGGCCATGACGGTGGTGACGAAGTCCGTGGCATAGCCCGCCTGCGGATTTTTAAGCTTCTGCGCCGCCATGATCGACATGGTGACCTCGGCCAGATAGTCGCTCACCAGATAGTCGACATTGCCGTGGCGCACGAGCTGGGCGGCGGCGGTCTCGGTGTCGCCCCAGAAGCCGGAATGGCATCCCACGCGCACTGACTTGCTCATGGCCGTCTCTTCTTTTTGCGATTGATGAACGCGCCCATGCGTTCGATGTGCTCGCCGTCGGTCACCGACTGGGCGAGGGCGTCGATGCCGGCCTGCACGGCCTCGTCGAGCGACAGCCGCTCCCAGCGCCGCATCAGGCGCTTCTGTGCCCGCACCGACAAAGGTGTGGCCTCGACGATGGCATTCACGCAGCGCTCGATGGCCCAGTCGAGCTCGGCCAAGGGCACGACCTCCTCGACCAGTCCCCAGGCTTCGGCCTTGGCGGCGTTGATGTTCTCGGCGGTCAACAGCATGCGCGACGTGCGGCCCCAGCCGATCAGGCGCGGCAGGAGCGCCGCCTCGACCACCGACGGAATGCCGACCTTGACCTCGGGCATGCCGAAGAAGGCGTTGTCGGCGGCGATGCGCATGTCGCAGGCCGCCGCGACTTCGAGGCCGGCGCCCAAAGTGTAGCCCTCAGCCCGGCAAATGACCGGCACCGGACAGTCGCGGATCGACTGGCAGAGCTTGTGGATCAGGGTGATGAAGGCGCGGCCGTCCTCCGAACTCCGCATCGTCACCATGTGGTTGATGTCGGCGCCGCCGATGAAGGCCTTGCCGCCCGCGCCGGAGAACACCACGACACGGATATCGTCTTCGCGGGCGAGCGACTGGAAGGCTTCGGTAAGGTCCAGCAACGCCGGCGGATTGAGCACGTTCAAGCGCCGGGCGTTGTCGAATACCACATGCACCACGACGCCGGCCGGACGGCGATCCCAGGAGATATCGACCTTGTGCGTGGCTGACGCCATGACGTTTCGCTCCGTGGCCCTTTGTGGTGGGGAGAATTTCTTCTATTAGAACCCCGTCACGAAGCTTCACAAGAGCGAACCCCGGATGCCCGACACCCTGCCCATCGATCTCGGCCGCTATTCGGTGTTCACGCCGCCCGATCCGTTCGAGGATCATGTCGGCCCGTTCTATTTCCGCATCACCGGCGATGCGCGCCAGGCGGGCAGCGTGCATTGCGTGCTGCCGACGCATCCCCGACACGGCAACTATGTCGGCGCTGTGCATGGTGCCACGCTCGCCTTCGCCGACTATGCGCTCTGCCTGGTGGCCGGCCGGGCCGCCGACGGCGGCACCAACAGCGTCTTCGCCATGACCGTGAGCATCGCCGTCGAATTTCTGGACGCCGGCAGGATCGGCCCGCCGCTCGAGGCGCGCGGCGAGCCGCTGCAGGTGACCGGCCGCCTCGCTTTCGCGCGCGGCAGCGTCACCCAGGAAGGCCGCACCATCGCCCTGTGGTCCGGCGTATGCCGCCACGTGGCGCGCACCAAGGCGATGGCGCGCAAGGAGGCGTCGCCTCCGTCCGCGGTCCCGCAGACCGTACCGGCGGATTTCGCGCTTTTGGCCAATGCCAGCGTCTATTCCCAACACATCGGCCCGTCCTACGCGCGCAAGGAGAAGGACGGCGCCTCGCTCGTGCAGCCGACCCTGCCGCACATGTGCAATTCTGGCGGCGTGCTGCATGGCGGCTACATGATGAGCTTCGCCGATTCGGCGGTAACCCGCGCCGCGGGACTCACGACCGGCATGGCGCCGAGCACGGTAGCCTTTGCCGCCGAATTTTTAGCCGCGGGCGAGCCCACGGCGCCGGTCACGACCCGGGTCGAGGTGCCGCGCCACGGCAAGTCGCTCGCCTTCTTGCGCGGCCTGCTGGAGCAGGACGGCCGGAAGCTGCTGTCCTACTCGGCGACGATAAAGCTGCGGCAGCGCTGATCGTCAAATTGACGCTGCTACAAATACCGTCATCCCGACTGGAGCGAAGCGGAATGGAGGGACCTCGTCTTCGTCGTCTTCAAGCACATGATGAGGTCCCTCCACTTCGCCTCGCTGCGCTCGGCTTCGGTCGGGATGACGGAATGGCTGACCTAATCAACCGCAACACCCGCCTGCTCGGCGACCCGGCGCACTTCGTGGCTGATAATCCCGCGCAGGCGGCGCACCGTCTGCAGATCCTCGGCCTTGGCGGCGCGCTCGATTGCTTCGGCGATCTGGCGCAATGACGCCGCGCCGATCATGCCAGAGGCGCCCTTCAGCCGGTGAGCCGCGCGCGCAATGACGATGAAGTCGTCCGTTTCCTTGATTTCGCGCTCAGCGACGCGCGCGGTGTCCAAAAACTCGCGCTCGACCTCGGCCAGGGTGGCAGGATCGTCACCGAACAGCTCGACCAGCTTGTCGCGGTCATAGGCCTCAGTCATGCAGCTTTGTCCTTCAGCCAGACATCGAGGGTGGCCTTGAGCTGCTCGATGCCGATCGGCTTGGTGATGAAGCCGTCCATGCCCGCCGCGCGGCTCTTCTGTTCCTGTTCCTCGAGCGCACTGGCGGTGACCGCGAGGATGGGCGTGCGCGGCCGACGCTCGGCCGCCTCGCTTTGGCGAATGCGCCGCGCCAGCTCGAAGCCGTCCATGGTCGGCATCTGCAGGTCGGCCAGCACGAGGTCGTAGCCGCCCTTGCGCCACAGCTCGAGCGCCTCCTCGCCGCCGGCCGCCGAATCGGTCGAGGCGCCGGCGAGCTCGAGCTGGCGCGCCAGGATCTTGCGATTGACCGAATTGTCGTCCACCACTAGCACGCGGCCGTTGAGCGGCACCGCCTGGCGCGCCGCGGCCGGCGCGGCGGCAACGACGGGCGTGCGGCCGGCTGCGCGGGCCACGGCGCGGATCAGGGCATCACGCCGCCATGGTCGCGGCAGACCCACCGCCGCAGCCTCCGGCGTGGCCGGCCCGTCCGACAGCCGGACGTCGCCGTCGGGGCCATCGATATGGATGCCGGTGAAGCCGCTACCCGGGTCGGCCAACGCCACCCGCGCGCCGGCATCTTCGAGATAACGCGCGATTGCCTGGACCTCGTCGGCGTCGGGCAAGGCCAGGCTGAGCCGCAATCCCTGCAGGGCGAACTCCGCGCGCGGCGCAGCCGGCGATGCCTCGCCCAGACAGACCGTGACGATGAAGGTCGCGCCCTTGCCCGGCTCACTCAGGACTTCGACGCCGCCCTGCATGGCCTCGGCGAGACGGCGCACGATGGAAAGGCCGAGGCCGGTGCCGCCGAAGCGGCGCGTGGTCGAGCTGTCGGCCTGCACGAAGGGCTGGAACAGGCGGCTCTGCTGCTCGCGGCTGAGGCCGACGCCGGTGTCGGCAACCTTGATGCGCAGTGCCTGGCCATCGGCATTCTCGAGCGACAGCCGCACCGACCCGGCTTCGGTGAACTTGATGGCGTTGCCCAAAAGGTTGAACAGGATCTGCTGCAGGCGGAGCGGATCGCCGGTCACGCGCTCGGGCACGCCGGCTGCGACATAGGCGGCAAGCTTCAGGCCCTTGGCGACGGCCTGCGGCGCCAGGGTCTCGGCCACGCCCTCGATCAGCTCGACGGTGGAGAACTCGAGGCTTTCAAGGTCGAGGCGGCCCGCCTCGATCTTGGAGAAGTCGAGGATGTCGTCGATGATCCTGAGCAGTGCCGACGCCGAATAGCGCACCGTGCCCAGCGCCTCGCGCTGCTCGACCGAGAGCGGCGAGCGCTCCAGCACGTCGATCATGCCCAAAACGCCGTTCATCGGCGTGCGGATCTCGTGGCTCACGGTGGCCAGGAAGGTCGACTTGGCCTGGTTGGCGCTTTCGGCGTCGCGCTGCGCGTCGATCGCCGAGTCGCGCGCGAACCGCGCCTCGTCGTAGGCGATCTGCAGGCGACGGGCGAGATCCTCCTTCTGGTAGGCGAGCGCAATGTTGTCGTACTGCCAGCGATGGACGTCGCGCACATAGGCCATGAGATGGCCGACATAGGCGCCGCCGGCGATGCCGACGAGCTGGTAGAACGGATCGGACGCGGTCAGCAGCACGAACAGCAGCGGCGCGGTCGTGGCGGCGGCGAAGGTGTAGAAGGTCGGCGGATGGGCCGAGCGGATCGGCACCGCCGTGGTGATGGTGGCGAGCAGCACGAGGCCCAGCAGCATGCGCTGCAGCTCGTAGTCCTTGGACGCCAGGATATAGCCCGCCGTGCCCCAGCAGGCCCCGGCCAGGAACGACAGGCCGGCGAACCACCAGCCCCAGCGGATCACCTCGGCGTCGGACGGACGGGCGCGGTTGAAGGCGCGCCGCAGGATGTCGAAGCCGATGGTGACGACGATATGGACGGCGAACGGCGGCGCGAGTTCGAGCAGATCGATCTGGCGCCAATAAATGGCGGCGATCACCGGCCACAGCACGAACGAGAAATAACGCGACTGCGCCGAGCCCTCGAACAGGCGCCGGATGAGTTCAGCGCGGACGAAGGCCTCCTGGCGCGCTGTCAGGGCCTGCGCCGCCGGTTGGGCGGAGGGCTCAGCGGCGGCGACTGACATCAACCCTTCCCATCATGCTCCGCGACACCGCCGGAACCAGGGCTGGGGACGGGATCGGGTCGCGGATCAAAAGGTAGAGATGCCATGGGGTGAGGGTGTGGCCGCAAGTGTATCAAATATATCAAGAATCATCTATATCTCATTGAGAAATCATGCTATTTTGTCTGAATTAGAGAAACATTCATTTCGGATCAAGTCATGTTGCAACCCTCTGTTCTGCTGGTCGAGGACGACGCTTTCCAACGCAAGGCGGCCGAGACCTACCTGATGAATCACGACCTCAGGGTCATCGCCGTGGAGAACGGCGCGCAGATGCGTCGCCAGATCTCGCGGTCGATGCCCGATCTCGTGCTGCTCGACGTGCAGCTGCCCGGCCAGGAGGACGGCTTCGCGCTGGCCCGCTGGCTGCGCGAAAGCAGCACCAAGGTCGGCATCATCATGCTGACGGCCGCCGGCGATTCGGTGGACAAGGTGCTGGGGCTGGAAAGCGGCGCCGACGACTACGTCGCCAAGCCCTACGAGCCGCGCGAGCTGTTGGCGCGCTGCAAGAGCGTGCTGCGCCGCTCGGCCAACAAGGCGACGCCGTCGCTGCTGGAGCGGATCCGCATGGGCCAGTACATGCTCGACCTGCCCAAACGCCAGCTGCTCGATCCGGTCGGCAAGGACGTGGCCCTGACCTCGGGCGAATTCGATATCCTGAAAACCTTCGCCGAGAACCCCAACCGGCCGCTGTCGCGCGACTGGCTGCTGGAGACCACCAGCCACCGCAGCCGCGACCCGTTCGACCGCGCCATCGATCTGCGCATCACCCGCATCCGGCGCAAGATAGAGCCCACCCCCGACAAGCCGACCGTGATTCGCACCGTGCGCGGCGTCGGCTATATGTTCGTGCCGCCCGCGGAATAGGGTAAAAGGGCGGCCCCTCCCGGGGTCCTTCGCGGGTCGGTAGGGGCCCGTAGTTCAGTGGTTAGAACGAGCCGCTCATAACGGTTATGTCGCAGGTTCGAATCCTGCCGGGCCTACCAACCAAAGCGTCTGAGCGAAAACCCCGACGCGAAAAACAGCGCAAACAGACGGAGCGCCAACGCGCGCCGGACTTCAGCGGCCGACTCGGCGTGGGCGCGACGGTCGAATGCGCAACCTCTCCTGCGCCAAAGCGAGTAGGCCAGCGGCGGCGGGCGACAAGTCGCGGTCACGCAGCCGCATGATGCCGATTTCGCTCGAAAGCCGTGGCCGGATCAGCGGACGCGACACCAGCTTCGGATCGATGCCGGGAGGCCATCGACGGGCGGACACCACCGCAACGCCGACACCCTCGGCCACGAGATTCATCAGGGTAAAGACCAAGCCAACCGTTACGACGTGACGCAGCGCGAACCCGGCAGCGGTTGCCGCGGCGTCGATCAAGCGGCGCGACTCGGCCCCCGGCCGAAAGGATACCAGCGCAACATCCTTCAGCGCGCTGAACTCGATCTGGCGCATACGCGCCAGCGGATGGTCGTTGCGCAAGACCACCCACAGCTCGCGAACGCCGAGGCTCTCCGTCACGAACTGATCGGGCAGATCGCCAAGATTGCCGATTCCAAAATCCGCCAGACCGCTGCGGACATCGTCTCTGACGTCGTCGCGGAAGCCTTCGCGAAGCTGGATCTCGATGCCGGGAAACCGCCGTCCATACTCGGCGATGACCCTACTGATCGGCAGTTCGATCAGGCTCGTGACGATGACCTGGCCGCGCTGCCGGTCGGATAACTCGTTGAGGCTCCGCATGCCGAGCTTCAAATCATTGAGCAGACGCTCCGACATGGCCACAAATTCACGACCGGCCGCCGTGATCCTGACGTTGCGGGTGCTGCGCGCGAACAGCTGAACCTTAAGGGTTTGCTCCAGGCGCTTGATGGCGAGGGTCAGAGCCGGCTGCGAAATGCCGAGATGGGCAGCGGCAGCGATGAAGCTGCGATATTCCGCAACGGCGAGCACCGCGGCGAGCTGGCGCGAGTTGATCTCGGGCAAGCCGCCAATGCGCTTGATCGCCTTGCTCGTCGCCGGATTGATCATCGCGCCGCCTCCGCATGCGCCCCGCCGGTGCCGCCCGCGGCGTACGACATTTATAACAAAAATATGCTGAATAGGTCTTATCAGCTTCCAATTGAAAATCAATCTACGGCCGTTCAGTGTCGCGCGATCTTGCAAACCATCACCAAGGAGACCCCAATGGCTGACAGCACCGATAGGCCCCCCGTCGACGTTGGCCGTCGCGACCTGATGATCGCCGGAACGGGAGCGGCCTTGATCGCCGCCGGGATTGATAGCCTGGGCACAGCGCAAGCGCAGACCGGCCCGAGCCCGACATCGCCGCCGACGGCAACAGCGGGCGCTGCGGCGCCCGGCAAAATCGAGGTGGAGCGTCGCGGCTCCATGCTGCTGGTCGGCCTTAATCGGCCGCAGGCGGACAACCGGCTCGACCCTGCCATGCTGATCGGACTCGGCAAGGCCTGGTATCAGCTCGAGCATGATCCCGGCTTGCGCGTGGCCGTGCTCTACGCCATCGGCCCCGACTTCTGCCGTTCGCTCGATGTCCCGGCCAGGACGAGCGCCGCCGCGGCGGGCACTTACCCGCCGAAGGACGCCGACTTCCTCAACCCTTTGAATACAAGACCTCCGTTCCGGACGAAGCCGATGGTCGTCGCCGTCCAGGGCCGCGTCGGCACTGTTGGGCACGAATTATTCCTCGCCGCTGATGTGCGGGTCGCGGCGAGTGACACACGCTTTCGCCAACAGGAGGCCATGTATGGCGCATTTCCCGGCGGCGGTGCGACGGTGCGCTTTACCCGGGAGGCCGGCTGGGCCAACGCCATGCGATACATGCTGACCGGCGACGAGTGGAGCGCCGAGGAGGCCTACCGCATGGGGCTGGTTCAGGAAGTGACGCCTCCCGGTAAGCAATTGGATCGCGCGATCGAACTGGCCGCCAAGATTGCTGATGCCTCGCCTCGTGGCGTTCGCGCCACGCTCGCCTCGGCGCATCAAGCGATCAACAGCGAGGAGCCCGCACTGATCGCGCTGTTGCCGGAGTTCCAGCGCATCATACAAAGCGACGATGCCCAGGAGGGCCAACGCGCGCTGAGGGAGGGCCGTAAGCCGGAGTATCGCGGCGGGTAGACGTGCAAACTTACGCCATGACGCGGGCGCGCTGGTTGTGCCGACGTATAGCCGTCCGCCCAGCACTGCCGCCACTGCCACCACCCGAGATCGTTAGAGTCGCGCGCCAGCGTCAGCCGTGGAAGGGAGAACTCGGGGCGGCCGCCGCGAAGAGATGGTCGGCGGAGGGGGAAACCGCGCCCGGAAGCGTCGCATTCAGGTCGTGCGAGGCGGCGCCGGCGTTGTCGCCCATCGCCGACATGTATTGCAGCAACAAGGCCGTCCCGGGCGCGGCGGGCGCAGGCTTGTCGTCGAACAGCGAGGCGCCTGGCGCCACGCGCCAGGCATCGGCGAAGCCGCCGAGGATCTGGTCGCTGCTGAGCGGCTGCGGCAGCACGGAGCCGTTGGGCAGCTGGAAATCGGTAGCCTGACCGCTGTTGCTGCCCAGCAGACCCTGCACCGATCCGGCTCCGTCCTGGGGTCCGAGCCCGACCGACCAGTCGAGCCAGCCGCCCTGACCGGTGACCGCGACGGTGAGGGACTCACCCGTGTTCCAGGTCAGCCGATAAGCGGCCGAGGACAGCCGCGCGAGCGTGCCGTCCGCGAGGCTCTGTGCGGCACCGACCTGCAGCGCCGTGGCCGCGCCGTCGATATAGACCGGATTGGCCCGGCCGACGGCGAAGGTCACGCGGTCATCGCCGAGCTGGGCGGCAAGCTCGGTCGTGATGCTGGTAGCGCCGGGGGCTGTCGCGGTCCGGATCTCGATCAGCCAGGGACTGGCGGGCTCGGTCGAGCGCACGGCGACGAAATCGCCGAGGGCCTGGAAGTCATAGTGCAGGCCGTCGAAGGTAGTCATATGGACGTCGCCGATGCCGCCGGTGACATTGGTGCCGCCCAGGCCGTCCGACTGCACGGTAAAGGAATTCGACGCGTAGTTGCCGCTGACATGGAGGTAAATGTCACCGAAGGCGGTGCCGAGCGTCAGTATGCCGTCGGACCAGACGGCGCTGGTCGCCTCTGTCCCGGCGATATCGAGCACGTCGCCGGCGCCGAAGGCCGCGATGGTGCCGGCGAAGGCGCGCGGATCGTCGAGCACGGCACGGTCATTCGGACTGAAGAAAAGCGTCTGGCCGGGACCGACGGCCGCCTGCAAGGTCATCGTCGCGCCCGTGGCCATCGTGAGCTCGCCGCTGCCCATGACCGCGCCGTAGAGCAGCAGGTTGCCGCCGACGGCCGCGATCAAGCCATCGTTCTCGATGTCGGCCAGCATCACGGTGTCGTTGCCGCCGCCATCGCCCGAGATCGTGCCCGCGCCGGAGACGAGACCGCCGGCGGCGACGTCGATCGCGCTGGCGCGCACGGTGGCGTTGGCACCGCCCAGCGTGACCTGGCCGGTGGCGCCGATCGCCAGCGTGCCGGTTGCCGCGAACAAGGCGGTGTCGGCGGCGCTTTCGCCGACCGTCACCTCGCCGGCGCCGGCGGTGCCGCCGACGGCGGCACTGCCGACCACCAGCAGCATGCCGTACCAGCCGAGATCGACCCGGCCGCTGCCGCCGGCGGTGCCACCGACGGTGAGCAGGCCGTTGTTGTTGACGATGACGGGGTTGTTGCTGTTTCCGGTGGTCGCTTGTGCGACGCCGACGGTGACATTGCCGCCATCCTCGATCGCGAGGCGGCCGACGCCAGCGGCGCCGACGGCCAAGGTGCTGGAGGTCCCTTCGGCATTGGCGACCAGCAACTCGCCGCCGTCGAGCGTGACCGAACCCTGGCTGCCGGCCCGCGCGCCGATCGTCGCCGCGAAGGCCGTCACCTGGCCGGCGATGCCGTTGGCCATGCCGTCGATCAAGAGCGAACCGCTGCCGGCATCGCCGACCGTGAGCTGGCCGGACGTCGCCCAATAGCCGCCATTGACCGTCGCAGTGCCCTGGGCGCCGGGCGACTGGCCGATATCGGCGCCGCCGTCCGCAACGCTCGCGGCGACGCCCAGCAGCTCGAGCGTGCCAGTGCCCGCGGCGCCGACGACCACAGAGCCATTGGCCGCGATCTGTTCGAGATTCAGGACCGTGCCGTTGCTGCCGGCCTGCTGTCCGATGACGAGGGCGTTCGCCGTGGACGAGCCGCCGGTCAGTGCCAGCGCGCCGCCCATCAAGGTGAGAAGGCCCTGCCCCGTGGCGCCCACGGTTGCCTGCGCTTGGGCGGTGAGCGAAGCGCCGCCGGCCAGCGTGAGCGCGCCGCCGCTGTCGACAAAGAGCGCGACGCCGCCGCGTCCCTGGGCCGTCACCTGCCCGGTCAGCGTGGTCGTTCCGTTGGCCACGATCTGGCCGACGGCGCCGTCGCCGGACACCATGTAGGTGCCCGCACCGAACGTGGCGACGTTGGCGCCGCCCGGCGGCGTGGTCAGGGCCCCGGGACCGGCTCTCCAGTTGCCGGGATCGCCGAAGCTGCCACCGGTCGGGGCGTTCCAGTCGAACCGCAGCGGGGCGGAATTATTTTGGACCGAGATCGTCGTCTGCGGCGCAGCCGATGTGCCGGCGTAGTCGGTGACGGTGATCGTGATGGTGTCGCCGCCCGCCGCGGCACCGGTATAGGTGAGGGTCTGCAGGCTCCGCTCGACCGCGCCCAGCGTGCCGGTCAGGGTGACGGTGGGGCCGATGCTGATGATCCCGTTGGGATCGATGGCGGTGAGGGCGCCCGCGCCGGCAGCGATCGTAACGGTGACGTTCATGTCGCTGGGCGGGGTCGCGGGAAGCGGCGTCACGAGAACGATGTCCGGCACCAGGACGGCCGTCCCGGCAGCGCTCTGGAGACTGGCGGGAGCCACAACGCTCGGCAGGACCCCCGCCGACGACGCGGCGACGAAGCTGATGGTGCTCTGGGCACCGGCGCCGGAGCCGGTGACGCTGAAGACAGGCGTGAGGCCGGTCAGGCTGCCCGTGAGGGCGACGCTCAGGAGCAGGACTACACCGCCAGACTCATCGACGGTCAATGTGCCGCCGCTATAGCTCACGCCGGTTGCCGTTATGCCATCCAGGACCAGGCTGTCGGCAAACGAAAATCCGGTGATCGTGCCCTGCATGCCCAACGGACGTTCGAGCACGAGCGTGCTGGGCGAATAGGGATCGTTCGAGAACTGGGCGATGCTGTTGGGAGCAAATTCGACGGTTTGCTGCGGGCCGACCGCGCCGCCCAGGACCAGCGTGGCGCCGGGATCGACGATCAGCGTGCCGGTGCCCGCGAGGGCATTGGTCACCGTCAGCTGCTGCAGCCCGAGCGTCAGGTCGGCGGCCGCCTCGATCGTGCCGTCGTTGACGATCGCGCCGCCGTTCAAGGCTGTTACGGTGCCGTCGCCGGTGATCGCACCGCCAGTGTCGATCATGACGGCGCCGGCGCTCAAGGAGCCGGTGAAGAACGCCGCGCCGCCGTTCAGGACCTCGAGCGTGCCGCCGATCGCGAGGCTTGCCGTGCTGTAGGCGCTGGGCGCCAGCGCCGCGAGCAAGGTGCTGATGCCGCCGCTACCAATGTCGAGATTGCCGGGAATGACGGTCGAGCCTTGGACGCCGCCGACGACAAGGATGCCTGCTGCGGCAGCCGCCGGAGTCGCGGGCGGGCCACCGCCCATGTTGCCCGGGCCCGGTGAAGCCGCCGATGGCGAGACCTGGACGCCGACGGTGCGAACCGCCTGGTCGCCGCTGCTGTCCGCGGCCCAGATCTGCACGATGTCCTGGCCGACTTGCAGTGTATCGGTGAGGCTCGCCAGCGCGGCGTTCACCAGGCCAGGCGTGCCCGAGAAGGTCACCGTGGGGCCGCTCGTCGGTCCGATCACGATGCCGTTGAAATCGGTGACGGCGAGCGTGCCTCCCTTCAGGGAGGTGAGCGTCACGGTGTAGGAATTCTGCGGCACTACACTCGCGAGCAGCAGCGCATCGGTGCCCGAAAAGGCGACCGTGCCGGCGGCGCCCGATGCGAAGGCGGGAGCGATGAAGCCCAGCGCCGAGCCGTCGCCCGGCGCCCCCCTTGTTACCGGCGGATTGCCGGCGGCAAGGGTCGCGGCCAGCGCCTGCACCTGGCTGGGCGGGAGGCCGAGGAAGCCGGTCGTTCCCGGGCCGTCCCAGAGCTCGATATCGCCGGCATCTGTCGCGACGCCTTGAGCGACGGCGTTGGGCCAGTTCCCGAAGCTTCCGAGATTCTTCGGGGAAGCCGTCTGATAGCTGGCGGGCGCCATCGCAGGATCGAGCGTCGCGTAGGCGGCCAGCTGGGCATAGACGAAGGAGTCGGAGGTGGGCAGCGGGTTGTTCAGGGCGTGATTGCCGGCCTGGACCAGGCGGGTCGAGTTCTGCGCCTCCTGCAGGACCGCAAGCGTGAAGTTCGCATCGCCGACGGTCTTGCCGAAGACGGCGTCATACAGATGAAAGAGATTCATCGTGTAATCGAGCGGCGTCGTCGACCATTGGGCATAGTCGGCGATCGCGGCGCGCAAGGTGAGTTGCTGGGCGGCGTCGGTGTAGCCGCCGGCCTGCAACTCGGCGACCTGGTTCACCGTCGCGGTGCTGGGCGGAGGCGCAAGTGGCGCATCGCCCTTCAGGGGAACGAACGGTTCGTCGGTCGCGGAGGCGCCGGCCGTCTGGGAGATGCCGCGGATGACGGGGTTGTTATCGTAGGTGGTGGCCAGCTGGTTCTGCAGGCTGGTCCAGGCCGCGATGTAATCCGCGGTCCAGAACCGGCCGATCGTCTGGGGCGTGAAGTTCTGATCGACCGTGTGCTGGCCGGTGATCGTGATGGGCGGCCCGTCGATGTTCTTGGCCCAATCGGGCGCCACGTAGCCGCCCCAGACACGCAGCTTGATGCCGACGTTGGTGCCGTTCGCGGCATTGTAGGCATTGATGGCGCTGATCGCGTCGTCGATGAACGCCGTATCGAGCGGGCCGCCTGCCGCGGATTGCAATTGCGCCCAGGTGACGTTCAGCACGATCTCGCTGAAGGAGCCCGGATAACTCGCCAGGTCGGCGATGGTGAAGGTGACGAGAACGTCGGGGGTGTTGCTGCTGTAGAAGCCGATATCCCCCATATCGACCAGGCCCGACTGGGCGGGCTTGTCGCCGTCACCGGATGAACTCATTGACGCTGCTTTCCTCGGCTGAAGGAAGCCGATGTCTTAGCGCTTGGCTGATTGCCCGCCAACCGTCAGGGCTTCAGCAAATCTTGCAGAAGTGATTTGCGTTACCGCACGATGAAGGCGATCGGGGAAATCTTCGCGGCGCCGGGTCGTGGCTGTGTCAGCGGCCACGACCCGGTTCGCATTTACCGTATGTCCAAGACACAAGAGACCTTCTCTCCACGATCGCCCGCTTATCGTGGACAGAAGGTCTCTCCGCTCCGCGCTTCGCGCTCCGGTCGAGACGACGGGATCAGTGCAGCGTCAGGCGTGGAAGGGAGAGCTCGGGGCGGCCGCCGCGAGGAGATGGTCGGCGGATGGGGAACCCGCGCCCTGAAGCGTCGCATTCAGGTCGTGCGAGGCGGCACCGGCGTTGTCGCCCATCGCCGACATGTATTGCAGCAACAAGGCCGTCCCGGGCGCGGCGGGCGCAGGCTTGTCGTCGAACAGCGAGGCGCCTGGCGCC
>Ga0308309_10000223_pt1 | contig 41246 bp, 37 predicted proteins | sample HubBroMetageWFT5_FD_192491 | JGI IMG/M metagenome (GOLD analysis project Ga0308309, IMG submission 192491) | Warmed and freeze-thawed soil microbial communities from the Hubbard Brook experimental Forest, New Hampshire - Hubbard Brook CCASE Soil... | ecosystem: Environmental > Terrestrial >...
ATCTCGGCGACGGCACCTACTACCATTCCGGCCTGATGGCGATCCGCCAGGCTGCCGCGGCCGGCGTCAACATCACCTACAAGATCCTGTTCAACGATGCCGTCGCCATGACCGGCGGCCAGCCGCACGACGGACCGCTGAACGTGCCCGACATCACCAAGCAGGTCGCGGCCGAGGGCGCCCAAAAGGTCGTGGTGGTCACCGACGAGCCGGACAAGTATCCGGTGGGCACCGAATTCGCGCAGGGCGTCACGATCCGCCATCGTGACGAGCTCGATGCCGTGCAGCGCGAGCTGCGCGAGATCCCGGGCCTGACCGTGCTGGTCTACGACCAGACCTGCGCCGCCGAGAAACGCCGGCGCCGCAAGCGCGGCACCTTCCCCGATCCGGCCAAGCGCGTGTTCATCAACGATGCGGTGTGCGAGGGCTGCGGTGACTGCTCCGACAAGAGCAACTGCGTGTCGGTCAAGCCGCTTGAGACCGAACTCGGCCGCAAGCGGCAGATCGACCAGAGCAACTGCAACAAGGACTTCTCCTGCGTCAACGGCTTCTGCCCGAGCTTCGTGTCGGTGCATGGCGGCACGCCCGCCAAGGCCAGGCGCCCCGAGCTCAAGGTGGTGCAGGACGATCCCTTTGCCGCGCTGCCGATGCCCGCCCTGCGGCCGCTCTCCGAAGCCTACGGCATACTGGTCACCGGCATCGGCGGCACCGGCGTCATAACCGTCGGCGCGCTGATCGGCATGGCAGCCCATCTCGAAGGCAAGGGCTGCACCGTGCTCGACTTTACCGGGCTCGCCCAGAAGAACGGCGCGGTGATGAGCCATGTCCGCCTGGCACCCAAGCCCGAGGACCTGCATGCCGTGCGCATCGCCGCCGGCGGCGCCAACCTGGTGCTGGGCTGCGACATGGTCGTGGCCGCCTCGCCGGCCGCGCTGTCGCGCATCGAGCAGGGCGTCACCAAGGCGGTGATAAACGGCCACGTCCAGCCCGTGGCAGCCTTCGTCATGAACGGCGACATGGATCTCGGCGCCGAGGCCATGATGAAGTCGATCCGCGATGCCGCGGGCGAGGAAGCGACCTCGTTCGTCGACGGTACAGGCCTCGCTACGGCGATCCTGGGCGATTCGATCGCCACCAACCTCTTCATGCTGGGCTATGCCTGGCAGAAGGGCCTGCTGCCGTTGTCGTTCGAGGCCATCGGGCGTGCCATCGAGCTCAACGGCGTGGCGGTCGAGACAAGCAAGCGTACCTTCGCCTGGGGACGACTGGCCGCCTACAATATCGCCGCCGTGCAGGCTGCCGCCAAGCCGACGCTGCGGGTCGAGAAGCCGGTGGCGCGCACCCTGCCGGAGATCACGGCCAAGCGGGTCGAGTTGCTGACAGCCTATCAGGACAAGGCCTATGCCGCGCGCTACAGCGCTTTCGTCGATAGCGTCGCCAAGGCCGAGAAGGAAAAGGCGCCGGGCCGGCGCGGGCTCGCCGAAGCGGTGGCCAAGTCGCTCTACAAGCTGATGGCCTACAAGGACGAGTACGAGGTCGGGCGCCTGTACAGCGACGGCGAGTTCCTGAAGAAGCTCGGCACGCAATTCGAAGGCGACTACAAGCTCACCTTCCACCTGGCGCCGCCGCTGTTCGCCGACCGCGATCCGATGACCGGCCAGCTCAAGAAGCGCGAATACGGCGCCTGGGTGATGCCGATGTTCCGCCTGCTCGCGTCACTGAAGCGCCTGCGCGGCACGCGGTTCGATCTCTTCGGCTACACCGCGGAACGCCGCCGGGAACGCCGTCTGATCGGCGAATACGAAGCAACCGTCGAGACGCTGCTGGCGAGCCTCGACCAGAACAACCATGCGCTCGCGCTCCAGATCGCGGCGTTACCGGAGACGATGCGCGGCTTCGGCCACATCAAGGACAAGAACATCGACACGGCCAAGGAGCGCGAAGCGAGCCTGCTCGCCGCCTACCGCAATCCTGCGCTGCAGTCTGCCGCTGCCGAATAACGACCGGAGAAGAGCGGGACGCCCGCGCTCCCTAATGGGGTTGGGGAAGGAAGCGCAGGCGTCCCTGGAACGCGCCAGCCGCGAAGGGAGGGTTTGCGACGGCACAGTCGCGCTATAGGCCGTTGGACCGGAAAATGTAAGCACAATCAGGGGTCGCAAATTGCACATCTGACACCCGTCAGATGAAGATCCTCGTCGTCTCCTTACTGTTGCAGTCAGACATCAAAGTTCGTGCCGCCACGAAGTGGCCGATCTGGCGCTACGCAGGGCTAGGCGCGGCCGGACTGGTGCGAGAAAGACGCCGGGTCGAACCGCCCGCCCGGGCCGCCCTTGCCGCCCAAGCGATCGAGGGCGCGCTGCCACTTGGCGGCGAAGTCGGCGTCGAACACCAGGCCGGCGTCGCCGTCGACCACCAGCCAGGCATTGTCCTGCATCTCGAAATCGAGCTGGCCGGGCGCCCAGTTGGAATGGCCGAGCGCCAGCCAGGCCTGCTTGGGCCCGCTGCCGCCGGCCATGTCCTTCAGGATCTCCAGCGAGGCGGTGAGCGCCATGCCGCCTTCGATCAGCAGGGTCTCCTCGCGCTTGTAGTCGGCCGAGTGCAGCACCAGGCCGCGCGTGGGCTCGACCGGGCCGCCGAACAGCACCGCCCGCTCGGCCGCCGCCGGCGAGACCTCGATGCCGAGTTGCTTGTAGACCTGGCCCAACGGCAGGTCCTCGACCTTGTTGTTGACGATGATGCCCAAGGCGCCGTCTTCGTCGTGCTTGCAGATGAACACGACGCTCTTCTGGAAGTTCTTGTCGGGCATGGATGGCGCGGCGACCAGAAAGCGGCCGACCAACGTAGCGGCAGGGGAGCCTGATCCGGGCATGTGCAATGATCCTCCAAATTCATGGGGATTGTCCGGCCAAAGATCAAGCCGGGGATCCAGCTGGAATGGGGCCCATTGGACAAATTGCGACCCCTCGCCTAGGGTCCGCCGGTTCGCGAGGCTGCCCGCTTCGGGCGGCAATTGAAGGAGCAAATAATGGCGAAAGTCGGCGACAAGGTGCCCAGCGCCACGTTGCGCATGCTGGGCCCCGAGGGACCCAAAGCGGTCACCACCGAGGAACTTTTCGCGCCCGGCAAGAAGGTCGTTGCCTTCGCGCTGCCGGGTGCTTTCACTCCCACTTGTTCAGCAAAACACGTGCCCGGGTTCGTGGCCGAAGCTGACAAGCTCAAGGCGAAGGGTGTCGACACCATCGCCTGCATTTCCGTCAATGACGCGTTCGTGATGGGTGCCTGGGGCAAGGACCAGAAGGCCGGCGACAAGGTGCTCATGCTGGGCGACGGTAATGGCGAGTTCACCCAGGCGATGGGGCTCACCATGGACGGCTCCAAGTTCGGCCTCGGCACGCGCAGCCAGCGCTATGCCATGATCGTCGACAACGGAATCATCAAGGACCTGTTCGTCGAGAAGCCGGGCGCCTTCGAGGTGTCCGCGGCCGAGAACGTGCTGAAGCACCTCTGACGCTGTACTGCAAGTGCAGCCAGGATCGACGGCGGGGCGAAAGCCCCGCCGTTTTCTTTTGGCACGCCGTGTCCTACAACGTCACGCCGCCATTGACGTGAATGGTCTGGCCTGTGACGTAGCTCGCTGCCGGCGAGCACAGGAAAGCGATCACGGCCGCCACCTCGGCCGGCTTGCCGTAGCGACCCATCGGCACCAGCGCACTCATCTGCGCCATGCGATCGCGCGAAATCGCGGCATGCGCATCGGGATCTTTCTCGATCAAGCCGGGCGCCACGCAGTTGGCTGTCCCGCCTGAAGACGCGATCTCGATGGCAAAGGCGCGCGCCAGGGCCTCCATGCCGGCCTTGGCCGCGGCCGACGCCGGAAAGCTCGGCAGCCCGCGCGCGAAGGCATGAGCCACGAAGGACGACACGCCGACCATGCGGCCCGAGGTGCCTGCCTTCACCAGCCATGGCTTGGCCGCGGTGACGAGCTCGAAGAAGGCCGAGGTCATGGCGGCGAGACTGGCATCCCAGCCGGCGCGGTCGAGCTCGCCCACCGGGCGACGGTCGGCGAAGCCTGCGTTGCTCACCACGACGTCGAGCCGGCCGAATTTTTGAACGGTCTCGGCGACCAGGCGTTGCGCCGTGCCTGGCTGACCGAGGTCGCCCGCGACGATCAGTGCCTCGGCGTCGGCGCCGCGCACGAAGGCCGCGACCTTCTCCGCGCCCGCGCGGTTGTTGCGGGCATGGAGTGCGATGGCCGTATCGGGCGCCGCCAGCGCGCGGGCGGTCGCGGCGCCGATGCCGGAAGAGGCGCCGGTGATCAGGATGACGCGCATCAGGCAGGCTCCGGCTGGTGACAGCAAACGCAAAGCTTGTTGCCGTCGGGGTCGCGAAAATAGGCGCCGTAGTAGTCGGCGTGATAGTGCGGGCGAAGGCCAGGCGCGCCCTCGGAGCGTCCGCCGCGGGCCAGTGCCACCTCATGGCAGCGGGCGACGGCGGCGCGATCGGGCGCCAGCAGGGCGATCATCTGGCCGTTGCCGGGCGAAGCGGGATGGCGATCGAATGGCCGGCCGATCAGGAACAGAGGCCGCGCCACGCCGGGGCTCATCCAGCCCGCCCAGCCCCTGCCCGGCTCCTTGAACTTCAGCTCGAGGCCCAGCGTGTCGAGGACGGCGGCATAGAAGGCAAAGGCCCGGTCGAAATCGCCGATGCCGACATGGACGTGGGAAATCATCTGGGCATCAAGGATAGCACCGGCTAGCGGCAGGCGTCGCGCACGACCGGCGCCAGGTCGTCCGCGAAGCGCCGCGCGCCCTGCACGGAGAAATGGCCATTGTCGACGAAGTCGGCGTCGCCGAACGAATCGGTTGGTACATCGACATAAATGTCGCCCAGCTCCTTTGCCGTGCGGGCCAGCAGGGCGTTGAAATTCTGCTGCAGCGGCCAGAGGTCGCGGTCTCGCACCAGCGGCAGCCAGCCGTAGCGGCCGTCGCCTGAGAGCTGCGCACGATTGAGGAGCTGGCCGACCCAGATTGTGGCGACGGCGCGCTGACGGTTGATGGCGGAGATGGCGCGGATGTTGCGCTCGTAGAGGGCGTCGACCGCCGGGTCGTCACCGGCCACCGGCTCGCGGCCATAGGGATCGACGAAGTAGCGGACGGTATCGAAGTTGGCGCTGATCAAGCGCATCGCCATGGTGAGCAGCGGCGAGATCGTGACATGCGAGCCGCCGACCCGCCGCACTTTCAGCGAATCGACCTGGCTCGGCAGATGGAAGTCGGCATAGGCCGGATCGAGATCGGGAATGTGCGCGTTGCGCAGGTCGTTCCAGCCGACATAGTAGATGGCGCAGCGTGGCTTCTTGCCGAACTTGGTTTGATAGAATGCCGTCTGGATCAGGTGTTCGACGGTGGTGTAGCCCGGCACGCCGTGATTGACGACAAAGAAGCGCCCTTTGCTTTCGCCCTGCTCGAGGGCGGCGGCGAGGCGATCGCTCCAGGTGTCGCCTTCGCCGGCGCCGATATCGTAGGTCGTCGAACCGCCGAAGGTCGCCACGACGTTGCGCGCGGCAAGTTCGCCCGGCGTCGGGTCGCGGCCGCGCGTGCCCTCCGAGGTGTGGCTGATCGCAAGGCCGGTGGCGCTGGTAAACCGCAGCGAGGGGATGGGAACGGCCTGCAGCAACGCGTGCCATTGGAAGCGTTGTGGCTCCGATTTGTCCGGCGGCAGCAGCGACGCTTCGCCGAGCGCGGCATGCCGCAAGGCGTACGAACCGACGCCCCAGCCGAAGTCGACCAGCGCCAGGATCAGCACGGCGCCGGCGAGCCGCGGCCAGCGCACCAGCGCGACTGCAAGGACGAGGAGCGCCAGCAGGTAGATAAAGTAGAACGCGCGCGGGCCGAACTCGGTGAGCTCCTCGATCGCGACCAGCCAGCCTGCCGCTACGAGGACAGCAAGCGCCAGGACGAGCGCCACGAAGGCGATGATCGCCCGCTCGAAACGGTAGGGACGGCTGAACCCGACATAGGCGAGCATCCGATTCGACATGTCGGTCACGCGCTATGCGGCGATCTCATTGCTGTTTGAAGTTCCACATTTCCGCCACTGTCCTCGAGAGAGAGTCTCTCACACTTGATCCGCGAACACCAAGCCGTGCTCATGGCCTGGGCAGGACTCGATCACGTTTGCTTGTCTTGGCGTCATCAAAGCATATCGCGTGTTATGCACGACAGGCGTTCAACCCACGTTGATTTCGAGAGGAGAAGCGCAAATGAAGGCTCCATTGCAAGTCGTTGTTGCCCTCGTCTGGCCTGTGGCCATTTTGGCGGCCGGGGCCGCGAGCGCGCAAATACCGGACGCCGTCGCCGCGCCGAATGAAGCCGTGGTGGCAACCGTCCACGCTGAAGGCGCCCAGATCTACGACTGCAAGGCCGATGCCGGCGGAAAGCTCGTTTGGCAGTTCCGCGAGCCCATTGCGACACTGCTCATCGATGGCAAGACGGTCGGTCGACACTTTGCCGGTCCGAGCTGGGAATTGGCCGATGGCAGCGCGGTCACGGGCAAGATCGCCGGTCGCGCCGCCGGCGCGACACCCAAGGATATTCCCCTGCTCAAGCTCGAAGCGGCCTCGCACCGTGGCTCGGGTCAACTGACCGGCGTCACGACGATTCAGAGGCTCAACACCAAAGGGGGCGTTGTCGAGGGCACGTGCGACTCCGCAGGGGCGTTTCTGTCTGTGCCCTACTCGGCCGATTACACGTTTCTCAAGAAAGGCAGCTGACGGTCACTGGGGAAGAATGGCGCGCCCGAAGAGATTCGAACTCCTAACCTTCTGATCCGTAGTCAGATGCTCTATCCAGTTGAGCTACGGGCGCACGGCCGGACGGCCTTCCAAAGGGGTCCGGCGAAGAGGGGCGCACCCTAATGAAACCGGCTGGGCGATGCAAGCCGCGAAGCGGTCGCACGATGTCCCACAAAATCGGCGTTTTAGGCAGGCCAAACGCTGCTAGGGGCTGATCCGACCTTCCTGCAATCGCGTATCCGGGACCACGGGCGTAGGATGACGGCCATGGTCTTTCGTTTGCTTGCCCTCGTTGGAGTGCTCGTCGGGCTGGCGGTCGGCGCGCAGGCGCAGGACGTGTCGGCCGCCGACCGCACGGCGATCCGCGACATCATCCAGTCCCAGATCGATGCCTTCCGGCGCGACGACGGCGACGCCGCCTTCGGCCTCGCCTCGCCCACCATCCGCGGCATGTTCGGCTCGTCCGAGGTCTTCATGGACATGGTGCGCCAGGGCTATCAGCCGGTCTATCGGCCCCGGGCGTTCGACTTCGGCGAGATCGTCACCCTGAACGGCCAGGTCACGCAGAAAGTCCATGTCGTCGGTCCCGACGGCCGGCCGGTCACCGCCTTTTATCCGATGACGCGACTGCCCGACGGCAGCTGGCGCATCAACGGCTGCTATTTGCAGGCGCCCGAAGAACACCAGGCCTGATCTTTCGCTGGCAAATTCCGTCATGAATCGCGTATCGCCGAAGGTGCTGGCGCTGCTGGGCACGCTCACGCTCGTCTGGGGCACCAACTGGCCATTGTTCAAGATCGCGCTGGACGAGCTGCCGGTGCTCACCTTCCGCGCCATCGTGCTGGTCACGGCGTCCGTGGTCCTGCTGGCGATCATGCTGGCGCGCGGCGAGCGCTTCGCGGTGCCGCGGGGCAAGTGGCCGGCGCTGATCGCGGCATCGGCGACGAACCTCTTCATCTGGAACATCGCGACGTCGCTGGCCGTGCTCTATATCCCGTCCGGCCACGCCTCGGTGCTGGCCTACACCATGCCGCTCTGGGTGGCGTTGATCGGCTTCGCCGTGTTCGGCCAGCGCCTGACGGGCCGCCTGCTGGCCGCGATCCTGATCGGCGCCGGAGCCGTGGTGGCGCTGATGGTGCCCAACTTCGCAAGCTACGCGCACGCGCCGGCGGGGCTCTTCTGGGGCCTGTTCGCGGGCTTCTGCTGGGCGGTCGGCACCTTCATCGTCAAGCGCACGGGCTGGCAAGGCATGGGCCTGTCGCTCACCTTCTGGCAGGTCGTGATCACCCTGCCGCCGATCCTGCTGGGCGCCCTGGTGATCGATGGCCTGCCGACGCGCTGGCCGTCGACCCAGGCGCTGGCCGCCACGATCTACACCGGCGCCGTTCCAATGGCGCTGGGCACCGCCGCCTGGTTCGCCCTGGTGAAGCTTCTGCCCGCCCAGGTCGCGGGCCTCTCCGCCATCGCCATCCCGATCGTGGCCATCGTGAGCGGCGTGCTGATCCTGCATGAACCCCTCTCGCCGCTGCAGGCGCTGGCCATCGCCTCGACCGTGCTGTCGCTATGGCTCGCGCTGATGCCGGCGCGAGGGCGCTAGACGACGGGTAGCGACAAGGGCCAGGTCAGCCCAGCTCGAGGCTGGTGACGCCGAAGAGGCCGGCATAATCGACCTTGGGGTCGGGGCCGGTATACATGCGCGCCGTTTCGAACGAGGGTTTTAGCCCGATCTGTTCGGCAAGCGCGATGGCTGGCTTGTTGATGTCGGGCATGTCGATCGCCACGGCCGTCGCGCCGGTCTGGGCGGCGAGGCCCGCGACCAATGACGCGGCGATCTCAGGTGAATCGGCAAACAGCGGGCCCACGCGCGACGCCGCCTGGCACGCCCGCATCACCGCAAAGCCTGCCAGCTCGCCGTCACGCACCGCCACCATCGCGGCCCGTTCGGGCAGCGAGATCCACGACGCCAGGAAGGAATCGCGCGCCTCGGGGAAGAAGCGGCGATCGTAGGCGGCGAGCTTGTCGAACGCCACGCTGCGCGCATCGAGCAGGCTCACGCCCGCAGGGACTGGAGCGGCGGCCGGCGTTCCCTCCTGGCGGACGTTGTTCCAGGCGGAGCGGAAGCCCGACTTGCGATAGTTGGCCTGCTGCGCCACGACGCCGTCGAGCCCGACATTGCGGCTCTCCAGCCGCGCTATGCCGGCGCGCCAGACCTGGATGCCGTAACCCTTTCCGCGCGCCTGGGGCCGGGCGATGTAGAAGCCCAGGAAGCCCAGCGCCTGACCGTACTTCACGACGGAGATGCAGACGACCGGCTCGCCGTCAAGCCGGCCGATGCGGAAGGCGCCGGGGTCGGCGGCAAAGAAGGCATGGGTATCGGTATTGCCCGGATTCCAGCCCTCGTCGGCGGCCCATCGAGCCATGCGCTGAACGTCGTCGGCGCTGCCGACGGTGATCTCGAAAGTCATGTAACAAAGCTAGCCGAAACGGCGACAGGCGGCGACAGTCGCTTGCAAATGCTTCGCCGTCACCGTCAGACTGTCGCCAACAATAGACGGGCGGAGGATACGCAATGAAGCGGCTGACCCTGTTGGCGACGATGCTCTTCGTTTCACTGCTGCTGGCCGGTCAAGCTCGCGCGCAGCAATGGGTGGCGAGCTGGACCGCCTCGGTGCACGGCCCCTACCCCGTCGGCAATCCGACCGCGCAGCCCGAACTCAAATACGCTTTCGCCGCCGCGCAGCAGGGCGCCCGCAACCAGTCGTTCCGCATGATCGTGCGGCCGGATGTCTGGGGGCCGCAGACACGCATCCGGCTCTCCAACGCCTTCGGCACCCAGCCCGTCACCTTCAACGACACTTTCGTCGGCCTGCAGGAGAGCGGCAGCGCAGTCCTCAAGGGAACCAATCAGCGGGTTCTTTTCGGAGGACAGAAGAGCGTAACGGTACCGCCCGGCCAGAGCGTGGTGAGCGATGCAGTGGCGCTACCGTTCGTCAAAACCCCAGCCGATCCGCTGCTCAAGGGACGCAAGCTCGCGGTCAGCTTCCATGTCGTGGGCGAGAGCGGCCCGATGACCTGGCACGCCAAGGCGCTGCAGACCTCCTACATCGCGTCGGCAGGCTCCGGCCCGCACAGCCAGGACGAGGGCGAGAGCGCTTTCCCCTACTCGACGACCTCCTGGTACTTCCTCGACGAGGTAGACATGAACCTGTTAGCCAAGGCCGATGTCATCGTGGCCTTCGGCGATTCGATCACCGACGGCACGGCGAGCACGATCAACGGCGACGACCGCTGGCCAGACGTGCTGTCGCGCCGCCTGCATGCCGCCTACGGCGATGATTTCGTCGTGGTCAACGAGGGGATCGGCGGCAACCAGGTCGTGGGGCCCGCAGAATACACGCCGGCCAAGCCGATGGCCGGCGGCCCCAGCGCGCTCTCGCGGCTCGACCGCGATGTTATAAGCCTGCCCGGCGTGTCGGCCGTGATCTGGCTCGAGGGCATCAACGATTTCGGCGCCGACGCCAGCGCCGATGCCGTGATGGCGGGCTACACCAAAGGCGTCGACTATCTGCGCCAGAAGATGCCCGGGGTGAGGATCTTCGTCGCCACCCTGACGCCGGCCCTCAACAGCGCGATCGCGAGCCACGGCCGGCCGGAAGTCGACGCCAAACGCAAGGCGCTGAACGAGTTCTTCCGGACGTCCAAGATCTTCGACGGCGTCATCGACTTCGACAAGGCCACGCTCGATCCCGCGACCGGCGAGGTGAAGGCGGAATTCCAGCCCAATTCCTCGACCGGCGGTCCGGGCGACAAGCTCCATCCCAACCGCGCCGGCTACGCCGCGATGGGCAACACCATCGATCTTGCGGTGATCACCGGACGCCAGAAGTAGAGGCTGGGGACGCGCGACTCCTCAGGCGAAGTAACCTTCGCCTTGTGTCGCGCGTCTTCGTCTCGACAGAGAAGATCGCGCCACTGGAGTGGCGCGCCCCCAGCTATGAGTGTTACTCCGCGGCCTTGGCAGCGGCGGTGAAGAACTGGTTCTCCGGCCGCGGCAGGCCGAGATTCTCGCGTAGCGTCTTGCCTTCGTACTCGGTGCGGAACAGGCCGCGGCGCTGCAGCTCGGGCACGACCTTGTTGACGAAGTCGTCGAGCCCGCCCGGCAGATAGGGGAACATGACGTTGAAGCCGTCGCTGGCGTCCGTCACCAGCCATTCCTCCATCTGGTCGGCGATCATCTTGGGCGTGCCCATCACCGCCAGCCCACCATAGCCGCCCAGGCGCCCGGCGATCTGGCGCACCGTGAGGTTCTCGCGCTTGGCGAGCGCCACGACCCGCTCGCGGCCGCTCTTGCTCTGGTTGGTCTCGGGAATCTCGGGCAGGGGTCCGTCGGGATCGAACTTGCGCGCATCCTGGCCGACGGCGATCGAGAGTGCCGCGACACCGCTGTCGTAGCTCACCAGGCTGTCGAGCCGGGCGCGCTTTTCCTTCGCCTCGTCGAGCGAATCGCCCACGATGGTGAAGGCGCCGGGCAGGATTTTGATATGATCGGGGTTGCGGCCGATCTTGGCCGCCCTGCCCTTCACGTCGGCGTAGAAGGCGCGGCCCGCTTCGATCGGCCCGCCGGCGGCAAACACGACTTCCGCCGTCTCGGCGGCGAGCTGGCGGCCGGCATCGGAGGCGCCAGCCTGCACCATCACCGGCCAGCCCTGGATCGGGCGGGCGATGTTGAGGGGGCCCTTCACCTTCAGATACCTGCCCTTGTGATTCAGCACATGGAGCTTGGCCGGATCGAAATAGAGGCCCTGCTCGACGTCGCGGATGAAGGCGTCGTCGGCCCATGAATCCCACAGGCCGGTGACGACGTCGTAGAACTCGCGGGCGCGGGCGTAGCGCTCGGCATGCTCCATCTGCTCGTCCATGCCGAAGTTGAGCGCGGCGTCGGGGTTGGACGTGGTCACCAGATTCCAGCCGGCACGACCGTCCGAAAGGTGATCGAGCGAGGCGAAGCGGCGGGCGATGGTGTAGGCAGGCTCGAAGGTGGTCGAGGCCGTGGCGACCAGGCCGAGATGCTTGGTCATCATGGCAAGTGCGGGCAGGAGCGTCAGCGGATCGAACGAGGTCACCGTGGCGCTGCGCTTCAGCGCCTCCATGGGCATGTTCAGCACGGCCAGATGGTCGGCCATGAAGAAGGCGTCGAACTTGCCGCGCTCCAGGGTCTGGGCGTAGCTGATCAGCGCCTTGAGATTGAAGTTGGCGTCCGGCGTACCGCCGGGATAACGCCAGGCGGCGGTATGGATGCTGACCGGGCGCATGAAGGCGCCGAGTCGGAGTTGGCGTTTCTGGGTCATAGATCGATATCTTGCCCGCGCCGGGCCGGCCCGCAAGGTGCGCCGAACGATAAGAACTAATTCAACGGATTAGGACTTTATGTTTCCCAAGCCGCTTTCGGCAGCCGCAGGCCGTGCGCGCCCTTGTAGGTGGCGACGGGCGGCGGCTTGAAGTCCTTCAGCAGATTTTCGTCGAGAGCGTAGACCTCGATGCCGAGCGGCCGGCAGACCTCCAGGGGATCGCGCGCATCGGGCCCCCACAATGGCACCGAAAGATCGCCGCCGGGGCAGGTCGAAAGCGCGCATAAAAGGTCGATTTCGGCGAAGAACTCGAGATGATCGCCCGTCCGCGCCGGACAGTCGCGCATGAAATACTTGTCCTGGCGGTTGAGCCCGGTGCACTGGAAGACGTTCAAAACATCATGCACGTCGAGTTCCGTCAGGCCGTGCGGCGCCACGGCGCGCACGAGATTGGAATGGCAGCAGTAGTCGAAATCGGCGCCGGTCAGCATGCGATTGACGTAAGGATCGCAGCGCGTGCCCAAAAGGTCGTGGATGCGCCCGCCATAGTCGTCGACGCCGTAGCCGGCGAGGCTGTCGGACGTGATGGTCGCCATCGGCCGCAGATGGGGCAAGGTCGACCACAGGCGGTCGAACACCGTCACGTGCGCCGCCTGGAGCTGGCGGGTGCGCGAAGCCCACAGCCGCTCGCGCGGATTGTCGAGATTCCACAGGTTGAGATCGCCGACTTGCGGGCCCTCGACCGCGACGATGCGAAAGACATGGCCCGCCGGCACTTTCCAGGCCCGGCCGGTGCGGATCGGGATGACGAAGGACTCGACGAGGCGGCGACTCGCGGTGTCTTCCGCGATCCGCCGATAGAAGTCCTTGTCGACGTCCAGCGCCGAGCCTGCGGTCGACTGGTAGGCAGCCGGAAAGTCTTTCATGGTCATGCCCTCCGTTGGCGGCCAGCTCTAATGTTGAGCGCCAGATCGGGACGGTCGGTGGTGAAGACGTCGACGCCGAGATCGAACATCTTGGCGATCGCGGCGGCATCGTTGCAAGCCCAGCCGCCGATGCCGAGGCCGGCCTCTCGCACTTTCGCGACAGTCGGCGCGTCGAGTAAGTTGCTGCGCAAGCCGAGCATGGGCACGCCGTTCTTGCGGGCGAGATCGATCACCGCCGGGAGGCCAATATCGATCTGGGTCTCGGGCGTCACCAGCCAGACTTGGCGCATCGGCTTGCCGTGGCGCGGCACCTCGGCCGTCGTGCCGAGCTGGAAGCTGGTCATCACCGTGCGATCGAGGATATCTGCCGCCTTGAGCGAGGCAACGATCCGGGCGGGATGGTCAGGATAGGGCACGCGGCCAGGGCCTGCCTTCATCTCCAGGCGCAGGATGATCTTGGTGGGCCGGAAGATCTCGATGACCTCGTCGAGCAGCAGCATGCGCTGGCCACCGCTGCCCTTGAGGATGAGCTTGGAGAGCTCGGCCCAGTCACGCTGACAGACGGCGCCGGCGCCGTCGGTGGTCCGCTCCAGGGTGGCGTCATGGATCACCACCAGCCGGCCGTCGCGCGACGGATGGACGTCGAATTCGACCTGCTCGACCGGCAGCTTTGCGGTCTGCTCGAAGGCGAGACGGCTGTTCTCGGCCCATAGAAGGGCGCCGCCGCGGTGTGAGGCGATGTCGGTCATCGTCTAAAAAACTCCACTCGGGATCATCGCAAGGTCGGATCGAGGCGATCGCGCAGCCAGTCGCCGATGATGCTGATCGACAGCGTCGTCAGGATAATGACCGCGCTGGGGAACAGCAAAATCCACGAAGCACGCGTCAGGTATTCGCGGCCGTAGCCCACCATGTTGCCGAGCGAACTGAGCGGCGGCTGCACACCCAGCCCGAGGAACGACAGGCCGCTTTCCAGCAGGATCGTCTCGGGAAAGGTGATGGTCATGGAAACGATCAGCGTCGAGGCGATGTTGGGCAGGACATGGACGCCGTAGACCCGCCAGCTCGAGGCGCCGAGCTGGCGGATGGCGCTGGCATAGCCCTGCTCGTTGGCGGCGATGGTGAGGCCGCGCGCGATGCGGGCGTAGCGCTCCCAGCTGTTCAGCCCCATCAGGCAGACGAACAGCACCAGCGAGTTGCCGAAGAAGGCGAGCACCGCCAGCGCCACGATCAGGAAGGGCACGCTGGCATGGAAATCGATCATCATCAGGATCAGCCATTCGACGCGGCGGCGGAAATGGGCGGCGACAAAGCCCAGCGCGGTCCCCAGGGTGGCGGCGATCAGGGTGCCGAAGAAGGCGATCAGCAGGCTGATGCGGATCGACACGATCAGGCGCGAAAGCACGTCGCGGCCGAGCTCGTCGGTGCCCAGCGCGTGGCGCCAATTGCCGCCGAACCCAACGGGCGGCAGCAACCGCGCTTTGAGATCGAGCGCGGAGAAGTGATAGGGCGCCAGCCAGTCGGCGCCCAACGCCACCGCCAGCATCAGCGCGATCCAGGCGAGCGCCGCCAAAGTGAGCGGCGGCCAGGCTTCGAAGAAGCGCGCGCCGCGACTGCGCTGGATCGGCGTCGAGGTCACGGTCGCGGTCATCGCGGGGCCGTGCGCATCCGCGGGTCGATCCAGCCATAGACGAAGTCGACGATGATGTTGGCGGTCACCATCGTCGCCGCGACGAACAGCAGGATGGTCTGCACGACGGCGAGATCGCGATTGGCGACCGAGACGACCAGCAGGCGGCCGATGCCGGGCCACGCGAACACGCTTTCGACCACCACGGCGCCCGCGATCAGCGTGCCGACCATGAAGCCGATGATGGTGGTGGTCGGGATGGCGGCATTGGGCAGGGCATGCTCGGTCACCACCCGACGCCACGACAGGCCCTTGGCCGAGGCCGCCCGGATATAGGGTTGGCCCAGCACTTCCAGCATGGCCGACCGGGTGAATCGCGCCAGGATCGCCGCTCCCGCGGCACCCAGGGTGACGATCGGCAGGATCGCATTGGCCATGCCCTCGCTGCCGCTACTCGGCAGCCAGCCGAGCTGCACCGAAAAGACCAGAACCAGCAGCAGCGCCAACACGAAACTCGGCATGGTGAAGCCCGCGACCGACACCAGCATGGTGAGCCGATCGGCGAAGGAATTGCGGTGGAGTGCTGCGTAGATGCCCGCCGGCACGCCAATCGCGATCTTCAGGAAGAAGGCCGGAACGGTGATCGCGAGTGTCGCGGGCACGCGCTCGAGCACGAGCTGGATGGCCGGGCGGCCGTCGCGCATGGAATTGCCCAGATCGCCGGTCAGGGCGTGGCCGATATAGGCGAGGTATTGCATCCAGACCGGCTGATCGAGGCCCCACGATTTGCGGAAGGCCTCGACCGATTCGGGCGGGGCGTCGACCGACATGATGAGCAAGGCCGGGTCGCCGGACAGACGCAGTACGAAGAAGGCGAAGGTCACCACCAGGAAGATGGTCAAGAGGGCCCGCAACAGCCGACCGGCGAGATAGCGCATCATCGGAGCGTCGCTTCGTTCATGCGGCAAGATGGCAGGCGACGTGCCGCCCATCCGCCACGGGACGCAATACGGGTGTCTCCGCGCGGCAGCGCGCGACGGCGATCGGGCAGCGCTCGTGAAAGGCACAGCCCGTCGGCACATCGATCGGGTTGGGCGGATCGCCTTTCAGGATCAGCCGTTGCCGAGCGCTGCGATGCGCCGCCGGGATCGCCGAAACCAGTGCGCGCGTGTAGGGATGCGCCGGTGAGGCAAACAGCCGATCGGGATCGCCGCGTTCGACGATCCTGCCGAGATACATCACCGCCACTTCGTGGCTCACCTGACGGACCATGCGCAGATCGTGGCTAATGAAGAGATAGGCCAGCCCCATTTGCGCCTGCAGGTCGAGCAGGAGGTTGACGACCTGCGCCTGGATCGACACGTCGAGCGCGGAGATCGGTTCGTCGCAGACCAGCAGCCGCGGCGACAGGACCAGCGCCCGGGCGAGCACGATCCTCTGGCGCTGGCCGCCCGAGAGCTCGTGGGGATAGCGGTCGAAGTGGTGGGCTTGCAGCCCGACCGCCTGCAGGATCGCCAGCGCCTTGTCGCGCCGTTCGGCGGGCGCGCCGATGGCGTGGATCACGAGCGGCTCCATGACCTGCTGGCCGACCGCGATGCGCCGGTCGAGCGCCGCCAACGGATCCTGGTAGACCATCTGCATGACGCGGCGCAGCTCACGCCAGCGTACCGATCCCGCCTTGGGCAAGGTCTCGCCTTGCAGCCGGACTTCACCGTCGGTCAACGGCAGCAGGCCGAGCACCAGCCTAGCTGTCGTGGTCTTGCCGCAGCCCGATTCGCCCACCAGGCCCAGCGTGCGGCCTGGTTGCAGGGTGAAGGAAACGCCATCGACAGCGCGCAAGGTCGCGCGATGACTGAACAACCGGCTGCCGCGACGGATCTGGTAGTAGCGCACAAGGCCGTCGGCCTGGAGGAGCGGCTCGCTCAAGCGGTTCCGCTCCTGGCATGGATGCAGGCCGCGCGATGGCCGTGCACGAGTTCGATCGCCGGCGGCACGGACGCTTCGCAGGCCCGCTCGAACTCGGGGCAGCGCGGCGCGAAGCTGCAGCCCGGCGGCAGGTTCCACGGCTCGGGCACGACGCCGGGAATCGCCAAAAGTCGGCGGCGCGGCCCTTCGAGATCGGGCAGGGCGGCGAGCAGACCGGACGTATAGGGATGCGCCGGTGCCTCGAAGATGGTGGCGATCGGCGCATCCTCGACGATGCGGCCGGCATACATGACGCAGACACGGTCGGTGTTCTCCGCCACCACACCGAGATCGTGCGAGATGAGGACCAGCGCCATCGCGCTGTCGCGGCGTATTTCCTGCAGCAATTCCAGGATCTGGGCCTGGATGGTGGCATCGAGCGCCGTGGTCGGCTCGTCGGCGACCAGGATCTGCGGCTGACCGCTGAGCGCCATGGCGATCATCACCCTCTGGTTCATGCCGCCCGACAGCTCATGCGGATAGTCGCGCAGCCGGCGAGTGGCATCGGCGATGCCGACACGATCGAGCAGCCGCGCGGCTTCGGCAAGCGCCGCCGCGCCGTTCATGCCGCGATGGAGTTGCAGTGCCTCGCCGAGCTGCTGGCCGATGCGATAGACCGGGTTGAGGCTGCTCGAGGGGTCCTGGACGATCATCGCGATCTGCGCGCCGCGTACGGCCTCGAGCTCGCCGGCCGGCGCGCCCACCAGGTTGCGGCCCTCGAACAGGACCTCGCCGCCGATGCGGGCGCGGTTGCCGAGCAGCCCCAGCGCCGCAAGCCAGGTCACGCTTTTACCCGAGCCCGATTCGCCCACCAGCCCCACCGCCTCGCCGCCCTGGATCGCCAGGTCGACGCCGTGCAGGGCGCGGACGACGCGCTGGCCGGCGTCGAAATCGACGGTCAGGCCGCGTATGTCGATCAGCGGTTCGCCCATGAACGCAGCGATCGCTCGACCTAAGCCATGCGGAAATTGCCGGCGCGGAAATCCATCTGGAAAGCAGGCGCGGCTTTCCAGACGATGTCCTTGCGCTTGGCGGTGAAGGTCGCGGTCTGGTGCAGCACCGTGTAGGCGGGGTCCTCGCGCTCGCAGATTTCGAGCATGCGCTTGAACATCGCCTTGCGCTTGGCGAGATCGAACTCGGTCTCCATGGCGGCCGATAGCGTGTTCATCTCGACATTCGTCCACTCCTGCGACTGCTGCTGCTGACCTTGTGGTCCGTGCTGGCCGACGATCGAGCTGATGGGATCGGAGAAGCCCGCGCTGTTCGACCAGTCGCGGATCGCACGCTGGCCGTTGTTCTCGAAGATCTGTTGCCAGTTCTCCCGCATCTCGATCTGGACATTAAGCCCGACGCTGCGCCACATCTCTGTCAGGATCTGCGCCGTGCCGACCTGGTTGGTGTAATAGTTGTTGAGCACGCGAAACGGGATCGGCTCGCCCTTATAGTTGGCGGCGCGCAGTAGCTCGCGCGCCTTGGCCGGATCGAAGGCCGGCACCGTCCAGCCCTCGATGAACATCTTGTCGTAGAATTCCCACTGCAGGCCCGGTGGCACGCGCGTGCGGCCGGCCCACAGGCTGTCGACGATGGCCTGGCGATCGATGGCGTGGGTGATCGCCTGACGGACGCGCGGATCGGCAAGCTGCTTGTGGTTCTTGTCGAAGACGGTAATGCGGTGGTTGGTGACCAGCCCGCCCTGGACCTCGAACTTGGGATTCTGCTCGATGGTCGCAACCTGGTCGGGCGGCACGTCGCAGATGAACTGGTATTCGCCGGTCAAGAGGCCGTTGATTCGGCTCGAAACTTCGGGAACGACGACGAACCGCAGCGTCTTGATCGGCGGCCGGCCACCCCAATAGTCGTCATGCGCATCGAGCAGCAGGATCTCGTCAGGCCGGAACTCGCGCACCTTGTACGGACCTGTCGCCACCGGCTTGCGCGACCATTCGATCCAGTTTTTGGCTTCCATGAAGCCGCGCCGGCTGATGATCTCACTGGCCGCGCCGGCGATGCGGCCTTCCAACGTCACATCGGGCACGCGGTTGACGAAACGCACCGTGTAACGGTCGACCGCCTCGACCTTCTCGAGCGACGGCCAGACACGCTTGGCGATGCCCACGACCTCGGGCGGCAGCGTCTTGCCCTCGACGCTGTCGCGCGTCATCACGGTGGTGAACAGGGTCTTGCTCGAAGGGCTGTTGCCGCCCGGGCCGAACATGCGCTCCGGACCGAAGGTGAACACCACGTCGTCGGCATTCATCTCGTCGCTGTTGTGGAATTTCACGCCCTTGCGCAGCGCCAGCTCGACCGTGCGCTCGTCGATGCGCTTCCAGCTCTCGGCCAGCCCGGGCACCGGCTCGAGCTTGCCTTGCAGGTTGCGGGCGATGAGATTCTCGAAGATCGGCGTCTGGACACGCTCGCCGACATTGGACCGCTCGCGCACCGTCTCAAGGTTGGCGCTGGTCGCGATCTGCTGCACGGCGATGGAAATCACCGGCCTGTTGTCGGCTTGGCCGATGGCGAAACGCGGGAGCAGGAAGCCGCCGGCCGCGACGCTGCCGAAGGCGAGAAGCTGCCGACGATCTAGGCGAGACATTCTTCCTCCCGAAGCAAGGCTCGGCTATTCCCAGTTTTATTGGGGAAATCTAACGGCCTTTCCAAAGACAGTGTCAAGCAATGCGATCGGCGGGGCACGAGCTGGTGCTACACGCCCCGCATGTCGGTCGGATGACAGGCCTTACACGATCGGCGGATGCTTCCTGTCGACGCCGGACGCCTGCTCCCAGGCACGGGCAACCTGGAACAAGGTCGCCTCGTCGAAATAGCGACCGACGAACTGCACCGACAGCGGCAGGCCGTCCTGGGACAACCCGGCCATCATGGCCAGCGCGGGATGACCGGTGACGTTGAAGGGCGTGCGCGCCTGGCGCGGATAGGTGCGCTCAAGATCGGCCGGACGGTCGATGCGGCAGGCCGGGTCCATCGAGCTGGCGCACAGCAACACATCGACATCGCGCAGCGCCGCCTCGACTTCGGCGATCATCTCGAGCCTGCGGCGCTGTGCCTGCACGTAGTCGCCGGCACTGAAGAAGGCGCCCGCCATCAGGCGGCGGCGCGCGAGCTGGCCGTAGTCGCCGGGCCGCTCGCGCAGCCAGGGACCATGGATCGCCCAGGCCTCGCTTTGCAGGATCACGCGATTGACGGCGCCGAATTCGCCCAGCGTCGGCAGGTGGACATCGCGGACCTCGGCCCCTTCCAACTGCAAGGTGCGGGCGACATGCTCAAGCGCCGCCGTGACCTCGGGCTCGGCCGGCACGTCGATTTCGTGGAAATGGCGGATGAAGCCCACGCGGAGGTCGCGCACGGAGCGCTCGACGCCGGCCGCATAGTGGCCGTTCGGCACGGCCGCGCTGCCGGGATCGTGCGGGTCGTGGCCCGCGATCACCTCCAGCATCATCGCGTTGTCGGCGACGGTGCGGGTCATCGGCCCGATATGGTCGAGGGTGAAGGAGAGCGGGAAGACGCCGCGCCGCGAGACCAGGCCATACGTCGGCTTCAGCCCGACGATGCCGCAGCAGCTCGCCGGGTTGCGCACGCTGCCGCCGGTGTCGCTGCCCAGCGCCATCGGGAAAAGACCGGCCGACACGCCCGAGCCCGAGCCCGACGACGAGCCGCCGGGATGATGGCCGGTGTTCCACGGATTGCGCGCCGGCGGCCACGGCAGATCGAAGCTCGGCCCGCCGATGGCGAACTCGTGGGTCGAGAGCTTGCCCATCACGATGGCGCCGGCGCCGCGCAGCTTTTCGACGCAAACGGCATCGGCGGACGCGAGATTGCCCTGCAGGATCTTAGAATGGCCGGTCGTCGGCAGGCCGGCGACATTGATGATGTCTTTGATGCCGACCGGCACGCCATGCAGCTTGCCGCGCAGCCGGCCCGCGGTTGCCTCGGCTTCGGCGGCCTTGGCGGCCTGCATCGCAGCCTCACCATCGAGGCGGATAAAGGCGTTGAGCTTCGGATCGAGGGTGGCAATGCGGTCGAGCAAAGCTTTCATGAGCTCGACCGGTGAGAGGTCCTTTTCAGCGATCGCCTTGGCGGCCTCGGCAACGCCAAGCCAGTGTAGTTCGGTCAGCGGTCCGTCTCTCATAGGCCGGTTCCCGCGCGCATCGGCGGCCAAGGTTCTGCAGCCGGATCGATCGGCTGCTTGATCTTCTCCACTACGTTGGCCGCCTGCGTCGCCGCGGCCGTCACGTCCTCCGGGAATTCCGCCAGGGCCTTGGTGAGGCCCGCGCGGCGGGCCAGCAGTTCAATCATAGCCTTGTCCATCGAATTCTCCTCCGCCGGGACAAGGTCAGCACGACTCGTGCCATCCCGTCCATCCGTTGCATGCAGCACAGCCCAACCCCTATATGAGAAAACGGTTACCGCAGGCGGAGACAGGCGTGGCAGTTGACCACACGACGGCGATCTTCGCGGCCGAGCTGATCCTGCTGCTGTTTTTCGGCCGGCTGATCGGCGAGGGCATGGCCCGCATCGGCCAGCCGGCGATCTTCGGTCAGCTCCTGGCGGGCGTGCTGCTTGGACCGTCGATCTTCGGCGCCGTGCTGCCCGAGCTGCGGCACATGGTTTTCCCCGAGACGCCGGCACTCAAGAGCATGATCGATGCCGTCTCGCAGATCGGTATTCTCCTGCTGCTGCTGCTGACCGGCATGGAGACCAACCTCGCTCTGGTGAACCGCAAACGCCGGGCGGTGATCTCGACGTCGCTGTTCGGCATCGCGGTGCCGTTCGTTTGCGGGGTGGCCTTGGCCTATGCGTTGCCGGCAGAGCTCGTTCCCTCGACCACGACGCGGCTGGTGACGGCCCTCTTCCTCGGCACCGCTCTGTCGATCTCGTCGGTCAAGATCGTCGCTATGGTGCTGATGGAGATCGGCGCTATCCGGCGCGACCTGGGCCAGCTCATCCTGGCCACCGCCATCCTCGATGACAGCCTGGCCTGGATCATCATCGCCATCATCTCCGGCATCGCCGCCTACGGTGCGGTGAACTTCGAGCATGTCGGCATGAGCATCGGCCTCACGGCGCTGTTCCTGGCGGCCAGCCTTACCGTCGGCAGGCGCGTGGTGGCGCGCATCATCGTGTGGTGCAACGACAACCTCGCCACCGAAGTGCCGGTGATCAGCGCCATCCTGCTCATCATGCTGACGATGGCGCTCACCACCGAGCTTATCGGCGTGCACAGCGCCCTGGGCGCCTTCGTTGCCGGCATCCTGATCGGCCAGTCGCCGATCCTCACCGAGCATATCGAAAGCCAGCTGCGCGGCTTCATCATCGCCTTCTTCAGCCCGGTGTTCTTCGCAGTGGCCGGACTCGGCATGGATCTGCGCACCCTGCTCGATCCGGCGCTGCTCGGCTTCACGCTCGCCGTCATCCTGATCGCCAGCATCGGCAAGTTTCTAGGCGCGCTGGCCGGCGGCATGCTGGGCGGGCTCAACTGGCTGGAATCGCTGGCGCTCGCCACCGGGCTCAATGCCCGCGGCTCGACCGAGGTCATCATCGCCACTGTCGGCCTGTCGATGGGCGCCCTCAGCAACCAGCTCTACACGATGATCGTCGCCATGGCCGTAATCACCACCATGACCATGCCGCCGACCTTGCGCTGGATGATAGGGCGCGTGCCGCTGCGTGACGAGGAACTGAAGCGCCTGGAGAAGGAGGAAGCCGAAGAGACCGAAAGCGTGCCGCAGATGGAGCGAGCGCTGGTCTATATCGACGGCAGCGCAAATGGCGAGATGACCGCGATTGTGGCCGGACTGTTTGCCGCCCGCCAGGGCGTGTTGACGACGGTGCTCGAGATGCCGCGGGAGGAGGGTGACAAGATGCCGGGTCGCACTCGGCTGATGGCCGCGGCTAACGCCGCCTTGCAGGAAATTCCGGAGCCGTCGGAAAAAGAGGCGCCGGCCCCGCCAAAGCCGGCGATCGAACAGCTCGTGCAGGCACGCACGGCCCAGGCGGAAGACGCCGTCGGCAAGGAAGCAGCCAAGGGCTACAGCATTGCCTTCGTCGGCATTGGCCAGCCGATCTCCGCCACGGCGCCGCGCTTCGAGGAATCGTTGCAAGCCCTGATCGCGGCATTCGACGGGCCGATCGCCATCCTGCTGAACGGCGGGCGGTACGAGACTGCCTCCAGCGTCCCGCTCAATATCCTGGTGCCGACCGGTGGCAGCGCCGACGCGCGGCTGGCCACCGAGATCGCGCTCACCCTCGCGGCCGCCAGCCGCGGCACCCTGGCGGCGCTGCACGTCTTCGATCCGCGGGAGGACACGCTGCTGCTGCGCGGTCGCGCGCGCCGGCTCGGCATCTCGGTGCTGGTCGAGGCGCATCGCCTGGGCAAGCGCAGCGGCGTCGCCGTCAAGGGCCTGACCGCGACCAGCCCTCAGCCCGAGACCGAGATCCGGCGCGCCGTCCGGCGCGGTCGCTACGACCTGGTCGTGCTGGGCACCTCGCTGCGCCACGGCGAGACCAAATTCCTGGGCCCGCGCACGCTTGGCTTGGTGCAGTCACTGCGTACGCCCGTCCTGCTGATCGCCCGCTGAGGTATCAGCCCGCCGGGCCCTCGCCGCCCGGAGCCCCGGCGGCACCTTATGCCAGGCGCGACCGTCCCTGATCTCGCGATAACCGTAGTCGAACAGCGCCTGCATGTAGACCGGGTCGAACTCGCCAGGACGGTCGGCGGAGAAATCGGCGCCTATGTAGGCAAGATTGTAGTCGACGCCGTCGCGGCGCGAGACGAAGTAGGTGCGCATCACGTCGTTCTGGCCGCTGGCCGCCAGCATTGTGGAGATGGCGCGGCTGGCGATATTGATCGTCCGCCGCTCGGTCTGGGCGTGATCCGGATCAAGCCGAGAGTTGCGGATGATATAGGCGATGCGCCGGCGCTCAACGCCGACCTGGCCAACCTCGATGGTCGGCGGATAGAGAAAGAGCTGGGCGATGGCGCCGCCATCGACGTGCATCTCCTGGTACTTGCGGCCGTCGATTTCGACATCGAGCAGCACCGGCTCGAACGCGCCGGGAATGGCCGACGATGCCCGCAGGATCTTGCGGAAAAGGTCGAGCGCCTTGGGATGGCCGCTCGTGGCCAGGGCGCCGATATTCCAGATCACCGGTCGCTGGGCATCGAGATCGGTGGTGCCGATCAGCAGCAGGCGGCCCTTGTCGTATTCGCGGCCAATCTCGTCGAACATTTGCTGGTTGGCGTACTTGGCGATCACCTCGGCCAGCGGCGTCGTATCGGCCATGGCGTCGTTGAACAGGGCGGCAGCGAGGCTGCGTCGGCGAAAGATCCTGTCGGGGGTGAGGGTCGTGTAGACCTCGCGCAATTCGGCATCGTGGTCGGGGCCAAGGAACGCAAAGGGCGCGATCAGGGCGCCGGTGCTGACGCCAGTCACCATCTTGAAGCTGGGCCGCGTCCCGGTCGCCGTCCAGCCGATCATCAGGCCGGCGCCAAAGGCGCCGTTGTCGCCGCCGCCGGACACCGCAAGATAGTAGGCAGGTGGCAGCTGTGCGATCGATTGGCCGGCCGCCTGGAGGGCTGCCTTCTCGCGCGCGAGCGCGCGGGTGGCTTCCTCGATCATCGGGGCGGGGTCGCCGTCGGCGTAGAAGCGCAGGTTGGGGATGCCGAGCGGCTGGGCGCGCTCGGTGTCGGTGTACGGCACCACCGGCCCGCGGTCGGGATGCGAACAACCGGCGAGGGCGATCGACAGGCCGACCAGAGCGATCAACATGTGCCGAAGCAATGGCCCCTCTCCCCGACGCCGATGGTTCGACGTCAACTCAATCGTTCGAGCTTGGTGATCTCCTGCGGCGGCAGTTCGGCCAGATAGAGATTGCCTTGGGCGTCGCCGGATATGCCATGCGCGCCGTTGATGGCGCCGCGGCAACGGCCGACCAGCTTGCCGTCCGCGCTGAGCAGGCTTATGCGCGGGATCTGGTCGGTCACGAACACCATGTCGCGGTCGTCCACCCAGATCTGCATCGGATGATAGAAGTCGCCCCATTCGGCGAGGAAAGCGCCCTCGCGGTCGAACACCTGGACGCGGTTGTTCTCGCGATCGCCGACCAGCACCTTGCCGAAGCGATCGACCCAGATGGCATGCGGCGTCGTGAAGGTGCCCGGCCCGGCGCCGGGGCCGCCCCAGGTGGCGAGCAGCGTGCCGTCGGCGGCAAAGCGGTGGACGCTGGAATTGCCGTAACCGTCGGCAACATAGATCTCGCCGTCCGGCGCCTGCGCCGCGGCTGTCGGATGGTTGAAGGGGGCGTCGAGCGAGGGCCAGTGGCGCCTGCCCAGCGCCTGCAGGAGATGACCCGACGGATCGAAGCGCAGGACCTGATGAGCATCTCGGTCGGCCACCAGGATCGAGCCGTCGGGCGCGGCGTTAATATAGTGCGGCTCGGCCAGCCTGCCCTCGCCCCAGCTTCCGACCAGGCTGCCGTCGCGATCGAACACCAATACCGGACGATCTGTGCCGCGCTGGGCCACGTGCACGCGGCCCTCGGCATCGACCATCAGGTCGGACAGGAAGCCGAAGCTCTCGCCCGGCGGCAGCCGCGCCCACTTGCGGTGGATGGCGTAGCGTCGGGCGCCCAGGATGACGGCGTAGGGCTCGTCGGACATGTCACCTGCCAGATAGGCAGGGAGCGCGGCGGACGGCAAGATGGATTGTGCGGGCAGCCGCAAAGGAGAGCCGGACATGACGGACGCCAGAATGACGGATGATCGCCTCGTGTTACATGGCAGTTTCACTTCCAGCTCGACCTACAAGCCGATGCTGTTCCTGGCGCTCGCCGGGCTGCCGTTCTCCTTTCGCACCGTCAACCTCAAGAACGGCGTGCAGAAGCAGCCCGAGCATCTGGCGATCAACCGCTACGGCCAGGTGCCGGTGTTGCGCCATCGCGGCCTCACCCTCGTGATGTCCAACGTCATCCTTGATTACCTGGCGCGCACGACGGGCAAGTTCGAGGCTGCGACCGAGCAGGATCGCTGGTGCGCCCGCGAATGGCTGTCGTGGGAGAACGACGCAATCACCAACGTGGCCCGGGTCCGCCACTTCCACCGCTTCCGCACCGTCGATCCCGCGGTGATGGATTTCTTCCGCCCGCCGGCGGAAGCCGCGTTGGACATGATCGACAAGAGTCTGGAGGGCCGGCAGTGGCTGGTGGGCGACAGCTGCACGATTGCCGACATCGGCTGCTGGGGCCGCATGGTGTTCATGGCCGAGGGCGGCATGTCGCTCGACACGCGGCCCAACGCTCGGGCATGGCGCGACCGCTTGATGGCGATGCCGGGCTTCGCGTTGCCTTACGACCTCATCCCCAAGAAGGATGCCGAGCTGCCGGCCTGACGGACGCCGTCAGCGGAGGTATTGGGAAATCCAGTAGCCGGTGGGCTTGGCCGCGCATTCCGTCGCTCCGCACTGCGCGAAGCTGTTGGCGGCATTGGCGAGCGTGACGGCGATCAGCAGATAGACGGCAAAGCGCAGGATGCCGCGGAAGCGCATCGCCGTCTGGTGGTCGCTGCGATCATGGTCGGGCCGGCCGGACATCATCAGGAGCAGGGCCGCGACCGCGATCACCGCGAAAAACAGCAGGAGCGACCAGGTGTCGAGATGCATGCCGAGGAGCGGCGAGCCGTAGGCGGCGGCGCCCGGCGCGATGTGCTGCAACACCTGATAGCCCGACGCGACGACGCCGAACAGCGCACCCAGCAAGGTGAGGCCGTAGTGCAAGGGCTGCACGCCGAAGCGCAGGTTGAGGACGAAGCCGAAACTGCACAGCACGAAGGCCACGCGCTGCAGGGTGCAGAGCGGGCACGGCGGCTCGTTCAATCCGAACTGCAGGCCGAAAGCGATGAGCAGGACCGTCGCGATGCCGACCGCACCGGCGGCATTACCCAAGCGGACGAACGGGCCCACCTTGCACCCTCTTAGAGCGGAAGCCGGGGCATCTCGATCGCGTAGCGGTCGAGCCACAGGACCGCAGCGATGAAGCTAACGCCGAACAGGCCGATCGCCGTGCCGCGGTAGCCCGCCGACGCGGTCATCATCGCAATAGCCATCACCAGGAAGATCAGGGTGGTCATGACACAACCCTCACGACGTCGACGCTCTATCCAACGCGCAACAGTCGTAGGCGCGGATCGAGCAGATCGCGCAGACCGTCGCCCAACATGTTAAGGCCCAACACGGCAAGTGCAATGGCAAGGCCCGGCCAAACGGCAAGTTCCGGCGCCTGGAAGATGTAGGTCTGGGCATCGCGCAGCATGCGACCCCATGACGGCACCGGTGGCTGCGCGCCCAACCCGAGATAAGAGAGTCCGGCCTCGGCCAGGATGGCGACGGCGAACTGGATAGTTGCCTGCACGATGAGAACACTGGCGATGTTAGGCAGAACGTGGCGCACGGTGATACCGAGCGGCCCCTGCCCCATCGCCGTCGCCGCCCGCACGAAGTCGCGGCTCCACATCGACAGGGCGGCGCCCCGCGTCACCCGCGCGAACACCGGAATGTTGAAGATGGCGATGGCCAGGATGGCGTTCTGCGCGCTCGCCCCCAGCACCGAGGTGATCAGGATGGCGATCAACACCGCGGGGAAGGCGAAGATCAGGTCGGACGTGCGCGACAGCGCCTCGTCGGCCCAGCCGCCGCGCGCGGCGGCCCAGGCGCCCAAGGCGACACCGGCCGACATGCCGATGCCGACGGCGATCAGCCCGACCGCGATCGAGGTCTGCGCCCCCACCATGATGCGCGAGAGCACGTCGCGACCGAGATGATCGGTGCCCAGCGGATAGGCGGCCGAGGATGGCATCAGCTTGGCGCGCATCTGCAGCTCGTCGACCGCATGCGGCGTCCAGAAGATCGAGACCAGCGCCGTGCCGACGAACAGCAGGAGCAGCGCGGCGCCGATCTGGAAACCGACATGCCGGGAAGCGCGCGCGAAGAAGCGCTTCATGTTCGCACCCGCGGGCGCGGATCGAGAAAAGCGTAGGCGAGATCAACCAGCAGGTTGACCACGAGGACCAGGATCGTGAACAGGATGACCACGTTCTTGATCACGATCAGGTCGCGGTTGTTGATCGAATCGTAGACCAGCTGGCCCACGCCGGGCAGGCGGAACACGCTTTCGATGATGACGGCACCCGCGACCAGGAAACCCGCGATCAGGCCGGCCACCGTGGTCACGGGAATGAGCGCGTTGCGCAGCGCATGGCGGAACAGCACGGTGCGCTCCGGCGCGCCCTTGGCCCGGGCGGTGCGGACATAGTCTTCGCGCAAGGTATCGAGCATGGCCGAGCGGGTGACCCGGGCCAGGATCGCGATCTCACCCAGGGACAGCGACAAGGCCGGCAGGATCAACGCATGCGCCGATTTCAACGGGTCCTGCCAGCCGGGAAAGCCGCCGGCCGGAAAGAGCTGCCAGGTCACCGCGAACAGCAGCACCAGCACGATGCCGAACCAGAAATTCGGCACCGAGATGCCGATCTGGGTGAAGCCCATGACGCCCCAATCGCCCGGCCGGCCGTGCTTCCAGGCGGCGAAGACGCCCAGCGGAATCGCCACCAGCATCGCCCAGCAGAGCGCCAGCGCGGCCAGCGGCAGGGTCACAGCCAAGCGATCGCCGATCAGCTTGGCGACCGACGTGCCATAGGCGTGGCTGCTGCCGAGATCGAAGGTCAACAAGCCGCCGATCCAGCGCAGATAACGCACGGCCAACGGCTGATCGAACCCATAGCTGGCCCGCAGCGCCGCCAGAGTGTCGGGCCGCGCATCGGTGCCCAGCATGACCAGCGCCGGATCGCCCGGCAGGACTTCCACCACCGCGAACACCACGACCGTGGCCAGCGCCAGGGTCACCAGCGCGGCGGCGAGCCGGCGGGAGAGGAATTCAAGCACTAGTCTCGACCGGAGCCTCGCGCAGCGAGGCGAAGTGGAGAGATCTCGTCGGACATCGAAAAGACCCTTCGACTACGCTGCGCTTCGCTCAGGGTGACGGGCTTCGCCCGTCACTTCCAATACACCCCCGTCAGGTCGACCTGCGGCGCCGGCGCGTTCTCCCACATGCCTATAAGATCCTTCTTCCATACGCCGATCTTCGCCAGCTGGAAGAGGAAGCCGTTCACCGCGTCGCGGGCGACGATGCGCTGCGCCTGCTTGAGAAGCTCGTCGCGCTTGGCGAAGTCGGTGGCGGCCACGACCTCGCGCCACTTGGCCTTGAACTCCGGCGAATCGTAGCCCCAGTAGTAGCCGTCGCGGGCATAGCGATCGAGATCGTTGGCCTCGGTGTGGGCCACGATCGTGAGGTCGTAGTTGTGCTCCTTGAACACCTCGGAGAGCCATTGCGGCCACTGCAGCTGGGTGATCGCGACCTTGATGCCGATCTTGCCGAGCTGGCTTGAGATCACCTCGCCGGCGCGCTGGGCGTAGCCGACCGGCGGCAGTTTCAGGCTGGCCTCGAAGCCGTTGGGATAGCCGGCTTCGGCCAGAAGCGCCTTGGCTTTGGCGATGTCGAAGGGATAGGTCTTGGTGAGGTCGATATAGGCCTTGTTGTGCGGCGGGAAGTGGCTGCCGATCGGCACGCCGAAACCCGATTCGGCCGAGATCAGCTCATCGCGGTTGATGGCATGGGCGATCGCCTGGCGCACTTTCAGATTGTCGAACGGCTTCCTGGCGTTGTTGGTCGCCAGGATGACCTCGCCTTCGGTGGTGCCGACGACCACGACGAAGCGCGGATCCTTGCGCAGGCGCTCGACCAGCTCGGGCGCCTGGAAGCCCGGGAAAGCATCGACGTCACCCGCCAGCAAGGCATTCACCTGGGCCGACGGATCCTTGATGATCTTGAAGATCACGGTGTCGAGCTTGATCGAAGCGGGATCGCGCCAGGTCGGCGACTTCACCAGAGTGATCGAATCGCCCTCCTTGCGCTCCTTGAACATGAAGGGCCCGGTGCCGATCGGGTGCTTGTCGTTGGTGGCGGCCGACTTCGGATGCATGATCCCGGCATCGCCCAGCGACAGGCTGTAGAGCAGGAAGGAATTCGGTGACTTCAAGGTCACCTTCACCGTCGACGGGTCGACCACCTCGACCTTGTCGATGTCGGTGTAGAGCGACTTGGCGGGATTGGTGGAATCGGGTGCGAACAGGTGGTCGAGAGTGAATTTCACCACCGCGGCGTCGAGCGGTTCGCCGTCATGGAACTTCACGCCCTGACGTAGCTTGAAGAGATATTCCTTGCCGTCCTCGGAAATGCTCCAGCTTTCGGCGAGGCCAGGCGCGACAGCGCCGGTGCGGTCGATGCGGCCGAGGCTTTCGAAAATGCTGGGCGTCGTCACTTCGCGGATGGCGGCGGCGGCGTTCTTGGTCGGATCGAGCACCGGCGGCTCGAGCGACATGCCGATCACGAGTCGATCCGTCGCCTCGGCCCACGCCTCGGTGCCGAGAGCGGACATCGTCACGAGCGCGCCGGCGGCGCCGATTAGATGGCGGCGAGAAAATGAGCTCACGGAAAACCTCTGTTGCAGTTGGCTACAAGTCTATCAGCGGCCGAACATGTCCCGCCAGCCGCGTGCTGCGCCAAGCGTGGCAGCATTGTAGACGCCGCGCGCCACGGCGCGGGCGAGACAATCCGCAGCAAGCGTGCCGAGTTCGGCCAGCGCCAGCGGATCGCCGCCGAGATCGTGCTTGCCTGTCGCGATGGCGAACACTGTGTCGCCGTCCTGCGGCGTATGCACAGGACGGATCGCGCGCGCCAGCCCATCCTGCGCCATCACCGCCAGCCGCTTGGCGGACGCCTTGTCGAGCCGGGCGTTGGTCGCGACGACGGCGATGGTGGTGTTGGCGCGCGGATCGCTGCGCGCGGCGTCGGCCGGATCATGGGTGAGGTCGGCGCGCGCATGCGACACCGAGAGCGGCAGCCCGTGCGCCGGCGGCGGCAGGCCGCCGAACTCGGCCTCCTGCTCCAGTGCCCACGCCCAGAATTGCGGCATGTCGCCCATGGTGGTGTAGCCACGCGCATTCACCGCCACCAGCGCGCCGACCTGCAGGCCGCTGGCCGGATCGACGGCCGAGGCGCTGCCCAGCCCGCCCTTGAGATTGCCCGCCTTGGCGCCCAGCCCTGCGCCTGCATTGCCGAGGGCGAAGTCAACCCCGGCCTTGTCGGCCGCCGCATAGGCGAGCTCGCGATAGGGCGGCCAGTCCCACTTTTTGTCGCCACCGTTCAGCAGGTCGAACAGGATGGCCGTGGGCACGATCGGCACGACGGCACCGGCGACCGGCACACCGCGGCCGCGCTCCCTGAGCCAACGCATCACGCCATCCGCCGCCGACAGGCCGAACGCCGATCCGCCGGACAGGCAGATCGCATCGATGCGCTCGTTGCGCGCCGCTGGATCCAGCAGATCGGTCTCGCGCGTGCCCGGCGCACCGCCGCGGACGTCGACCGACGCCACCGACGGGGTCTCGCACAGCACGACGCTGACACCCGAGCGCAGGCGCTGGTCCTCGACGTTGCCGACCAGGATGCCGTCGACGTCGGTGATGAGATTGCGCGGACCGAAGCGAAGCATGGTCAGTCGAGCTGCAAGGTCAGCGCCTTGAGATAGGCCGTCTCCGGCAACCCCGGATGCACGGGATGATCGAGCGCGGCGCCCGAGCCCAACAGGATGCGGCCGCTGCGGCTGGCGTCGCGCAGGCCGCGACGCACCTGTTCGGCAAACAGCGGCGGATCGACGAGGTGCGAGCAGGAGGCAACGAAGAGGAAGCCGCCCCGCTCCACCAAGGGTGCCGCCAGCCGCACCAGCTTGCGGTAGCCCTGCGCGCCGATCTTGAGATCCTTGCGGCTTTTCACGAAGGCCGGCGGATCGCAGATCACGACGTCGAACCTCTTGCCGGCGAGCTTCTCCATCGCGTCGAACGCCTCGCTCTTCTCGAAGGAGACGATCTTGTCGACGCCGTTCAAATCAGCCGCCGCCTTGGCCGCGTTGAGCGCGGGCTGCGAGCGGTCGATGCAGGTCACCGACTTGGCGCCCTGCTTCGCGGCCAGCACGCCGAAGCCGCCGCTGTAGCTGTAGACATCGAGGACGCGCGCGTCTTTCGCGAGCCCGGCCATGAAACGGCGGTTGTCGCGCTGATCGTAGAACCAGCCGGTCTTCTGGCCAACCGACAGGTCGGCCACGAAGCGGGCACCGTTCTCGATCAGCTCGACGCTGCACGACGCGTCGCCCTTGGCGATCGTGACCTCGCGCTTGAGGCCTTCGAGCTCGCGCACCGGCGAATCGTTCTTGAGCACGATGGTCGTGGGCGAAAGCTCGGCCTCGAGCGCCTCGAGCAGCACCGGCGTCAGCAGCTCCATGCCGGCGGTATTCACCTGGACCACCAGCGCCTCGCCGAAGCGGTCGATGATCACGCCCGGCAGGCCGTCGGCCTCGGCATGGATCAGGCGATAGAAGGGAACGCCGATCAGCCGGTCGCGCAAGGCTGTCGCCTGCGCCAGCCGCCGGCCGAGGAACAGCGCATCGACCGTGGCCTCGGGATTGGACGACAGCACGCGGCCCGCGATCAGCGAGTGGGGGTTGAAGGTGATGAGGCCGAGCGCCTCACCGCCCGGTGCGCGCAAGGTCGCGAGCGAGCCCGGCGGCAGCGCCTTGGTCTCGGCGTCCATCAGGATCTCGTTGGAAAACGCCCACGGACTGCCGGCGCGAACGCGGCGATCCTCGCCGGCGCGCAGCAGCACCGTAGGCAACTTCTTCTGGACCAACCGCCTATTCTCCTTTGGCGACGCCGTCGCGCCTGGGATCGGCGCCGCCTTCCCAGCCATCGCCTATCCGGCGCACGCCGGTCAGGCCGCCGTCTCCATGTGAGCGGACTTGTACTTGATGGCCCATGGCGCGCAAGGCGTCGGCTTCGTTGGCCACGGACGTCCCGGCCTCCAGCTCGGTCGCACCGTTCATATTGATGATCCGCGGCAGGGCCACGGCATCCTGCATGGACAGGTTCCAATCGAGCAGGCCGATCACGGTTTGCAGCGTGTCGCCGATGATGCGCGGCCCCCCTGCCGAGCCGAGCGCGGCCACGAGCTTGTGATCCTGGTCGAAGATCAGGGTGGGCGACATCGACGAACGCGGCCGCTTGCCGGGCTCGACCCGGTTGGCGACCCGCTTTCCGCCGACCTCGGGCAAGGCCGAGAAATCGGTCAGTTCGTTGTTCAGCAGGAAGCCGCGCAGCATGATCTCGGCGCCGAACGGCGCCTCGATGGTGGTGGTGAAGCTCACCGCGTTGCCCCAGCGATCGACGATGCTGATGTGGCTGGTGCCGCGTTCGACATAACCAGGCGGCACGCCGGGGCCGACCACGCCCATGCTGCTGTCGGGCGAGATCAACAGGCGGCGTTCGGCGATATAGGCCGGCGCGAGCAGCCCGGCCACCGGCACCGCTACGAACGCCGGATCGGCGACGTAGCGGTCGCGGTCGGCGAAGGCCAGCCGGCTCGCCTCGGCGATGAGATGGAGGACACGCAGGCTGTTGGGCGGATCGCGCCAGATATCGAACGGCTCGATCAACTGGAGCACCTGCAGGATGGCGATGCCGCCCGACGAGGGCGGCGGCACGCCGCAGATGACCCAGACGCGATAGGGACCGCACACCGCCTCGCGCTTGATCGGGCGGTAGTCCGCGAGGTCGGCGAGCGACAGAGTGCCGGGCCGCACATGGTTGCGGACGCGCTCCACCATCTCGGCCGCGATGGCGCCCTGGTAGAAAGCCTGCACGCCTTGATCGGCGATCAGCTGCATGGTCTCGGCGAGCGCGGGATTGCTGACCTGGTCTCCGACTTTCTTCGGCGAGCTGTCGGCGTTGAAGTAGGTCGCGCGTATGTCGGGCTCGTTGCGCAACAGCGGCATCCGCTGGATCCACGCGGCGAGACGCGGCGGCACCGCAAAACCCTCGCGCGCGATCGCAATGGCCGGCTTGAACAGCTCGTTCCAGGCCAGCTTGCCCTGCTCCTTGTGGGCGAGTTCCAGCATCGCCAGGGCCCCGGGCACGCCGACGGAGATGCCCGACACCGTCGCCTCGCGGAGGCCGAGCGGCTTGCCGTTGCCATCGAGGAACATTTTAGGCGTGGCGCCGGCCGGCGCGGTTTCGCGTCCGTCATAGACCGTGATGGCGCCTGTCGCGCCGTTGTAGTGCAGCATGAAACCGCCGCCGCCCAGGCCCGAAGCCTGCGGCTCGACGACGCCCAGCACCATCTGCACGGCAATCGCGGCATCCACGGCCGTGCCGCCCCGGCGCAACATGTCGAGCCCCGCGTCGACCGCCAGCGGATGGGCAGCGGCCACCATGGACTGCGGCGCGGCAAGGCAGGTCTCGACCCTGCCGGCGCCCAGCAGCAGCAGCGCAACGACTGTGAGCCGGCGCAGCCTCATGCGCGGCGCGCCACGATGAACAGGCGGCGGAAGGGAAACAGCGTGATGCCGTCGGCGCGCATCGGATAAGCCTCGGCCAGCAGCTTGGCATAGGCGTCGTAGAAGGCTTCGCCCTCGGACTTGCTCAATGCTTCGAGGTAGGGCCGCAGGCCGCTGCCGGCGGTGTATTGCGCCACCGGGTCCTTGCCGGTGAGCGGCTGCTGGTAGATCGACTCCCAGACCTCGAGATCGGAGCACAAGGGCTTCAGCACGTCGTAATAGCGCGCGGGTTCCCAGACCGTTCGGATGCCGCCCACCTTGGCGAGCTTGTCGCGCCACGGGCCTGCCTCGGCGGCCTTGCGCATCAGCGCGTGAGACGGCGCCTCGTGGTTGCGCGGCATCTGGATCGCGAGCTGGCCGCGCGATGGCAGGAGCTTCAGCAGGCCCGGGAACATGTCGATATGGCCTTCGAGCCACTGGTAGGCGGCGTTGCTGTAGAGGATCGACGGCGGCAGGCCGGGCTTGAAATGGGCGAGATCGCCCTTGGTGAAGCTGACGCGCTGGTCGACAGTCTGGGTGCGCGCCTTGGCGAGCATCTCCTCGGACGAATCGATGCCGACGACCGGCGCCTCGGGAAAGCGCTCGGCGAGGATGCGCGTGATGTTGCCGGCGCCGCAGCCGAGGTCGTAGATCGCATGCCCGGGCCACGCGCCGTTGGCCGGATCGAGCCGGCCCATGAGATCGAGCGCCGGCCGCACACGGGCGTCGGCGAACTTGAGGTACAGGTTGGCATCCCAGATCGGGGCTTTCAGGTTGTTCATGGTCACTTCTCCTCGAACGCTGTATCGACCGGCACGCGATAGGCCATGGTGATCTTGTTGCCCTTTTGCGCGGCCAGGACGACGGCCATGAATTCCTCGTGCATCTCCTCGGTCATGCCTTTCTGCCGCGCCATCGTGCCGTGCGAGGCGATGCAATAATCGCACTGATTGGTGATGCTGATCGCAAGATAAACTAATTCCTTGGTGAGCGGATCGAGCTTGCCCGGCGCGAAGGCCGCCTTCATTTCCGCCGCGAAACGCTCCATTACCGAGGGATGGCGCGCCAGGGCCTTCCAGACATTGTTGATCGTGGCCGGATCGATGCCGCGTGCCTGGGCGATGCCTTCGACCACCGCCTTGGCGCGCGGGTTCATGTCCTTGTACTCGGTCAGCTTGGCCATGGCTCACTCCACGAACGAATAACGGCGGTCTCCCATTTGGACCGAAAAACCTTGGTGGCCGAAACGTTGGCCGCCGAACGGGGGCATCCACTATTGTCATCCTGAGTCGCGTGGATCTGATCCGCGCGGCTCAGGATGACGGGAGAGAAAATGCACATGATGCCAATCTCGTTTCGTAGGGTCGGCAGACATACGCCACAACATTGCTCAGTTCTGTCAAGCGCCAAGCGTCATCGCCGAGCAGAATAATACTTGCGTACCGGCATAGAGGGCGCAGGAGAGCGCGCAGCGTCGGTCGCATATTATTAGTGGGGCCACGCTCGCCCTCGATGACAGCAGAATGCTGTCATCCCTCACCGGCGCCCAAATGGTAGGTTCGCCGCTCTCCAGGGCGACCGGGCTTCCCTGATCCGCCGCCGGCAGCGAGGCCGTGCGGGTCGCCATCGCCTCGGGCCATGGCATCGGCAAGTCGGCGCTGGTCGCCTGGATTATCCTGTCCCAGAGCGTAAAGCCAAGGCGTAAAGCGCCTCACTCAGAGCGCCAATGTCAGAACGCTCGCCCGATGATCACCTTCGTGACGATGGAGTCCGAGGCATTGGTCAGACCGAAGCCCATGCCGAGATTCACGTCCAACCCGAACACCTTGAAGTCGACGACCCCGAAGAGAGTTTGCTGCTGCTGGTCCGCGGGCGGGATGGCGCCGATCGGGCTGTAGTTCGAATAGTATTCGACGCCGACCCAGGTATCGCCGCCGGTGTTGCGGGCCAGCCTGGCGGCAGGTGCGAATGCTGGAGCCCCGTCGGGCGCGAAGCTCAAGTCGACGATCGGATTGACGATGAATTCCCAACCCAGATCGCGCACACCAAGGATCGGCCGGATTTCCAGGCCAATTGCGCTTTGCGAGAAGCGAGGCGATTGATAGCTCAGCTCGAAATTGACTCCGTAAAAGAACTTACGATCTTCCGCGTGAGGCGATACGAAGAGCTGTCGGACCTTGAAGCCACCCGGCAAGAAAGTGCCGCTGTTGTCGAAAGCGAACGGCGCGTAGAGCCCCAGCTCGTACCAGTCGGTCACGCCGTAGGCCAACTCAGGTGTACCGTTTAGCGTCCGGTTGGAGGCGAACCCGCCAGGGAAGTCCGGAGTCGTGTTGCCGCTCCAGACGTAGTTCAGATGTTGCTGAAGAGTGAATGTTCCCGGCGCGGCAATGTCAGCGTTGTAGACCTGGATTTCGTCGACCGCGTAAGCTGGGTTGGCAGCGTAATGAAAGGCAATTGCAGCACCGACGAGGCACTTGAGGATCATCATGACAAATGACCCAAACGTGCCGCGACGTCCGTTCAACATGTGACCCTGGAGACCCAGAAGAAAACTCGGCGCTCGCGAAGACCTGTGGTGCACGATGAAGTTTGCCAACGCGACCGAATTACTCACCGTCCTGTCAACGTAGCGCTTCTCATTCTCAGTCGATCATCTCGTCGGCACGGGTGATGATCGACAGCCTGCAGCGAAACGGGGAATAGGATCATGGCGGGGAATCCGATTTCATCCGCGTCCGCGTGCGCGTCTTCCCGCGCACCGGCCAGCTGCAGTTCATCGACGGCCCGCGGGTCGACGAGGCGGTGGCGCGCCCGCTGGTCGAGGATCCGACGGCGCCGCTGATCGTGGGCGTCGATATCGCCCGCCAGGGAGCCGACCAAAGCGTCATCCGTTTCCGCCGCGGACTCGATGCGCGCTCGATCCCGGCCGTAGAGTTCCGCATCCCCGACCCCATGCAGATCGCCAGCCGGTTCATGGAGCAGGTCGACTCGTACAATCCCGATGCGATGTTCGTCGACGGCACCGGCGGGCGTGCACGATCAACCGAACCAGCTCGGCTGCCCCAACCTCGTGGCCGTGGATTTCGGCGCCAGGGCGGACCGCCCCGACGCGGACATTTGTGTCCGCCGGATTCACCGTCACAGATTGATGACACCAGATCATACATCGCCACTGATATGCCGATCGTTTGCGGCCTGCACAGAACTGGCACTTTGGTGTTTCGAACCAGCCTGAGTATTGGCATATTCGATCCTGACCGCACGGCGGAAGCTGTTCGTCCGGGCGGTTGCCTGGGATCTGAAGCGCGTCCTCCAGGCCGGCTGCACAGGGATTTCAATGCGAACTTCTCTGGCCGTGACTTCCTTTTCGCTCCTGCTCGCGCTCGCCGCGTCGGCGCATGCCGGACCCGAGTTTTTCCCGATCAAACCAGTGAATGAAAAGAACGAGACCACTATTGTCGTCAGCGACAGGCGGACCGAGTTCTCGCTGGACGGTAAAACCTGGTCGCCGGCGGTCGCCACTTGGGTGCACCCTTCCTGGCCGGTGCTTCAGGGGGCGACCTGGATCTGGCGGGTGACCAAGGTGTCGAAGGACGAGGCGCACAACGGCTCGCCGGTCGTAACCTTCCGGCGGAAGTTCACACCGCCGGTGGGCAGGACTCGCGCCACGCTGAGGATTACCGCGGACAACGCCTATCAAGTCTCACTCAACGGCGAGGTCGTCGGCTCAAGCGGAGAACTCGCGGCCGCCTCGAATGTTGATGATGGGCATTGGCACACATTCGACGCCTATGCCGTCCCTCTCCAGCCAGGCGAGAACGTGATCATCGTGCGGGCGGTCAACTATCACTCGTCGGCGACCAGTGGCGAAGCCAATCCTGGCGGCGTTGTCTTCAGCCTTGCGGTAGCACAATAGGATGCCGTTAATCAGAGTGATCAGTAGCAAGGACGACATGCGGCGGCGGCGGTCCCGTGTTCCATGCCCCGATGGTCCCGCGCGTCACAATCTCGGTTGCCTGGGATGTCCAAGCTTGGGGGCAAGCAGCCGGGGTCGGTGGCGGCCTCGACCTGACCAATTTCGAGTGCCATCAGGTCAAGCTTCGACTGAGGCGCTGTCCGACACCCGTGCGCCGCGAGATGACACATGGGCGCATGAACGATCTATCGTCAGTTTGGCAACTGGTGCAGGGAAGCAATTTCGCCCGTAGGCGCAATACGGTGGTGAAGAGATCGAACTTTATTTGCGGTGAACTCAGATTGCAGCGAACCCCATGCCCCCCAGTCTTCCGTTTTCACGATCCGGCCTCTCGACCAAACTCTTTGCGGTCCTGCTTCTGCTGGGCGCGATCGCCGTCCTGATTTCCGGCGGATTGGGCTATGTAAGCGCGCGCGATGCGCTCGAGCAGTCCATCTACAATCAGCTGACTGCGGCGCGCGAAACCAAGACGCACCAGGTTGAAAACTACTTCCGGTCGATATCCGGCGAAATCCAGCTTCTCGCAAACACGGCGATGGTCGTTGAAGCGATGCACAATTTCCGCGACGCCTTCGACGAGCTCGATCAGACCAAAGTGCCCGACGACGTGCGCACGCGTGTCGAGAGCTGGTACGCGGGTCAGTTCATGCCGACGATACAGCGGCAACTGGGGGCCGGGGCATCGGTCGAGGAATTCCTGCCGACGGGCTCTGCTCCGTATTTGCTGCAGGACCGCTACATCATAACCAATCCAAACCGGACCGGACAGAGGCGTGCGCTGACCGATGCTGGCGACGGCAGTGCCTACAGCCGGGTGCACGCCCGTTTCCACCCGATACTCCGCCACGCGGCGCTAACGCTCAATTTCTACGACTTCATGATGGTCGATCCACGCAACGGTCGCATCGTCTACTCGGTCATGAAGGAGGCGGATTTCGGTTCCTCGATCATGGCCCGCCCCTACCGCCATTCGAACCTGGCCGTCGTCGTAGCCGGGTGCAGCGAGTCGGCCGACATTTCGAAAACCTGCCTCGCCGATTTCGCGGACTACCTGCCGGCAGACGGCGCCCCCGCCGCGTTCGTGGCCGCGCCCCTCGTCGAAAACGGCGTGGTGATAGGCGTGCTCGTCGCGAAACTGTCGATCACGGAACTCGACAATATCGTCACGGGTGGCCGCCAATGGAGCCGCGAAGGCTTCGGCGCGACGGGGGAGGCCTATCTCGTCGGGCCGGACTTTCTCATCCGCTCGGCGCCCCGGCTCTTCTTCGAGAACCGCGATCTATATTTCGAGGAGCTGGAGCGCGGCGGTACGACACCGAAGAACGATATCGAGGACACGTATCGTTACAACTCTCCGGTGTTGCAGCAGCATGTCGACAACAAGGCAACGCGCGCCGCGTTGCGCGGCCTGGAGGGTGTTGGCGCCATACCCGGCATGGGAGGCCAGTTGACACTTGCCTCGTGGGGACCGGTCAACGTGCCGGGCCTGCAGTGGGGCATGATCGCGAAACTGGACGAGGCAGAAGCATTTGCTCCCGTGCACCGTTTGGAGCGTCGCCTGGCCATTGTCGGCGCAATCGCGCTGCTGGTCGTGCTGTCGACGGGCGCCTGGCTGTCGCGCTCGCTGCTCGGCCCACTGCGCGATCTCACGGCGGGCGTGCAGCGTTTCACCGGGGGCGACTATACCGCCCAGGTCAGAGTGCGCACCACGGACGAGATCGGACAGCTCTGCTCGGCCTTCAACGGCATGGTCGGCGAACTGCGGGACAAGAGCATCGTGATCGAGAGCAAGAACCGGGAGAACGAGCAGCTCCTTCTCAACGTCCTGCCTGCGCCGATTGCCGGCCGATTGCGCGAAGGTGAAGAGAACATCGCGGACGGGTTCGACAACATCACGGTGGCATTTGCCGACATTGTCGATTTCACGCACCTTTCGTCGGGCATACCGCCGGCCAGACTGGTCAAGCTGCTCAACGGTCTGTTCAGCCGCTTCGACGAAGCCGCGCTCGAACTCGGCGTCGAAAAAATCAAGACCGTCGGCGACGCCTATATGGTCGTATGCGGGTTGCCGGTTCCGGTGTCGGACCATGCGCGTCGAATACTGCGTATGGCCATCCGAATGGTTTACATCACGCGCGAGCAAGCGCTCGAAACCAAGGTCGCCATGAAAATGCGGGTGGGCGTGAACAGCGGCCCCGTCGTGGCGGGTGTCATAGGCAAGAGCAAGTACATCTACGATCTGTGGGGCGACACGGTGAACGTGGCAAGCCGCATGGAATCGACCGGACTGCCTGACACCATCCAGGTTGCGCGCCCGGTTTACGAGGCGCTCAAGGATGAGTTTGATTTCGAGCCGCGCGGCCTCATCGAGGTCAAGGGTAAGGGTAGCGTCGAAGCTTGGATCCTGAAGCTATAAGCCCAAGGTGATATTGGCGAAGTGATCCAAGCCGCCCCGCGTGGAACGCCGGCGGCAAACCCAACCTGCCGCAGACGGGCTCGGAAACGCTCAGTACATGTGCTGGCCGCCGTTGATCGACAGCGTCGAGCCGGTGATGAAACCCGCATCGTCGGCCACCAGGAACATCACGCCGCGGGCGATCTCCTCGGCCTTGCCCAGTCGGCCGACCGGGATCTTGGCCACGATCTTCTCCAGCACGTTGGCCGGCACGGCCGAGACCATGTCGGTCTCGGTGTAACCCGGCGCGATGGCGTTGACGGTGATGCCCTTGGAGGCGCCCTCCTGGGCCAGCGCCTTGGTGAAGCCGTGGATGCCCGACTTGGCGGCGGCGTAGTTCACCTGCCCGTACTGACCGCCCTGGCCGTTGATCGAGCCGATATTGACGATGCGGCCGAAGCCGCGCGCGTTCATGCCCTCCCACACGGCTTTCGACATGTTGAAGCAGGAGCCAAGATTGGTGTCGATCACCGAGTCCCACATGTCGCGCGTCAGCTTGCGCATGGTCGAATCGCGGGTGATGCCGGCGTTGTTCACCAGCACCTCGATCGGACCGAGATCCTTCTCGATCTGGGAGATGACCGTTTGGCAGACGGCGAAATCGCCGACGTCGAACTTGTAGACGGCGATGCCGGTCTCGGCCTTGAACTTCTTTGCCGCGTCAT
>Ga0308309_10000224_pt1 | contig 41212 bp, 36 predicted proteins | sample HubBroMetageWFT5_FD_192491 | JGI IMG/M metagenome (GOLD analysis project Ga0308309, IMG submission 192491) | Warmed and freeze-thawed soil microbial communities from the Hubbard Brook experimental Forest, New Hampshire - Hubbard Brook CCASE Soil... | ecosystem: Environmental > Terrestrial >...
TGGGGCTTATTTCGGGCTCGATTCCGAGACGCGGGCGGCGCGCGCGGAGAGCCTTCTGGACCGGTTCAAGCTGCGCGACCGCGGCGAGCAGATGGTGAGGGGATTTTCCGGCGGCATGATGCAGCGGCTTTCCATTGCACGCGCCATGATGCACGACCCGCAGGTTCTCTTCCTGGATGAGCCCAGCGCCGGTCTCGACCCGCAAACGAAATTGCTTTTGTGGGAGATCATTCGCGAGTACAACCAGACCGGCAAGACGATCCTGCTGACGACGCACAACATGGAAGAGGCCGATGCTCTGGCCAACCGCCTGGCGATCATCGACCACGGACGCAACATCGCGCTAGGCACTCCTGCCGAGTTGAAGGCTTCAGTGCCGGGCGGGTATTTGCTGCGCCTGCGCTTCGGTCAACACTCTGCCGACTTACTGCAGCGCCTGCAGTCTTTGCCCGGAGTGCGGGAAGTGCGCGCCAACGATCAAAACGGCGCCGACCTGTACTCCGATCAAGGCGGTTCGCTGATTGCCGGGATCGCCAGTCTGGCTTCCTCCGCAGGCGTGGAATTGCGCGATGTGCATATTTCCGAGCCCAGCCTGGAAAACTTGTTTCTGCACCACACCGGAAGGAGTCTGCGGGAATGAACTGGAAGACGTTTTTCGCCATGCTGGCGCGCGATGTTCACGTGGCGCGGCGCAACTTCGTTGTGTTGCTGCTGCAGACTTTTCTGCAGCCGCTGATGTTTGTGTTCATTTTCGGCCGCGTCATGGTGCGCAGTGGGTACATGCCGGAGGAGTACAAGAGCCAGTTGCTTCCCGGCATCATGGCCATCAGCATGGTGTTTACCGGAGTCTGGGCCGTCGCCATGCCATTGATCGCCGAATTCCAGTTCACGCGCGAGATCGAAGACCGCTTGCTCGCGCCCATGGAGATTTCCTGGGTCGCGGTTGAGAAAGTGCTCGCGGGAACTCTGCAAGCGGTAATTGCCGGGCTGGTGGTGATTCCGGCGGCGTGGCTGATTCTGCGGCCTGGAGTAGCGGTCACGGTGCACAGCCCCCTCACTTTTGCCTGCGTTACGCTGCTGGTCGCTCTGTTCTCTGCCTGCGGCGGTCTTGCCTTGGGTTGCAGCGTTAATCAGCAACACATCGGTCTGATGTTCAGCATGGTCTTGACCCCAATGATCTTTTTTGGCTGCACGTACTATCCCTGGAGCGCTCTGAGCGGCTTTCCCATCCTGCAGAAAGTAGTGCTGGTGAATCCTCTGGTTTACGCCAGCGAAGGACTGCGTGGAACCCTGGTGCCCCAGTTCCCTCATCTTCCGTTGCCGGCCGTGTTGGTGGTGTTGACGGCGTTTGACGGGTTGTTGCTTGCCGCTGGACTCCGACAGTTTTGGGGAAAGGCGGTGAGTTAGGCTTCCCTGGTTACCTTTTGGTGGTTACCCTCCTACGAAGTTGCCTCGAATGAGGCGATTCCGGGCGTTACTGAAGTTTCCGGCCGTGCCCACAAATCATTGTTACTAAACCTGTTAGCTGGGTATCCTAGTTCAAGGGTACGCCTGCGCGCTGGCGACATAGCAGCGCGCTGTGACCCGCAGACGAATGTCCGCCAGCACACACTCGTGGAGAGGCCTGCCCATCGGCGCCAAGGCTTTCATCGGCCTGGTTATCGCTGCCGGAATGGCGTCCTTGCTGCAAGCTGCGATCCACCAGAGCAGCAAAAACATTGCAGAGTTTATCTGTTATCTGGGCATCGCGATTCTGGCTTCGCGGCTGCGCGTCACTCTGCCCGGCATTACGGGCACGCTTTCGGTGAACTTCCTGTTCATCCTGGTGGCGGTTGCGGAACTTAGCTATTCGGAAGCGCTTACCCTGGGCGCAGTCTCCATGCTGGCCCAGAGTATCCACCCCAACCGGCCCAGCGCCATCCAGTTGACGTTCAACGTTTGTGCCGGCTCGGTGTCCACAGCTCTGGCCTATGTTGTTTATCACAGCGCATTGGCCAACGAGATCATAGAGAATCGGCCTCTGGTGCTGTGTCTGGCGGCTTCGACGTACTTCATCGTCAATGCCGGAAGCATCGCGGTTGTGATTTCAGTCAGTGACGGAAAGCCGCTCCGGCAAATCCTCGTGGATTGCTATTTCTGGTCCTTCCCCTACTACCTGGTGGGAGCCGGCATCGCTGGCGTGATTGGCTGGTTCAACCACAGGTTCAACTGGGAGAGTTCGCTGCTGTTCGTGCCTGCTATCTATCTCATCTACCGGTCCTACCGCTTGTATCTGGGAAAGCTGGAGGATGAAAAGCGGCATGTGGAAGAAATCGCGAACCTGCATCTGCGAACCATTGAGGCCCTGGCGCTGGCCATCGAAGCCAAAGACCAGACCACCCACGATCACCTGCAGCGCGTCCGGATTTATGCCATCGAAGTTGCGAAAGAACTGGGCATGACCGGGACTGAATTGGAAGCCCTGCATGCCGCGGCTCTGCTGCATGACATCGGCAAGCTGGCGGTCCCTGAACATATCATCTCGAAGCCCGGACGGCTGACGCCGGAAGAGTTCGAGAAGATGAAAATTCATACCGTGGTTGGAGCGGAGATCCTGGAGCGAGTTCGCTTTCCTTACCCCGTTGTGCCGATTGTGCGCGCCCACCATGAGAAGTGGGATGGGTCGGGTTATCCCTACGGATTGAAAGGGGCGGAGATTCCGATCGGCGCGCGCATCCTTTCCGCAGTCGATTATCTGGATGCGCTGGCTTCGGATCGGCAATACCGGCGCGCCATGCCGCTGGATGAGGTGATGACGCGGCTCACGGCAGAGTCCGGCAACTCGTTCGATCCGAAGGTGGTGGACGTCCTCAAGAAGCGGTATCGGACTCTGGAGAATCTAGCGCTGGCGAAATCGGCGGAAGATGGCAACCTGATTCTTCCGACGGACTTCAAGATTACGCGGGGGCCGGCTCCGGCTGCAGGATTTGAGAATGCAACGGTTTCCGATTCGCCGGGGCGGGAAGCAACATTTCTGTCATCGATCGCGGCGGCGCGCCAAGAGGCGCAGTCTTTGTTTGAGTTGAGTCAGGATCTGGGAGCGTCCCTGAGCCTGGGTGAAACGCTCTCCGTGTTTTCGGTAAAGCTCAAAATGACGGTCCCGTACGACGCGATTGCCATCTACATCCGCCGCGGCGATGAATTGATTCCGGAATATGTGAATGGCGACAACTACCGCCTGTTTGCCTCCTTGCGGATTCCCGTGGGGCACGGGCTCTCGGGCTGGGTGGCGCAGAATAAGAAACCGATCGTGAATGGAAATCCTTCAGTTGAGCCTGGTTACCTGAACGATCCTGACAAGTTCAGTACGTTGCGTTCGGCTCTGGCCCTGCCTCTGGAGGGAGTGGCGGGCGTAATCGGTGTGCTCGCGCTCTACCGCGCCGAGAAAGACGCGTTTACTTCGGATCATTTGCGCATTCTGCTGGCGGTGAGCGGCAAGATGGCTCTGGCCATCGAGAATGCTCTGAAATATCAGCAGGCAGAAAGCTCCGCCACCACCGACTACCTTACCGGTCTGCCCAATGCCCGGTCGCTATTTCTGCAACTCGACCGCGAACTGGCCCGCTGCAAGCGTGACAACGTGTCGCTCACGCTGATGGTGTGTGACATGAACGGCTTCAAGAAGATTAACGACCGCTTCGGCCACCTGGAGGGAAATCGCGTACTGCGTTTGTTTGCCCAGGCTCTGAAAGACACCTGCCGCGAGTACGACTACGTGGGCCGCATGGGCGGAGACGAGTTCGTGGTCATTGCTCCGGGTCTGCCAGCCGACGCTGCGGCTAAGAAGGTCGAGCAGATTCGTCCTCTCGCCCGACAAGCCGGGCTCGATGTCTGCGGAGAGGAGATTCTCTCCTTGAGCGTGGGGATGGCCGTGTCTCCCGACGACGGCAACGACGCCGAACAGCTTCTGACCCAGGCTGATCGCCGCATGTATCTGGAAAAGCAAAAGCAACCTACGCAAAAAGACCAACGGCTGCACACCCGGATGAAGTGCCGGCTCACGATCGAGTTGCATCCCCAGCCAGGCGGCGGGCCGATCTTCGGCAACATGATCGACCTCAGCCTGGGCGGCTGCTATGTAGAAACCAGCGCCATTCTGCCTCCCGGCTCTAACGTAAAGTTGGTCTTCTCCATTGATGACGGCACCCTGAGCACGGAAGGCAGTGTCGCCAGGATCCATCCTGGATCGGGCGTGGCGATACAGTTCAAGGAGATGAGCCGGGAATCGCGGGAGAAAATGTACCGCATTCTGGAGTTCGTCCAGAACTCAACCACGGTCTACAACGATCGCTATCTGCAAAATCTTTTCAAGCGCTGAAGAACAGTGGCCAGTGGTCAGTGATCAGCAACACAAGCTCTCACTGGCCACTGATCACTGGCCACTGATCACTTTCTTACGCTTGAAGCCCGTGCTTGCCGCCCGTACACTTAAAGAATGCACGTCCACGTTCATGGCGCGGGCAGTCCCAAGCGAGTGCTGAAGATCTCGCTCGGTGTTACCCTGGCCTATATCGTGCTGCTGGTGGTGGCCGGAAGCCGTTCCCACTCGCTGGCCTTGCTATCCGAAGCGGGACATAATCTCTCCGATTTTCTGGCGCTGCTGTTGTCCCTGGTGGCGGTGTACTTGCAGTCGCGCCCCGCCAGTTCCACCAAGACCTATGGCTACCATCGCGCGGGAGTGCTGGCCGCGCTGGTCAATGCTGTGTCGCTGCTTGCCGTTTCTTTCTTCATCTTTTACGAGGCATTCCGGCGCCTGCAGCATCCCGAGCACGTCCAGGCCTCGGTGATGATGTGGGTCGCCGCGGCGGGCGTAGTGATAAATGGAGTCATTGCGCTCCTGCTTTATCGCTCGGGCCGGGGTTCAGGCAATGACGTGAACATTCGCAGTGCACTTCTGCATGAAGTTGGCGACACGCTCTCCACCGCCGCCGTTATTGTCGGAGGCTGGGCGATCCTGGTCACGAATAATTACTGGATCGACTCTGCACTCTCGTTCGGAATTGGGGCCCTGATCCTCTGGTCCGGCTTCGGCATCGTGCGTGAGACGCTGAATATCTTGCTCGAGGGGACGCCGCGTGGCGTGAAGCTCGAACTAGTCGAGACTGCGATTCGCTCCATCGAAGGCGTCAACGATGTGCACGATCTGCACTGCTGGAGCATCGGCTCGGAAACTCGAGCGCTTTCCTGCCACATCTCGATTGCCGATATTCCGCCGTCGGTCAGTGAGCGCATCCTGCGCGACGTGAAAGAATGCCTGCATCACAGCTTCCGTATCGACCACACTACAATCCAGTTCGAGCATGTGGAATGCGAAGTGGCGCACGGGTGCGTGATTCCCGTTGGCGAGAGTGAAGAGCATCATCACCACAGCCACTAGGCGCGATCTCTGCCCTGCTTAGCGAAAATCTCCCGCACTCGCTCAATCGTGTCCGCCTCTTGTGCCGTCTTATCCGGACGCAATCGTACGATCCGCGGAAAGCGCAGCGCGTAGCCGCTATCGTGACGATCGGACTGCATCATGTTGTTGAATGCCACTTCCAGCACAATCTCCGGCTCGACCGTACGCCGGAAGCCTTGATCGTCAATCGTATGTTCGAGAAACCATCGCGTCATCTCGGCAATCTCTGCGTCGGTCAATCCTGAGTATGCCTTGCCAATATTCACTAGCTTGTCCCCATCCCAGACAGCAAACGTGTAATCGCTGAGCATGCCGATGCGCTTGCCGTGGCCGTACTCAACCGCAGTTACCACCACATCAAGCGTGCCCAGCTCGCGCTTCATCTTCAACCACGACTTGCCGCGCTTCCCCGGCGTGTAAGGCGAATTGAGGTCCTTGATCATTAGCCCTTCGTTACCCCGTGACTGTGCAGCGCCAAACAGTTCTTCCAGTTGCTCGGGTGAACTTGCGCGAAACACCGGCGCGCGCACGATGTTGGCGACCGTGGTTTCCGGGTGTTCATCCCCGAAAGCCAGTTTCCCTTGCCCTGTCTTACTCCGTGACGGAGGCCGCCCTGAGCGAAGTGTAACTGTGTCTCTGTGATGAATTGTTTTCCTTTCTGCGGCCAGCACTTCATCGAGAATTCGCGCTCGCTCCCGCAGTGGACGGTCAACCAGCAGCTCCCCACTCGAGTACAGAACATCGAACACGAGGTATGCCACCGGAATCTCACGAAGCATCTGCTCGCTGACCTTCTTGCGTCCCAACCGTTGCTGCAACACGCTGAACGGGCGCGCTTGCCCCGGCTCCTCCCACGCCACGATTTCGCCATCGAGAATCACATCCTGCAGCAGCCCCGCAAGCGCATCGGGCAACTCCGGGAACGACTCGGTGATTTCATCCCGCGTACGCGAAAAGAATTTCACCTCTCCACCCGAGACGTGCGCCTGGGCTCGAATCCCGTCGTACTTGTCTTCTACGGCAGCCTCGGCGAAATAACTCAATCCCTCCTCGGCTGATTCGATCGGACTCGCCAGCATGAAGCCTATGGGATGAAACATCCGCATCTTCGCATCTGCCGGCTTGCCCTCCACGGCCAGCCGCAGCGTCTCCCCGATATCCCCCAGCAACATGTTGGCTCGCTGCACTTCTTTCAATGCTCCGGCGAGCGTGCTCCCGTAGGCTTTTGCAATTGCCTCCTCGACCAGACTCTCCTTAAGACCGATCCGCAAATCGCCAGTCATAATCTTCACAATGTACTTGGATTCAAGAGGCGTCGCCCGGGCCAGCAAATCGCGGACCAGCTCTGTCTTTGCCGCCGGTCCACGTGCCGCCGCGATCTGCCGGAAACTGCCTGCAACTTCGAAAACGTTCAAACCTTGTTCAGAGCCAGGCGCAAGAATCTCTCCGGCCACCGAACCCAAGTCGCCGTATTTTCGATAAGCAGCCGTCAGCACGGCCTCATCTTTCCCGGAAAGCTCCCCCACGACGCGCCACAACAGTGAGCCGCCCACTTGCAAGGTGGCCTCCTCCCAGGCGGGAAACGCCCTGCCAGAGAGAAACACCGCTGACAGTGCAGCCTCGTCCGCGGTGCGTGATTTGAAGTAGTCGGCGACGATGGCCGTTTTCTGCAGCTTCTTAGTGGTGGCGGCGATCGCTTCGCAGGTCTCGGCAAGTTTTCGCATGCTGTTCAAAACACTTTCCGAGAATAGACGAAAGACTCGCCGTTTGCCGACCCTCTCTGAAGTCGCTTCGGATAAATCTTGCCACCTCTACCATTTAGAACGCGCGCCCGGGAACGCTGGTGGCTTGTGATAACCTAACTGCTTGGCGCCTTTCGGGGCCGGGAGCATCTAACTATTGTGCATTCTGTGAGAAATTTCGTGCGCTTTCTGGTGGCCGTGCAGCTTTTGCCTGCGCTTGAAAGTGGGGAAGAAACCCTGGTCGGCGGGCAAGCTGTGCTCGAAGGGGTGATGATGCGTTCTCCGCATGCGTGGGCCATTGCCTGCCGCAAGCCTTCGGGCGAAGTGGTCACGATGCAGGAATCGCTCGATCGTCCCTCGGAAAAACACAAGTGGATGGCCTGGCCCATCGTTCGCGGAGTCATGACGCTTGGCTACGCCATGTCGCTAGGCTACCGTGCCCTGCGTTTTTCGGCCAACGTTGCCATCGAAGACGTGATGCAGAGCGAAAAAGGTGATGCGGAGATGGTCGCCTCGGCTGTCCCGGCAAAGCGAAGCGAGACAGAACGATCCACTACTGAATCCACCAAGTCGCGAGCCCGGGAAAAAGCCGCCGCGATCAGCGGTTGGCTGGCGGGAGTCAACGTCGTCATCTCGCTTGCCTTCTTCATCTTCATGTACAAATACCTGCCGCTGGTGGCGGCCACCGAACTCAAGAAGGTCAATCCCGCGCTCGGCGGCCAGATCATGTTCAATCTGATTGACGGTGCGGTGCGCTTGATCCTGTTCCTGCTGTTCATCTGGGGAGTGTCGCTGTTCGCGGATATTCGGCGCGTCTATCAATATCACGGTGCCGAACACAAGACCGTATTCGCGTTCGAGAACGGCGACCCTCTTTCAACCGCGGCGGTGCAGAAATATTCGACTTTCCATCCCCGCTGCGGTACGAGTTTTCTGATGACGGTGATGCTGATCTCGATCGGTTTCTATATGCTCGTGCCGTTTACCACATTTTGGGCGCGCTTCGCGGCGCGCATCGCGCTGCTGCCCGTGATTGCCGGCGTCTCTTACGAGATCATCCGATTCGCCGCCAAACATCGCGGTTCTCTGTTTGCCTTGATGACGGCACCCGGCCTCTGGCTGCAGCGCATCACGACGAAGCCCCCGTCTGACGAGCAGGCGCAGTGCGCCATAGTCGCCCTCGACCACGCCATGGCTCTGGAAAAAGAACGGGGCGGCGAACTGGTGATTGCCTAGCGGCCCCGCCGCGAATATTTCCTCTTCCTATCCAGTGTCACTAAAATGCCGTAGAGACGTAACTGGTTATGTCTAGCCCGCTGCACAAACGGGCACCGGCGCGAAAACTGAGACCTGGCAAGCTACGTCTCTTGACGTAAGGATCCTCGATGTTTGAACGTTTAGACCAAATCGAAGCCCGCTACGAAGAACTGACAAACGCCCTGGCTTCGCCGGATATCGTCAACGATTCGGCGAGATACCAGAAGACTGCCAAGGCGCACAGCGAAATCGCCCCTGTGGTCGAAAAGTATCGCGAATACAAGGATCTGACACGTGGCATAGCTGAGAGTAAATTCATGCTCGCTGACGAAAAAGATCCCGAGATGCGGGCCTATGCCCAGGAAGAACTCGACAAGCTGCAACCCCGCGTGGCGGCCATTGAAGAGGAGTTGAAGGTTCTGCTTTTGCCCAAGGACCCGAACGACGAGAAAAATGTCATTCTCGAAATTCGTGCCGGCACGGGCGGAGACGAAGCCACGCTCTTCGCTGCCGAAATCTTCCGCATGTACACACGCTATGCCGAGACCCAGCGCTGGAAGGTCGAAGTACTCTCTTCTTCGGAGTCGTCGGCTGGGGGACTGAAAGAAGTGATCGCCATCATCGAAGGCAACCGGGTTTTTTCACAGCTCAAATACGAGAGCGGTGTGCACCGCGTGCAGCGCGTTCCCGCGACTGAGCAGCAGGGACGCGTCCATACCTCGGCTGTGACCGTAGCCGTTCTTCCCGAAGCCGAAGACGTGGACGTCAAAGTCGAAGCCAAAGACTTGCGCATCGATACATTCTGTTCCTCTGGTCCCGGCGGACAGTCCGTGAACACGACTTACTCGGCGGTGCGTATCACTCACATTCCCACGAATACGGTCGTGAGCTGCCAGGACGAGAAGTCGCAGATCAAGAACCGCGAGAAGGGCATGCGCGTGCTGCGCTCCCGTCTGTATGAAATCGAAATGGAAAAGCAGCAGCAGGCGCTGGCCAAGGAGCGCAAGGCGATGGTAGGCTCCGGCGACCGCAGCGAGAAGATTCGTACCTATAACTTCCCGCAAAACCGCCTCACCGACCACCGCATCGGATTCACCATTCACCAACTGGAAGCCGTGATGGATGGCAAGCTCCAGCCGCTGATCGAAGCACTCACCACGCATTACCAGGCCGAAAAACTAAAGCAAGAAGCAGCCACCGTGGTTTAAGGGCGCCGTGGGTGCTCCGGCCCCACGCGGAAGAGGAACTATGTCGGAACTCGACAAGGCACTCAGGTCGCTTCTTACGAAGCGTTATGCTGCGAACGCGACCAGGGTTCGCGAACTTGCTACGCCCCTGACTAACGACCAATTCTGGCGGAAGCCCTTCCCGTTCGGCAACAGCTTCGGCCACCTAGTTCTGCACCTGACGGGAAACCTGAGCTACTATATCGGAGCGCAGATTGCCGGGACTGGCTATGTCCGCGACCGCCCGCGCGAATTCAACGATCCGAATCCTCCGTCGAAAGACGAGGCTCTGATCCGTTTCGACGACGCCGTGGGCATGGTTCTGAAAACTATCGGCGGGCAATCGCCCGAGGATTGGTCGTCGGAATACTCAGGGGTCGGCTCCGATGATGCCAAGAACCGTCTCGACATTGTGGTCATTTGCGCCGCCCACATGCAGCACCACGTTGGCCAGATGATCTACCTTGGCTACGAGTTGCGCCGGCAAGCCAAGGACGAATCGAGATGAAAATCGAATTCTTGCCGCTGTTGTCCTCCGTGTCTCTGGGGCTCTGTGGTGAACTAATTTCGTGCAGCTAAAGCAAACCCTGGCCTCTGCCGTCACTCGTCTCAGTGCGGATCGCGTTCCCTCTCCGCGTCTGAATGCCGAATCGCTTCTGATGTTCACTCTCAACTGCGACCGGGCCCACCTTTACGCGCATCCCGAACGCGAACTCACGCTTGACGAGCAGAGTCGCTATGATGCCGTACTTGCCGAGCGTGCACTTGGAGTCCCAACGCAGTACATCACCGGTCATCAGGAGTTCTGGGGCATGGACCTAATCGTGTCGCCCGCAGTGTTGATTCCGCGCCCCGAGACCGAGCACGTCGTCGAGAGCGTGCTCGAACTTGCCGGTGTGAAGAGGACCGGCGGGCAAAAGGTTCTTCCTCTCACAAATAGTCTCTGCATCGCCGACGTGGGCACCGGCTCCGGCTGCATTGCGCTGGCTCTGGCCAAAGAACTGCCGCAAGCTGAAATCCACGCCAGCGACCTTTCCGCTGCCGCGCTGGAGGTTGCCCGCGCCAACGCGGCCCGCCATCAACTCGAATCTCGAATTCAGTTTCACGAGACCGACCTGCTGGCAGGATTTGAGAACGACGCTTTTGACTTCATCGTCTCCAATCCGCCCTACGTCGGCGAATCGGAGGAAGATCAGGTCCAGCTCGAAGTCCGCAAGTTCGAGCCCCGCCGTGCCGTGTTTGCGGGTCCGACGGGAATCGAGGCGATCGAGCGCTTGATTCTGCAGGCGCGCGCCGCGCTTAAGACCGGCGGCTGGCTCGTCATGGAAGTGAGCGGAACGATTTCAGAAAAAGTACGGAACTTGCTGCAGGATTGGAACGATGTTGGGATCAGGCAGGATCTGCAATCGATTCCGCGCGTGGCGCAAGCACGGAAATAGCTAACGCGGAACCGCGGCGGGCGATATCTCTTCGACGTCGACAATGTTGGTAGGATACTTGCCCGTATAGCAAGCGGAGCAGTAGGAGATCTTGTCGCCCTCGCCGCAAGCCTTCTTTAGCCCTTCCAGCGAAAGGTAGGCCAGCGAGTCGGCTCGAATGTAATCGCGAATTTCATCGACAGATTTATTCGCGGCGATCAGTTGATCCTTCGAAGGCGTGTCAACGCCGTAGTAGCAGGGCGAAATCGTAGGCGGGCACGAGATGCGCATGTGGACTTCCTTCGCGCCAGCATTGCGAATCATGCGCACGATCTTCCGGCTGGTGGTGCCGCGCACAATCGAATCGTCAATCAGCACCACGCGCCTGCCTTCCAGAAGTGCCCGCACGGGGTTTAGTTTCAGCCTGACACCGAAATCGCGCACGCTCTGGCTCGGTTCGATAAACGTGCGCCCGACGTAGTGATTTCGGATCAGTCCGAAGCGGAACGGAATGCCGCTCTCTGCCGCGTATCCAACGGCCGCTGTCACCCCCGAATCCGGCACAGGGACTACTAGATCAGCCTCCACTGGCGCTTCGCGAGCCAACTGCCGGCCAAGCTCCTCGCGGCTGGTTTGCACGGCGCGGCCAAATACGATGCTGTCGGGCCGGGAAAAATAAACATGCTCGAAAATGCAACTCGATTGCGGCGCGTCCGTCGAATAAAAACGGGACTTGACGCCTTCCGGTCCCACCACGATTATCTCGCCGGGTCTCACGTCGCGCTCATAGGTGGCGCCGATCAGATCGAACGCGCAAGTTTCCGAGGCGAAGACGATGGTGTCGCGCTTCTGTCCTTCCAGAGCCGGGATGCGTCCCATCGCGAGCGGGCGGAAGCCGCGCGGGTCGCGCGCCGCGATAACCCGGTCCGGACTCATCAGGACCAGCGAAAAGGCGCCTTCCACGCGGCGCAAGGCATCCGCGATCGCCTCCGGCAAGGTGTGCTCTCGCGACAGCGCGATCAGATGGACGATCACTTCGGTATCGCTGTTCGTCTGAAAAATCGACCCCTGTCGTTCCAGCCGGGCCCGAAGTTCCACCGCGTTCACGAGATTGCCGTTGTGCGCGACTGCGATTGAACCCTTATTCGACTGCACCAGAATCGGCTGCGCATTCAGCAGTGCCGAATCCCCTGCGGTTGAGTAACGCGTGTGTCCGATAGCCAGCGTGCCGCGTATCTTCGAGAGCACATCCTCGGTGAAGATATCGGCGACCGTGCCCATCGCCTTGTGGACGCGGGAAGTCAGGCCATCGGAGGTGACAATACCGGCCGACTCCTGCCCGCGATGCTGCAGGGCATGAAGGCCGAGGTAAGCGAGCTTCTCCGCCTCGGGATGGGCGAAGATCGCCACCACCCCGCACTCGTCGTGAAATTTGTCGGTTCTTCGCATTCAGCGCTCAGCCGTCAGAATTCCGCCATCGCCTCGTTCACTCGACCGGTGTGAGTTCAGGATCAGTCCGCAGCGCCGATTCCAGAGCATTCTCATACGCGCCGCCTAACCCTGAAACCGACGCGGACCCAACTACTTTACCGTCCAGCGAAATCTCGAACTGCTCCGGGATTGTTTCTCCCAGCACTTCAGCGGCGATTCCGTATCCCTCTGCCATCCGTTGGATTCGCGCAACGTTGCCCGGGTCGCAGGAAAGCACGATGCGGCTCGCATCCTCACCAAACAACGCAAACTCCGCGGGCAATCCACCTGAAGTCACGTTGACACGGGCACCCACGCCTTTCGCGAACGTCTTCTCTGCGAGCGCGACTGCCAACCCGCCATCGCTGCAGTCGTGCACGGAGTCCACCAGTTCCTGCTGAACCAATTCGATCACGGCCTTCTGCAGCGCAGCTTCTTTCTCCAGATCGAGTTCCGGCGGATATCCCCACAACGTTCCCAGGATCTCTTTGGCGTATTCTGACGACCCGAACTCATTCTCCACATCGGTGATATCGGCAGCTTCGCCGGCGCGCAATAGCACAATCGTGCGTCCCGGGGCGGCGAAATGCATCTTTGCAGTCTTATGCACGTCGTCGAGAATCCCTACAACGCCGAGAACCGGCGTGGGATAAATACCCTCGCCCAGCGTCTCGTTGTAAAAGCTTACATTGCCGCCAGTGATAGGAATCTCCAACTCCTCGCACGCTTTGGTGATGCCATCGATGGTTTGCGAGAACTGCCACATGATGTGGGGCTTCTCGGGATTTCCAAAGTTGAGGCAATTTGTTGCGCCCACTGGACTCGCGCCAGAACACGCCACCTTGCGCGACGCTTCAGCGACGGCGTGCATCGCACCTAACCGCGGATCGAGGTAACACCAGCGGCTGTTGCCATCCAAAGCCATCGCGAGGCCACGCTGCAGGGCATTCTGTGATAAACCCGGCGGCGACAGATGAGGATTTGGATTCTTAATGCGAATCACGCCAGCATCGCCCGCGCCCGGCGCGTCCACCGTGTTGGTCTGTACCATGTGATCGTATTGTTGCCAGACCCAGCGTTTCCCGCAGATGTTCGGGCTGGCCAGAAGCTGCGTCAGACTTTGATTGAAATCACCAGAGCGGTTGAGCTGAATGTTCTCCGGCATTTCACGGGACACAGGCGGCTCCCATCGCTCGAGTGGACGTTTGTACACGGGTGCGTCGTCGGTAAGCGCCTGATTCGGAATCTCGGCGACGATTTCACCGTGCTGCAGAACGCGCAGTTTGTTGTCAGTCGTAACCTTCCCGACTTCCACCGCATCGAGCCCCCACTTTTCAAAAACCCGAAAGACTTCCTGTTCGCGGCCTTTCTGCGCCACCAGCAGCATGCGTTCCTGCGACTCGCTGAGCATGATCTCGTAGGCACTCATTCCAGTTTCTCGCTGCGGCACACGGTCGAGCTCAATCTCTATGCCGACGCCGCCGCGCCCGCCCATTTCGCAGGTGGAGCAGGTAAGGCCGGCCGCGCCCATATCCTGAATGCCGACAATGGCTCCGGTCTTCATGGCTTCGAGGCAAGCCTCGAGCAGCAACTTCTCCAGAAACGGATCGCCGACCTGCACGTTCGGCCGCTTCGCCTCCGAGGCTTCGCTGAATTCTTCGCTCGCCATCGTCGCGCCATGGATGCCGTCGCGTCCCGTCTTGGCGCCAACGTAGATCACCGGATTACCTTCGCCCGCGGCGCGCGCGTAGAAGATCTCGTCTTTGCGAACCAGGCCCAGGGCGAAAGCGTTCACCAACGGATTGCCGGAATAGCACGGCTCGAACTTGGTCTCGCCGCCCAGGTTCGGCACGCCGAAGCAGTTGCCATAAGAAGCGACACCGCTGACTACTCCTTCAAGGATCGAATGATTTCTGTGGACGTCCTTCTGGCCAGTGCCAGCGGTGTGCGTTCCCACATAAGTCGTGATGGGCCCGAAGCGCAGCGAATCCATCACCGCCACCGGCCTTGCCCCCATGGTGAAAATGTCGCGTAGGATTCCGCCTACGCCCGTGGTTGCACCTTGAAACGGCTCGATGAATGACGGATGATTGTGCGACTCGATCTTGAAGGCGCATGCCCACCCGTCGCCGATGTCGATGATGCCGGCGTTCTCGCCTGGTCCCTGCAAAACACGCTTGCTACGCGTGGGAAGCCGCTTCAAGTGAATCCGCGATGACTTGTAGGAACAATGCTCGCTCCACATCACGCTGAAGATGCCAAGTTCGGTGAGTGTGGGTTCGCGCTGTCCAAGAAGCTGCTTGATCCTCTCGTATTCATCGAAAGTGAGGCCATGCTGCCGGAGGGTCTCCGGAGGGAAGGCAGAAGTCATGGAGGTGGTCATGGGGAAGCTCTATTGTCGCATTTAGCAGCGCGGCTGGGTAGGGCCAACTTTTGCCATTTTCCCCAGGATTCCGAGTCACAGCCGCCTTTTCCGGCTCAGGCGCAGCCTTTTTTTCAGATAAGATGGCGACCCAGATGAAATCCATCATCGTAGGCACGGCGGGTCACATTGACCACGGCAAAACCGCTTTGGTGAAGGCGCTGACCGGAATCGACGCCGACCGACTGGAGGAAGAGAAGCGGCGAGGCATCACCATCGATCTCGGCTTCGCGCACACGGATCTGTCTTCCCCGACCGGCGAGATCTTGCGCCTGGGTTTTGTCGACGTTCCTGGGCACGAGCGCTTTGTCCGCAATATGCTCGCAGGGGTGGGCGGCATCGACCTGGTGCTGCTGGTGATTGCCGCCGACGAGGCCATCAAGCCCCAGACGCGGGAGCATTTCGACATCCTGCAACTGCTCGGCGTACGGCGCGGCATCACCGTGCTGACCAAATCCGATGCGGTGGATGCGGAGACGCTCGATGTGGTGCGGCTGGAAGCGGAAGAGCTTCTGCGCGGGACGTTCCTGGACAGACCAGGGTCTCTGGTCGCCGTGAGTTCTCTGACGGGTGCCGGACTGGATGAACTGAGGCGGGCAATCGTTGCAGCGGCCGCCGAGGTGCAACCACGAGATTCGCTGGCGCTTGCTCGCTTGCCGATCGACCGCGTGTTCACGATGAAGGGTTTCGGCACAGTGGTGACGGGAACACTGGCCTCCGGAACGATACGCCGCGAGGACGAGCTGGAAGTTTTCCCTACTGGGCAGCGAGTACGCGTGCGTGGCGTCCAGGTGCATGGGCAAACGGCGGAGAAAGCGGTTGCAGGCCAACGCACAGCATTGAACCTGGCGGGGCCAAGCACGGAAGATTTGTCGCGTGGCATGACCCTCTCGCCTCCCGCGACGTTCGAGGCGACGCGGCGAGCCGACGTGCGGTTGCGATTGTTACCTTCGGCGCCGCGTCCTCTGAAAAACCGTGCGCGGGTTCACTTTCATTCGTACACCATGGAAATGGTGGTCGAGGTAGCGCTGACGGGTATGAAAGAAATAGCGCCGGGCGGTGAAGGGTTTGCGCACTTGAAGCTCCCGGAATCTGCGCTGCTGCTTCCGGGAGACCGGTTCATCATCCGGCAATTCTCGCCCGTGGTGACCATCGGCGGCGGAGTCGTGCTTGACGCTGCGCCGATTCCACGCATGCCGCGACCAGTCGACTTCCTGGAAACGCTGGCGGGCGGTAATCCGGAAGCGGCTCTAAGAGCACGGATCGCACGTCGGCACCATAAAGGAATCTCGATGTCTCGACTGGTGGCCGAAACCGGTTGGACGAAAGATGTGATCGAAGCGCGACTGGCTCCGGTGATGCGGGTCGGCGATGTGGTGGCGGCTGGCGGGCGGTTCCTGAATTTACCTGCGCTCGAAACGCTGCAGGCGCGCATCGTGAGCGCCGCCCTGGACTTTCACACGAAGAATCCTCTAGTCGGGGGAATCAGCAAAGAAGAATTGCGGGCGCAGGCGGGCGCCATGCCGGAAGTCTTCGAGGCGGTGGCAACCATACTGGTTCGAGAACGGAAACTCGAAGTGATCGGTGAGCTGGTGCGGCTGCCGGGGCATGGTGTGGTAATGAAGGATGAGGAGGCTGAATCGAAGAAGAAGATCGAGAGCGCGTTTGCCTCGGCAGGGCTGAAGGTTCCCGCGTTGAGTGAGGTGATTGCGGGGCTCAAGGTGGATAAGGTGCGGGCGCAAAAAATCGTGACTTTGCTGCTGCGCGACAAAGTGCTAATCAAGGTTTCCGACGAACTGGTTTTTCACCGCAGCGCGCTGGAAGATTTGCGCCGAAGGATGGCGGCCTACAAAGTTAAGTCAGCGAAGATCGATGTGGCGAAGTTCAAGGAGTTGACCGACGTAACTCGCAAGTACGCCATTCCGCTGTTGGAATACCTGGATCGCGAGCGAGTCACGCGGCGCGTTGGAGACGCGCGCGAGATTCTTTAGCTCCTCAGCGGTGGATGCTTTAGATCTTTTCCTCCGGGAATTCCAACTCCAGGCCGAGCGGGTCCGTCACGCGGTTGGTCAGGTTGGCGAGGCCGGCGAGCATGTGGATATCCACGATCTCGGGTTCGGAAAAATGCTTCTTGAGTCCGGCGAAGTCGGCATCGTTGATTTCGCGCGGAGCGCGCGTCAACTTCTCGACGTAACCTAGCGCCGACCGCTCCTTTTCACCAAAATGTGAATAATCTCCTGCCTGAAGTCTCGCCCAGTCGTCGGCGGTAAGCCCCATGCGCTTTGACGATGCGACATGGTGCTGCGTGCAGTAGTGACATCCGTTGATGAACGAAACGCGGAGGTAAATTAGTTCGTAGAGCTTGCGGTCGAGGGAACGTCCCACACTGGCGTAGAAGCTTAGAAAATTCTTAAGCATCTCGGGACGATGAGCGAGAGCTTTCTGCACATTGCCCGGCTTGCCTCTCAGCGTGGTGTCGTAAATCTCGCGAACCTCAGCGGATGCGGCTTCCGGGGCGATCAAGCTAATGCGTGCCATCGAAACCTCCAGCATGATGAGTGGGGAATCCTCATGATAGACGAATTCTGTTCCTACAGCTAAAGAGCGTGGCTGCCGATAGAGCTTTAGAGGTCCGTCCGAGTGAGAATCGGTGCTCGTATCGGGATTCTGGCTTGTGCGGCGTCGCTGTTCGTGGCGGCGCAAGATCACAACCATGGAGACGCCCAGTCGAACATTCTTGCGCTGGAGCATGCGTGGGACCAGGCGCAGGAACGCGGAGACATCAAGGCGCTGAGCGCGCTTTTCGACGATTCTCTCATCTTCGTCGATTTCGACGGCAAGATCCTGACGAAAGCGCAATACCTCGATCGAGTGAAAATGGATTCGTCGCACCTGCAACAAATCGTAACGGAATCGATGAATGTGCAGATGTTTGGGAACACCGCCATCGTGGTTGGAACCTACCGGGCCAAAGGTGTGGAGAATGGGAAACCTTACTTGCGCCGCCGGCGCTTTGTCGATATCTGGATGCTGCAAGGATCGCTCTGGATATGCGTCGCTGCTGAGGCAACCCCGGTCCTGCAGTGAAGAGCTGCAGCGAGGACGTTCATCCTGCACGGTCGGTCTGGCACTAAGGATCGGTTAATGAAAGCAAGAAGGTCCTGAGGCTGCTAAAGGCATCTACCTTCCTGCCGATTCATTTCAATAGCCTGGAAGAACAGATACGCCGAGGTCCCGAGTTCCCGCCATGACGCCTTTCTCGATATTTTTGCCAGTTTTTCGTGCCCTTAGAAGAGATCGATCCCGCTCCGCCGGAGCGAGCCGAACTTGCGTCGCGAAGGCGATGATTTGTGGGCTCGTGTTCCTTTTCGCTGCGTCGTCCTCGACAGTTGCACAAGACGAAGCGGACTCAGCGGCTCGCCGGTCCAGGGTTTTGGCCTTTGAAAGCGCCTGGGGCATCGCGGAAAAAGACAAGGACACCAGGGCGCTCGACGCTCTGTTGGATGACTCTTTAACCTACATCGACTATGACGGTACGTTGAAGACGAAGAGCGATTTTCTCGCAGGAGTTAGGTCGCTCTGGGACCATCGCGAGCAGCAGGTCGTCGATTCCATGTCGGCGCACGTCTATGGAGATACCGCCGTCGTCACAGGTATCTATCGGGTAAAGGGCATCGACAAGGGCAAGCCTTACCAGCGCCGTGGGCGCTTCACTGATACTTGGGTGAACCGCAACGGACTTTGGGTTTGCGTGGCCAGCCAATATACACTGTTAAGCCGCTAAGGTTTCCGACCTACCGATGCTTTCTATTCGTCCTGCTACCATCAATGATGCGGAACTGTTGCGGACGTTGATCCGCGAACTGGCGGAGTTTGAGCGCCAGTTGGAGTTTTGTGTGATCAAAACGGCAGATCTGGTTCGAGACGGGTTCGGGCCCGATCCGAGGTTTCGCGCGTTGATTGCCGAATGGGATGGAGAGCCTGCGGGTTATGCGCTCTTCTTCGGGTACTACTCGACGTGGGTCGGGCCAGGGCTCTACCTAGAGGACGTTTTTGTGCGGTCGCAGTATCGTGGAAAAGGAATCGGAATGGCGTTGCTGTCTGCCGTAGCGCGGATCGCATTGCAGGAGAATTGCTGCGCGATGCGATGGGAAGTGCTCGACTGGAATGAGAAGGCGATCGAACTTTACAAGTCGCTGGGAGCGGAGTTTCGCGATGAATGGCGGCCTGCGCTACTAACGGACGAGGCTCTGCGGCGGCTGGCGGAGAAGGCATCTTGAGCGCGCGAGTTCGCATTATCGGAGCGGGGCTAGCTGGGTCCGAAGCGGCATGGCAGTGCGCGCAGCGCGGCGTCGAGGTGGAATTGTTTGAGATGCGGCCAGTGCGGTCGACTCCGGCTCACCAGACGGCGGATTTTGCCGAACTGGTGTGCTCAAATTCTTTGAAGTCGGACAGCGAGAACACGGCTCCATGGTTGCTGAAGGAAGAAATGCGGCGGGCGGGCTCGCTGCTGTTACAACTTGCGCGGGCATGCACAGTTCCAGCGGGACACGCTCTTGCAGTTGATCGGGTGACGTTTGCAGCGAAGGTGACACAGGCTATTTCGCAGGAGCCGCGGATTACAGTGCTCCGCGAAGAAGTGACTTCGATTGAGGATTCAGGTAAGCAGATCACCGTGATTGCCACCGGACCTTTGACTTCTGAAGCTCTGGCCGTGGAGATTGCAAGACTCAGTGAGTCTGTGCACGACGCCGCCCCACACAATCCCCACCCTCATTTGTATTTTTACGATTCGATCAGTCCGATCGTGGAGGCGGACTCGATCGACATGTCCCGCGTATACATGGCCGCACGGTATGACAAAGGGTCCGCGGATTACATCAACTGTCCGATGACGCCAGAAGACTACGACCGGTTCTGCGACGCGCTCCTGGCTGCCCAGTCAGTCGAGGAGCGCGACTGGGAGAAATTGAATTACTTCGAGAGCTGCCTGCCAATCGAGGAGATCGCCCGTCGCGGCCGAGATACGTTGCGGTTCGGTCCCATGAAACCCGTGGGGTTGAAGGATCCGCGCACGGGACGGATGCCCTATGCGGTCGTGCAGTTGCGGCAGGAAAATCTGCGGGCGGATTCCTACAATCTGGTGGGCTTCCAGAATCATTTGAAGTTTGGCGAGCAGGCGCGCGTGCTGCGCATGATTCCGGGACTGGAAAATGCGCGCTTTCTGCGCTACGGGCAGATTCATCGCAACACGTATATCAATGGCCCGGCGTTGTTGCGGGAGACTTTGCAGATGAAGGCGCATCCCCGGGTTTTATTCGCTGGGCAAATCTGCGGCGTAGAAGGCTATGTGGAATCGATTGCGACCGGGTTGATGGCCGGCCAGCACGCGGCAGCGCTGGCGCTCGAAGGTGAGGTGGTGCCGCCGCCACGAGCTTCCGCCTTCGGTTCGCTCACGCACTATGTAGCTCATGCGGACGCCAACAACTTTCAGCCGGCAAATATCACCTTTGATTTGTTGCCCGCGCTGGAAAAGAAGATTCGCGACCGCAAAGAGCGTCGTCGATTGCAGTGCGAATTCGCCCTTAAACACTTCGATGAGTGGCTGGAGCGGACCGCGGTGACAGCGGCGGGGGGCTGAATCACAAGCGGCAGAGAGCAGACGAATTAGTGGAGAGATGCACGCAGCAAGTCACATTCAGATCCGTCGCGCCGGTCCAGGAGATGCTCCGGAGATTGCGACAGTCCTGCACGAAGCGTTCGAAGAATTCAAGGCGCTTTATACGGACGGTTGTTTCTCGGCAACCGCTCCAGGTACGGATCAGGTCCTCGCGCGCATGCGGGAAGGCCCGGTTTGGGTGGCGCTGCGCGAGGGCACCGTGCTGGGCACCGTGGCTGCGGTCGTAAACGCTGACTCGATCTATATCCGCGGGATGGCCGTGCTCCCGACCGCCCGGGGATCGGGCTGTGGCGCCAGACTCCTGCAACAGCTTGAAGTGTGGGCGGGTAGCGAAGGCTGCACCCGGCTGTTCCTGAGCACAACGCCGTTCCTCGATTCGGCCATCCGACTGTATGAAAGATTCGGTTTTCACCGGACAGACGAGGGCGTGCACGATCTCTTCGGAACGCCGCTGTTTACGATGGAGAAGCTCTTAAAGAAAACTGCCGCTAAATAGCTGCACCCAGCTCTCGACTGACAAACGGAGCGGATTATCTTCCTGCAGAATTTATTTGACCCATCAGTCTGTTTGCAGTACCTTCCTTCACATTCGATCGACGCCGAGGTGCGCGCTTGAGATTCTCCGCAGTGGATGCGATTTATCCTGCCATTGAACACACCAAGAAGCAGCTCTTCCAACCCTTCCGGTTTGGGCAATGGACCAAGCTGGCGCTGGTCGGGCTGCTGGCCGGAGAACTTGGCTCGGGCGGCGGCTGCAATCGCAACAACTTCAACCTGAATCAACACCCAGGCGCCCACCACTTTATGGATTCGGGATTGTCGGGAATCGACCCCACCGTGCTGGTCGGCCTCATCACGGTGCTGGTCGCCGCCGGGCTGATTTTGGGAATCGTCCTGATGTACATCAGCAGCGTGATGCGGTTCATTCTGTTCGACAGCGTAATGGCAAAGGAGTGCCGCATTCGCGAGGGCTGGAGCCGCAGGCAGGGCCCAGGGTTGCGATACTTCCTGTGGAAGTTGGCCTACCTGGTAGTTACGCTGGGAGGCCTTACCGTGCTGATTGGAATTCCCGCCGGGTTTGCCTTTGCGGCGGGATGGTTCAAGGAGCCGAAGGTACACCTGGTTCCCCTGGTGCTAATCGGGATCCTCGTGTTCTTCGTGGTGCTGATTTTCGTTCTAGCTCTGGCGGTCATTTTCGTGCTGACTAAAGATTTCGTCATCCCGCAGATGGCTTTAGAGGACATCGGCGCGATGGAGGGATGGCGGCGATTGTGGTGGATGATCAAGGCCGAAAAAGGAGGCTACGCCGCTTACATCGGAATGAAGATTGTGATGGCCATTGCGGCGGGCATCGTGGTCGGCATTGCCACGCTGATCTTGGGTTTGATCATCGCGATCCCTACCGCGTTACTCAGCATCCTTGCTATCGTCACCGGGAAAACAGCCGGACTCACCTGGAATGCATACACGATAACCCTGGCGGTCGTGGTGGGATGCGTCTTGCTTGCGTTCTTTTTATATGTAATCGCGCTGATTTCAGTGCCCGTGATCGTGTTCTTTCCCGCGTATTCCATCTATTTCTTCGCGGCGCGCTATCCCGCGTTGAGCGCCGCGCTTTATCCACCATCCGCTCCGGCTGTGCCTCAGGTTCTGCCGGGAGCCGCTCCTCCGCGTCCGCCGGAGCCCCCGCCGTTGCCGCCGACACCCGAGCCGATCGGATAGCGGCAGGCGGAACATCGAGCAAATCTTGTCATTCCGAGCGAAGCGAGGAATCTGCTGTCAGCCGGCGCCCGGCAGAAAGCAGACTTCTCGCCGCTTTCTCGCGAGGGAACTCTCGCGCCTCCCCGGGTGTCTGATGTTGCAGACACGCGCGTGCCAAACACGAAGACGAAAGAGAGGCTGGGGAGCTTTCCATGTCATTCTCAATGGCAGGCAGAGGTCCGCGCGGACCTGAGATCAACGTCACGCCGCTGATCGATGTGTTGCTGACGCTGATCATCGTATTCATGGTCGTGGTGTCGATGGACAAGGAACAGGGAGAGACCGCCCAGATTCCACAACAAGATCAGAAACAGACGGCCGAGTCCCTGCAATCACGTACGGTAATCATTCAGGTGGTGTGGACGAAACAAGACCAGCCACCAACCGTGAAGATCAATCAAGAGGACGTGCGCTGGGAGGATCTGGAGGCGCGCCTCGCGGAAATCTATCTACAGCGCGCCGAGAAAGTCGTCTTCGTGCGCGGCGATGCCGACGTCGATTTCCAGTACGTTGCCGATGTGATTGATGTGGCGCATCACGCAGGCGTGCAGCGGGTGGGGCTGCTCACCATGGATCGGCAGGTGTCGGGGGAGTGAGAATGCGAGCGCTAACAGCGTTTGAAGTTCTAATTCCTCGCCCGGTTCTTAATCCAGATCGGCGTTCCCAAAAATCCAAAGGCCTGACGGATCTGGTTCTCCAAGAACCGCTGATAAGAAAAATGCAGTTTCACCGCCCGGTTCGTAAAGAGCACAAACGTCGGCGGGGCGACCGAAGCCTGCGTCATGTAAAGAATTTTCACCCGAGACCGCATGGGGACGGAGGCGCGCTCGAAGTCCACAGTCTCGATGAAGCGGTTCATGGCCGACGTGGAGATGCGCTTACGTCGTTCGGTGGCAACCTGTTCGAGAAGCGGAAAGATTCTCTCCGTGCCTTTGCCGGTGTTGGCAGAAATAAAAACAATAGGCGCATAACTCAGGAACTTGAGATCGTGCCGCAGACGCTCTTCGTAGGCATCGCGGTCGCCCGGACGCTTGTTTTCTCGCATACGCATGGCTTTCGACGGCCTGCCCGGTTTCAGCGCGCCTCCGGTGACAAGATCCCACTTGTTGACAACTATGATTATCGACCGGCCGCTTTCGTGCGCGTAGCCGGCGATCGCCGCGTCGAGCTGGCTCACGCCTTCGGTCGCATCGATCACCAGCAGCGCAATGTCCGCTGCTTCCAGATGCTTGCGCGCCATCACCACCGAGAGTTTCTCGGCCATCAAATGTGTTTTGCCTTTGCGGCGAATGCCGGCAGTGTCGATGAAGCGGAAACGGCGGCCATCGTGTTCAACAATCTCGTCGACAGCATCGCGCGTGGTGCCAGGGATAGGCGAAACGATGGCGCGATCGGAAGCAGTCAGGCGATTCAGCAGTGTAGACTTGCCCACGTTGGGATGGCCGATAATGGCGACCTTGGTTTCATATACCGGCTCAGGCTCGGCAGCTGCTTCGTCTCCTGCCTCAGGCGTTTCTTCCTGTGCTCCCTCTGTTTCATCTGTGGTTACGTCGTTTGCAGGAGGCAAGACCTCGAAGACAGCATCGAGTAGATCGTCAATCCCGCGCCCGTGTTCCGCGGAGATAGGGAACATCTGTTTGATTCCCAGACGGTGGAACTCGTCAACGATGTGTGCCTGCTTTTCGGTGTCGGCTTTGTTGACTGCGAGAAAGAGCGGACGCCCCGTCTTGCGCAGCAGGCGAACCAGTTCAAGGTCAGGGCCTGCAAGCTCGGCGCGGCCGTCGACCACCATGACGATCGCAGCGGCTTCATCGAACGCGACCCGAGCCTGGCGGAAGATTTCCGACGGAATGAAATCCTTGTCTTCAGGAAGAATTCCTCCGGTGTCGATGAGGCGGATGCGGCGGCCGCGCCACTCGGCATCGCCGTAGAGGCGATCACGCGTGATTCCAGGCTCGTCGCCGACGATAGCCCGCCGCGAGCCCACGATCCGATTGAACAACGTCGACTTGCCCACGTTCGGCCGGCCCACGATGGCGAGCGTCGGAACGCCCGCTGCCGTGGTGGCGAGAGTGCTGCTCGAGTTGTAGGTGGGCTGGGTCAAAATGAGGCAATCGAGTACTAAAAGCCGGGACCTGTTTATTATAGAGACTCCCATGGCTTTAAGCTCCCAACCCATATCTCCTGCAACGCCAGGCGGCTCCGCGGCCAGCGGAAAAGACGCGTCTCTCTACCTATTCTTCGGTCCGGGCGGAGTGCTTGCGCGCACTCATCCCGCGTATGAATTTCGGCGCGGGCAGTTGCAGATGGCACAGGCCGTCGAGCAGGCACTGGAGGAAAAGCGCCACCTGATTGTGGAGGCCGGCACCGGGACAGGCAAAACCTTGGCGTATCTGATGCCGGTGATTCGATCGGGCAAGCGCGTAATCATCTCGACGGGCACCAAGAATCTGCAGGAGCAACTTTTCTATAAAGATATCCCATTTCTTGAGGACGCTCTGTTTGGCGGGGCCCAATCTGGACAAGGCCCCGGCCGGCTTTCCGTCTGCTACATGAAAGGCCGTAACAATTATTTGTGCCGCAAGAAACTCTACGACCTCACTGATCAGCCGGTGCTGAGCGGACTTGAAGAGATCGAACAATATCGGGCCATCGCTGCGTGGGAAAAGACAACAGGCACAGGCGATCGAGCCGAACTCGCCGAGCTTCCGGAGACGAGCGCTCTCTGGCACAAACTGGATGCGCGAGCAGAAGCCTGCATCGGACAGAAGTGCAGCGAATGGGAGCGCTGCTTCATCACCGAAATGCGACGTCGTGGGATGGAGAGTGACATCATTATCGTCAACCATCATCTATTCTTCGCCGATCTCGCGATCAAGCTGCAGGCCGAGGGTGCGCCCGACGCGGGGATCCTGCCGGAAGGTGCGGCAGTGATTTTTGATGAAGCGCATGAATTGGAAGATGTGGCGGGAAACTATTTCGGGATCTCGGTGAGCAACCTGCGCGTGGAGGACCTGGCGCGCGACGTGGAAACATCGCTCCAACATAACCGTATGCTTTCAGCGTCGCTTTCAGGTGCCCTGGGAAGTTTGCGCGAACGTTCGCAGTTCTTCTTTTCGCTATTGCCGCCAGGTGACGGGCGCTTTGCCTTCGAGACGCGGCGCGAGTTCCTGGAAGAAAACGGAGACGAATTTCTAGCGCTCAATCACGCTCTGACGCGGCTGGCCGGCGAACTGGAGGGTCTGCCGCAAAAGCCGGAAGAAATCTTCAATCTCGTGCGGCGGGCGCAAGAGCTCCAGGTTCAGCTGGGGTTCGCCATGGAGTCCGACGATCGCAATACGGTGTTCTGGATTGAACGGCGCGGCGGGCGGGGAAGAGTGAACTCACTACAAAGATCGAGAGACGCAGAGAAAACCGGAAGACAGAACGTCTTTCTTCAGGCCACTCCAATCGATGTCGGCCCGATCCTGCGAGAATGCCTGTGGTCGAAGATCGAGTGCGCAGTCCTGACTTCGGCGACGCTCGCCGTCGGGGGAGAGTTCGAATATATCCGTCAGCGTTTGGGACTGGAGCATGCGCGCGAGTCCGTGCTTCCCTCGCACTTCGATTACGAGAATCAGGCTCTATTTTATGTCCCGCCCGATCTGCCCGATGCCCGGACCCCGCAGTTTACTGCACAGGCGGCGGAGCGTATTCGCAAGCTGCTGGAGATTACCCGCGGACGCGCCTTCGTACTGTTCACCAGCTATGCCCAGATGAACGACGTCTACCAGCGGCTGCTGGGAGAATTACAGTTCCCCATACTGCGCCAGGGCGATGCGCCGAAGAGCGCTCTGCTCGAGGAGTTTCGGCTGACGCCAAATGCAGTTCTGTTTGCCACTTCGTCATTCTGGCAGGGCGTCGACGTGCAGGGTGAGCAACTGAGTTGCGTCATCATCGATCGCTTGCCCTTCGCTGTGCCTAGCGATCCGGTGGTTGCCGCGCGCGTGAAGGCGATTGATGCCGATGGTGGCAACGCGTTTTTTCAGTATCAGGTTCCGGCTGCGGTGATCACGCTGAAACAAGGCTTTGGACGCCTGATTCGCTCGCTACACGACCGCGGACTGCTGGTTCTGCTCGACAACCGCATCCTGAAAAAGCAGTACGGTCGCGTGTTCATCGAGAGCCTGCCGAACTATAAAAAGACTACAGAGATGCGCGTAGTCGAGGAGTTCTTCGGAATAAAAAACTAAGCGGGGACGAACTCAACTCCTGCGCAGACCCACTGGCCGCACTTTTACACATACTCCCGCTCGGCCCGCCGAATCTCGCGATACCGTTCAAACACCTTCTTCTCGCTCTCCAGTCCCAGCATGGACCGGACCGAGCTTCCCCGGAAAGTGTGCAAGAGCATCTTCCATCCCCGAAGCAGGACGAACCCAGGGTCATGCTTAAGCGCCGCAGGGACGTGGTGAACTTTCATCCAGCGCTCGGCTTTCCAGCGCAGGAACTCCACCTCTTCCGCTGGCAGATGTTCGGTGCGCACCACAGCCGTCGTGCCGTCATACTCCTCAAGCCGCTCATTCATGATCAAGCCCTGGTCGCGAAACTCCTTCGTCATCGGCGTTCGCGGATACGGGGTCGGATGCTGGATGTACGGCCAATCCACATAACGCCGGGCAAATTCCAGGTTGGCTTCAATCGATTCGCGAGTGTCCCCAGGGCTGCCGACAATCAATCCACCCACCACAAACATCTGGTTGCGACGGATGTAATCGATGGCTTTAAGGGTCGCGTTTCCGGTGTTCTGCCCGTTCGTGCGCTCGGTATTCTTGGCGGAAGCGTTCAGGAATTCCAGGTCATTTTCCAGAATATTTTCAATGCCGAGAAAAACATAACGGAACCCCGCTCGCCGCATCAGCGGAGCGAGAGTTTCGCCGTGGTTAGCGATGGCCGAGGTCATCGCCTGCACGAAATAATCGATCTTGTTCAACCCGGCAGCGATGATGGCTTCGCACAGCGCCTCGAAGCGCTTCACGTTCAAAGTAATGTTGTCGTCCACCAGGAAAATCGTTCGAGCGCCGTGACCGTAAGCGTCGCGAATGTCGGCCAGCACGCGGTCGAAAGAATAAGTATGGAAATTACGGCCGCGCATCTCGATGATCGAGCAGAAACTGCAATCGAAAGTGCAGCCCCGCGAAGTCTCAATTACGTCCACCTGCCGGCCCAGCAGCGTGTATCCATCGAGGACACGCGCATCGCGCTTCGGAAGCCGGATTTCGCTGTCTTCAAGCCGGTGCGGCGCCCGGGCAGGATTGTGTACCCAACGCTCGCCGTCGCGGTAGGAAAGTCCGCCGATCTTCTCGAATCCGGAGCCCTGTTCAAGCGCGCGCAACAGTTCACGAAACGCAACTTCGCCCTCGCTGCGCACTAGATAATCGACGCCCATGTTTTCGTAAGCTTCGGGCGCCAGGCTGGGATCGTACCCGCCAACCACAATCTTCACACCGGGCCGCAGCGCGCGCACCAGATCGATAATGCGCCCGGCAGTCCGCCGCTGAAACGTCATGATCGAAAGTCCGACGACTTCCGGATCAAGCTCGCGGACCAGTCGCGTGACGGTCTCACGAACCTGCCGGTGAACCAGAATCAAGTCGGCCACCGCCACACGATGATGCGGATCGACATTTCCCGCCAGCGACGTAAGCGCGCCATTCGGCATCCGGATGGCTACCGGTGGCATGTGCTCGAAGGAATCCGGCATGGAAAGCAACAGCACGTTCATCGGGACCTGTCCTTACTGCCCCGCAATAATCCCGCAGGCGCGGGTCGAACCTCAATAGCGAGGCGAATGGCCGTAATTGTACCGCAGAGTCCGGTGAAAATGCCCAACACATCACGCACGGGTAGTGCTACAGTTTGAACTGTAGCACTACCCACGCACGGCAGGTTGGCTTTATCGGTTCCAGATTTTCAACTGAGCTGACTCTATTTGTGTTCCTCTGCGATCGCCGGACTCGGCAACACTCCAACCACAATCCCCGAAGCTTCGCCCTTGGCGTGATACACGCGCTCGGTAGCTTTCACAAAGTCCGAGGGCTTGGCGTCGGGAATGTCGACGAAGGTCTGCGGATTGCGGTCGGTGAGCGGGAACCATGAACTTTGAATCTGCACCATGATGCGGTGACCGCGGCGAAATGTATGGTTCACGTCCTGCATAGTGAAGTTGATCTCTTCGACCTTCCCCGGTGTGAAGGCCTCGGGTTTTTCAAAGCTGTGGCGGAACTTTCCCCGGAAAGGCTCGCCCCGCACCAGTTGTTGATATCCGCCCATCGTGAAGCTGGGAGGACCCACGTCGGTCCTTGGTTTGTCTTTATCCTCAGGCCGGGGCGCGTCAGACTTGGCGTCGGGATAATCGGCAGGATACACGTCAATCAGTTTTACATCCCAATCGGAATCGGTTCCGCTGGTTGAAACGAAAAGCAGCGGCGAAATGGGCCCGGCAATCGTTATGTCCTCCTGCAGCGCTGGAGTCTGATAAACCAGAACGTCTGTTCTGCTGGAGGCAAAGCGCTGATCAGACAGCATGTATTCCTGCGGCACATTGGTTGAAACGTAATTCACAAAAGGCACAGGCTTGGCCGGATCGCTGACGTATTCATCGAAGGTAGACGAGTCGGATGACGGCGGCTCGAACGAAAGTCCGCCACCAGCACTGAAATACAGGGTCTTTGCTTTAGCTTCCTTCGGAGGCCATGCCGAATATTGCCTCCACACATCCGTGCCCGTCTCAAATACGTAAGCTTTGGGAAGTTTGGCGTCGCCGCTGCCTTTGAGATATTGCTCGAAAAACGGGAACAGAATGTTCTTCCGGTAATAGTCCCCCGTGTTCGCCGCGAACTCCACTCGTCCCAGATGCTGGCCGTCGTAGCGCGCCCAGCCCCCGTGAACCCAGGGGCCGACCACCAGCGCATTAAAGATCCCCGAGTTGTTCTTGTCGATGGCGTGGAATGTGTTGAACGGACCTTGCAGATCTTCCGCGTCGAACCATCCCCCCACGGTGAGCACCGCACAGTGGATGTTTTTCATATGCGGCGCCAGATTCCGCGCCTTCCAGTAATCGTCGTAAGTGTCGTGGTGCATCTGGTCGTCGAACAATGCACTCTTGCCTTCAAGATATTTTGAAAGGTTCCCGATCGGACCTACGCCCAAATAAAATTCATAAGCGTCTTTGGTGCCGTAGTCGAAGGGCACCGGCGTCTTCGGCGGAAGCTGCGGATTTTCCTGCGGCTTGAAAGAAACGTAGAAACCGAAGTTGGCGTTCAGCATAAAGGCCCCGCCATGGTAGGCGTCGTCACCCATGAAAAGATCGGTCATGGGAGCCTCCGGTGAAGCCGCCTTGAGCGCTGGATGCGAGTCGATGATGCTGGCGGACGTAAAAAACCCAGGATAAGAGATGCCCCAGATCCCAGCATTCCCGTTGTTGTTAGGCACGTTCTTCAGCAGCCAGTCGATGGTGTCGTAGAGATCGCTGGCGTCGTCCACGTCCTGCTTGGATTTCTTGTTGTCGATGTGCGGACGCATCTCGACGAATGTACCCTCCGACATGTACCGGCCGCGCACATCCTGGTTGACGAAGATGTATCCCGCCTTATCAAAGTCAGGAGATGGGCCGAGCCGCGTGCGGTACAGATCCACGCCATAAGGAGCGACACTGTAGGGAGTTCGATTGATCAGAAATGGGTAAGTACGGGAAGTGTCCTTCGGCACGTATATCGATGTGAACAGATGTACGCCGTCACGCATCGGGACCCTGTACTCGTATTTTGTGTAATGTTCCTTGATGTCATACTCCGGCGCATCGGGTTTGCTCTGGGCGGCAAGATTCGCGGTTATCACTGCCGCGATAAGAATTAGGGCTGGCACATTGCGACGCATATACGCTCCTTGGAATTCGAATCGTAGCGCAGGGGAAGAAACGAATACGCAAACTACCTTTAGAGACAGTGGCGAGTCAAGCTCGATTGTCGCGATGCGCGTTACAATAGATGTTTCGCCACGGAACGCGGCGCGGCCTGTATTCGCTGCCAAGCCGCTGAGGGATGCATGTTCGAAGTAACGGTCGACGACACTTTCGCGGCAGGCCACTACCTGCGCAACTACAAAGGCAAGTGCGAGAAGCCGCACGGCCACAACTACAAGATTCGGGTCACCCTGGCCGGCGCCGAACTCGACAAGGCCGGGTTGCTGCTCGATTTCAAGGATCTCCGCGAGGTGATGAAGCATGTCATCGACCGCCTCGATCACCAGATGATCAACGACATCGAGCCCTTTACCGTGATCAACCCCTCGGCGGAGAACCTGGCCAAATATTTTTACGACGAGTCGAACATACGTCTGAAAAGCGTGACGAATGGCCGCGTGCGCGTAAAAGACGTAACGGTATTTGAGACCGATACGACAACAGCAAAGTACAGCGAATAATCAGTTGCCAGCCGCCAGTTGCCAGCTTCCAGTAGTACGATGTCAAGAAGGGATCAAGATGGGACGATCCTACAGGGACTTGGTCGCCTGGCAAAAGGCGATGGATTTGGTGACTGCGACATATAGGGCCACTGCTGGATTCCCGAAGGACGAACTCTTCGGGCTTACTTCCCAACTCCGTCGTGCGGCAGTCTCGATCCCGAGTAATATCGCCGAGGGGCAAGGGCGCCTTTCAGAGAAAGAATTTCGATATTTTCTCGGACAAGCGCGGGGCTCCCTCATGGAAGTAGAGACTCAACTGCACATTGCCGAGAATCTCGGCTACTTAGAGAGGGAACAGACGGCCTTGCTATTGCAATCATGTGGCGAGGTCGGCCGTATGAATGGCCTCCTGGCGTCAGTCTCACGACAATCGGAGTCATAGGACTGTCAACTGGAAGCTGGCGGCTGGCAGCTGCTTCAATGCAGATAACCGAAATCTACAAGTCGTTACAAGGCGAGTCCACCCACGCCGGCCTGCCGTGCGTTTTCGTACGCCTTACGGGCTGCAACCTGCGTTGCTCCTGGTGCGACAGCGAATACACGTTCCAGGGCGGCCGCAAGATGACTTCCGAAGAAATCTGGGACGAGGTGAAGCATCTCAGCCCCAGCGGCGGTCTGGTCGAGATCACCGGGGGCGAACCCATGCTGCAGGAGCGCGAACTGGTCCCGTTCATGCAGCGGTTGCTCGAAGCCGGATATCGCGTCCTGCTCGAGACCAGCGGCGAGCGGCCACTGGAGCGGGTTCCCGCCGGAGTCATCAAAATCGTAGACGTGAAGTGTCCGAACTCAGGTGAGGCCGACACCTTTCACACTAAGAATCTGGAGACGTTGACCTCGCTCGATGAAGTCAAGTTTGTGCTGAGCACGCGTGCCGATTACGAATTTGCCAGGGATTTCACGGATCGCCATCGTCTGACGGAGCGAGTGAATGCAGTTCTATTCTCTCCGGCTTTTCGCAAGGACGCCACCGGGTCCCGGGACAGTTCGCACTGTTTACTCGACCCCCGGGAATTAGCCGAATGGATGCTCTCCGATGACGTCTCAGCCCGCCTGGGGTTGCAATTACACAAATTCATTTGGGACCCCGCAGTAAAGGGAGTTTGAAGAACTGCCAGCCAAGACATGGCGCGCTCAACCAAATCCCGCGCGGTTGTTCTGCTCAGCGGAGGCATGGATTCCTGCGTGTGTGCGGCGCTGGCCGCGCGCGACTATGCTGCCGCCGCGTTGCACGTGAGCTATGGCCAGCGCACCGAAGCCCGTGAGCGCCAATCCTTCCAGGCAATCTGCCAGCGCCTCAACATTCACGACACACTTCTGGTGCGCAACGAGTCTCTGCGCGCTATCGGAGGGTCCGCTCTCACCGACGAAAGCATCGCCGTTCCCACCGGAGACCCGGCCGCTCACACGCCCGCCCAGGAAATCCCAGTAACGTATGTGCCCTTTCGCAATGCCCATTTCCTGGCCGTCGCGGTAAGCTGGGCTGAGGTGCTGGGAGCGGAAAAGATCTTTATCGGCGCCGTGGAACAGGACAGTTCCGGCTATCCCGACTGCCGTCCGGCGTATTATGAAGCGTTCAATCAGGTCATCCAGACGGGCACGAAAGCAGGAACTATCGAGATCGTCACGCCGTTGATCCGCCTGCGCAAAGCTGAAATTGTGCGCCTGGGCCTTGAATTGGGCGCGCCATTCGATTTAACTTGGTCATGCTACAGCCGCGAGGATCAGGCGTGCGGCGTCTGTGACAGCTGTGTGTTGCGGCTGCGGGCCTTTGCCGCCGCAGGAGCCACCGACTCGATTCCGTATGCCGAGAAAAAGATTGTTGAACTGTGATCATTGATTGAAAGCACATCCGCTCATGGCGATTTTTCAATCAACCATCAGAATTCAATTAATTCACAATGTTTTGCGCCGGGAGGCCAAGATGAAGAAACATTTTGCCGTGTTCGCTTTCGTTTTCTTAATGCTGGGACTCTGTGCTTCCCCGGTCTTCGCCCAGTCTGGAACGGTCAAGGGCGTGTGCAAGGACGTTGATGGCAAGCCCCTCGCGGATGCTGTCGTGGTCTTCACCAACCTGGACAATGGCCAGAAATACACTCTCAAGACCAATAAGAAGGGCGAGTATTTCTCTCTGGGCGTTGCCGCAGGCAAGTACAACGTTATCCTGTACAGGAATGCCGATGACCTCAAGGCCAACAAAGAACTGTTTCCGATCAAGGGAGTTCCGGTCACGCTCGACGAAAACCCGATCGACTTCGATCTCCAGAAGGAGCAGCAGAAAGCCGCCCAGGGCGTGGGCCTGACTCCGGAGCAACTCAAGCAGAAGCAAGAAGCCGAGGAGAGAATAAAGAAGGAAAACAGCACGATTAAGGTTCTGAACGACAGGATCGTTGCCGCTAATGCCGACATGAAGGCCGGCGACTTCGACGCCGCCATCGCCACCTTGACCGAAGCCACCCAGACCGATGCCACGCGCGACGTAATCTGGGCGCAACTTGCCGATGCCTACCGCGGTTCGGCCCCCAAGCAGACCGATCCCGCGGAGAAGACAAAGCGCCTGCAGGAAGCCGTCGCCGACTACCAGAAGGCGATTGACATCAAGCAGAAGGCCATGGAAACCAAGAAAGATGCCGACGACAACAAGAAACTAGCGGCGTATTACAACAATATGGCCGATGCTGCTGCCAGGTCAGGCAAGGTCGACGACGCCGTCAAGGCCTATACCCAGGCGGCGCAGATCAATCCCGACGGCGCGGCAGGCTATTACTTCAATATTGGCGCGGTGCTCACCAACGCCGGCAAGGTCGATGACGCTATCGCCGCTTTTGACAAATGCATCGCTGCCGATCCCAACAAGGCGGACGCCTATTACCAGAAGGGCGTGAACATGATCGGCAAAGCCACACTGCAAGGCGACAAGATGGTTGCGCCCCCAGGCACGGCCGAAGCCTTCCAGAAATACCTCGCCCTCGAGCCCACCGGCCAGTACGCCGACGTAGCCAAGCAGATGCTGACCAGCATCGGCGCTTCTGTGGAGACCGGCTTCGGCGCGAAAAAGAAGGGCGCCAAAAACTAATCCGCATGCATTCGGGTCAATAGGGCGGCCTGATAGGGCCGCCCTTATTTCTGTTGGCCGCAGGCCAACTGGTTTTACTGAGAACTGAGTACTTAGTACTGCCTTCTGGTTACTAAGGGCGTTGTCCTAACCGTCCTTACGTTTTTCCCCGCCAGCGCGATAAAGTATAGGTATTAGGTCAACTCCGGTTGGCCCAGACTCCCGTCTGTGGTGTGTGCAATTCCCTAAGAATAAGCACAGATTTGTGCGAGGGGTGGAATTGGCAACACCTGGCATCGCCGCAATTGCAGTTTCTTTGGAAGGCTATTCTGGCAGCGGCAAAGTGGCTACGCCCGCTTTGCTTGGCGCAATGCTGCGCGCCGCGGAAAAGATCAGCGATCTCATCTTTTCTCCCGGAAGGCCGCCACAAGTGCAGGTCTACGGCCAGCTCATTCCCGTTCAGATCGCGGGACTCACAACCCTGACTCCCGATGACACCCGCCATATCGCCGCGGATCTGATTGGCGACAACAAGCAGGCAGTCACCACTCTGCGCGAACACGGATCCTGCGACATATCCTACGGCCTCACCGGTGTGGCCCGGTTTCGCGTCAACATCTTCATCCAGCGCGGCAGTTGCGCCATCGTGATGCGCGTAATCCCCACCGCCATCCCAGATTTCGCCTCCCTTCGCCTGCCCATGCACCTGGCCGATGTAGCCAAGCTCCGTGATGGCATCGTCCTCGTCACCGGACCTGCCGGATCGGGCAAGTCCTCCACTCTGGCCGTACTGCTCGATTGCATTAATCGCGAGAAAAATTATCACATCATCACCATTGAAGATCCCATTGAGTTCTTGCACAACCACAAAAGCTCCACGATCCATCAGCGCGAATTGCATAGCGACACGCCTAGCTTTGCTCACGCCCTGCGCTCTGCCCTGCGCCAGGCACCCAAGGTAATTCTGGTAGGCGAGATGCGCGACCGCGAAACCATCGAGAGCGTCCTCGAAGCCGCTGAGACCGGCCACCTCGTGCTCTCCAGCCTCAACACCATGGACGCACCCAAAACTGTGGAGCGCATCATCAGTTCGTTCTCGCCCGACGAACAGAAAGGCGTGCGCGACCGCTTCGCGAAAACCTTTCGCTATATCATCTGCCAGCGGCTGTTGCCTAAGGCCGACCGCAGCGGCCGGGTCCCGGTAGCCGAAATCCTGAAGGTCAACGCCCGCACGCGCGAGAGCATCGAGAAAGGCGAGCGCGAAGGCAAGACATTACTCGACGCCATCAAAGCAGGCGCAACCGAAGGCATGCAACACTTCGACGGCGAAATCGCCCAACTGGTCCGCGACCGCGTAGTCGACCTCGAAGTCGGCCTCTCCTACGCCAGCAACCCCACCGTCCTGGGCCAGGAACTGGCCCGATAACAAACCCCTCAACCTGCAGTGGATTGTCATCCTGAGCGGAGCGAAGGATCCCGTACCCGCGAACCCATCACCAGCCTTGCAGGGAGTTCCCATCTAAGTCTCTGCCGACTCACGAGGTCTCAGGAAGCCAAGGTTCGGGAAGGGCACGGCTTCAGCCGTGCCGCAAAAGCCGCTATCATCTCCTCATGGCAGCGCCGCCAACCCAATCCCTAGTCCTAACCTTCGAAGAAGCCCGCCGAGTAGTCGAAGACCACGCCTCGCGTTTAATCCGACGAACCAATGAAACCGTGCCCCTGCTCCAGGCCGCCGGCCGAATCCTCGCTGAGTCCGTCACCGCCGACCGCGATATCCCGCCCTTTCCCCGATCCACGCGCGACGGTTACGCAATACACGTAGCCGATCTGGCAGCACTCCCAGCCAAGCTAAAGGTAATAGGAGAAATCAAAGCGGGCCCGCTGCAACTCCCACCCAAGCTGAATCGCGGAGAAGCCTTCTCCATCATGACCGGCGCTCCCGTTCCGCCGGGCGCCGACGCCGTGGTAATGGTCGAGTACACATCGCAAAAGAACGATCTCGTCGAAATCACGAGAGGAGTTGCCCCAGGCGAAAACATGGTCGCGCAGGGAGCCGAAGCCAAACGCGCCAGCCTCCTGGTCGATCAAGGCACGCGCCTCAACGAAGCCGCCATAGCGCTCGCCGCGTCGGTGGGCAAATCAAGGCTGCAAGTATTTGTTCGCCCGCGCGTAGCTGTGCTGACAACAGGCGATGAGACTGTGGCAGTCGATACCGAACCCGGCCCCACGCAGATTCGCAACTCCAACACTTACTCGCTGGCGGTGCAGATCCAGCAAGCCGGAGGCGAACCCGTGCTCTTGCCTATCGCTCCGGACGAATCGCGCCGCCTCCGCCAGTTAATCGAAGAAGGCCTGCAGTCCGACCTGCTGATCATCACCGGCGGCGTCTCCATGGGACGCTACGATCTGGTCGAGCAAGTCCTCTCAGAAATGCAAGCCGACTTCTTCTTCACCGGAGCAAAAATCCAGCCGGGAAGGCCCGTAGTATTCGGCCGCATCAGCAAGTGTGGCGCGGGCGCCCCCGCCCGCGAAGGGGCGCAAGCCCCGGTGCAGCACAAATACTTCTTCGGCCTGCCCGGAAACCCTGTCTCCACCATGGTCACATTCGAACTGTTTGCCAAGCCAATGCTTGAAGCCCTGGCAGGAATGCGCCCGCGCCCGCTCACCTTCCTGCATGCAAGACTAAAGTCCGAGATTCGAGTTAGACCCGGACTGAAGCGCTTCCTCCCCGCAATTCTCTCCGGCCAATATGAAGACGCCGAGGTCGAACTCGTACCCTGGCAAGGATCAGGCGACATCGCAGCCCAGGCCCGTTCCAATTGCTACGTAGTCATCCCACCCGATCGCGAGCAAGTCAAAGCAGCCGAGTGGATAGCAGTGATGCCACGGACCTAGTCGCCCAAGCGACGACATTCATTAGCCCCGCACGTGAGTGCGGGGTAACGGATGTGAGGGGAAATAAGTCCCTTCAGAGCCTGCCCCGAGCGAAGCCGAAGGGGACGGCACGAGACGCCCGTAAACTCAACAGGGGCCTTAGCCGCTGCTGTGCTCTCCACCCGCGCATCCGATGTAAGATAGAGCTTCCGCATGCCGAAGAAGCTCTCCCACTACGACGCCACCGGTCGCGCCCGCATGGTCGATGTCTCCGGCAAAGCCGCAACCCGGCGCGAAGCCGAAGCCAGCGCCTTTGTGCAGTTGGACCTCGCCGTCCTGAAGGCGCTTCCAAGAAACCCCAAAGGCAATCCGCTCGAAGTGGCGCGCATTGCAGGAATCTTGGCCGCCAAACGCACCTCAGAGTTAATCCCGATGTGTCACCCGCTGTCGCTCGCCCACGTTGCCGTCGACATTAGCCTGTGCGAGAATGGCGTCGCCATCACCACCAAAGTAGCGACCACGGCTGAAACCGGCGTAGAAATGGAGGCCTTGGTAGCAGCAAGTATTTCAGCGCTAACAATTTATGACATGCTGAAAGGAATGGATAAAGGGATCAAGATCCGCGAGATCGTGCTGGAGCGTAAGTCCGGAGGCAAGAGCGGAAACTACCGGCGCGCAAAGAAGTAAGAAGTAGCGAGCCTTCACAAGCGATTCCATGGCAAACGACGTAAAACTGCTCTTAGTCGATGACAACCCGATGGTGCTGGGAATGTTGCAGCAGGCGCTGACTCCCTTTGCGCTCGTTGTGGCTGCCGGCGACGCCGCTGACGCCTTGCTCAAGGCGGTCGACGATCCTCCTGACCTGGTGGTCTGTGACTATCGCATGCCCGGCATGGACGGCCGCCAGCTCGTCGAGCGCCTGAAGAGCCGGCCGGCTACGGCAAATTTTTCCGCCATCCTGATGGCGAGTCGGGTCGACATCGATGAGCGCCTTTCGCCGCAGGATGCCGCCGATGACTACCTGCCCAAACCTTTTTTCCTCAAAGAAGCCACGCGCCGCATCAAGCGCACCGTCGACCGTATCGCGCTCGAGAAGATGGCGAAGACCGCGCCCTCTGATGGCGTGGTTCGCGGCAATCTTTCCCAGATGAATGTGATCGACCTCATGCAGTCGCTCGAAATGGGACGCAAGAGCTGCCAGCTCAAACTCAACCACCAGGGCGACAAGTGCGAGGTCTTCTTCGTCGAAGGCCAGGTCAAGCACGCAACCTACGGATCGTTGACCGGCGACGAAGCCGTCTTCAAAGTTCTGCGCTGGACCGGCGGCAACTTCGAACTCAACTTCGAAGGCAAGACCGATCAGGAAACCACCAAGCTCAATACCCAGGGCCTGCTGATGGAGGGCCTGCGCCTGCTCGACGAATCGCAGCGCGATGGCGGCGAGCCCGCCAGTTCTGAAGACAGCGGCGCGACCGCCGGCGCTGCGGCCAGCGGCAGCTCTGCTTCGAGCGGCAGCAGCGGCCGCCGGGAGGAGGAAGAAGATGTCCTCCTCGACAGTTGAGGCGTCGTCTCAAGAAGGACCCGAACCGGTGGTGCTCACGGCCGCCGTGGTCACGGTCAGCGATTCCTGCGCCCGCGGCGAACGCGTGGATGTTTCCGGTCCAGCCGTCGCCGAGGTCCTGAAAAAGCTCGGCTTCCGCATAGTCGCCACTCAAATCGTTCAAGACGATTCCATGCAGATTCAAAATGCCCTGGTTCACCTCGCGCTCGAAGCCCGCCTCATCGTAACCACCGGCGGCACAGGAATTGCGCCGCGCGATGTCACGCCGGAAGCGACCGAAGCGATTTGCGATCGTCTGATTGATGGCGTCGGCGAGCGCATGCGTCTCGAAGGAGCAAAGAAAACTCGATTCGCCGCGTTAAGCCGGGGAGTGTGCGGCGTGCGGGAGAAAACTCTGATCCTGAATCTGCCGGGCAGTCCCAGCGGCGCGGTGGAATCTCTGGAAGCTGTCATGGACCTGATTCCGCATGCGCTCGAATTGCTCGAGGGACACACCGATCACAAGTAAGTGAGGACGGGGGAATCCTATGGCAAATACATTCGGCACAGATATTTTGATTCAGGCTAAAGACCCCATGAAGGCGGCAAGCTTCTACGTAAAGGAACTCGGCTTTGAGATTACGGATAAGAACCCGAAAATGGTGGGCCTCCACGGGCCACACATCAATTTGTTCATTGAGCCCGGCCCACCCCTGGGCCCGGTTTTGGAAGTTACCGTGAAAAGCGTGAAGGAAGCGAAAGCGAGGCTCAAGAAAAAGGGCTGCCGGGTGGTGAAGGATGAGCCTGACTTTCCCAGATGCTACGTCAAGGATCCATACGGGCTCATCTATAACTTGACTGAGTGATCGCGCAAAACCATTCCGCCCTCACGTCGATGCTGGGGCAGACGATAGCGAAGAAAAGGCAATCTAAGACACTACCCAACCAACACACTTGTAGATTCATGATAAGAAATGCAGTATTGTTATAGGTTCTTTCAGCGTTACGGTCGTAGTGTGCAACGGCTTCGGGGAACCTGCATCTTATGAGTGTGTCCAACAGAAAACCATCTGCCGGCGTTAGGAGAGACGACGTGCACTGGAACATTGAAACCGAGCGCGAAGATGATGGCCGTTGGATCGCGGAAATTGCTGCTGTCCCCGGCGTGATTGTGTACGGAGCCACGGAAGATGAAGCCAAGAGAAAAGCGTACGCGTTAGCTTTACGGGTCATCGCAGACGACGTGGAGAATTCCAAGAACGTCCCACGCTCGATTACACTCGACTGCGCTCCCGCTTGAGCCAGTGGCCCAGCGCGAAGGCCAGGCAAGTCCTAAAGGCCCTTCTGAAAATTGGCTGGGTAGTTGTTTCCCAAAGCGGTTCCCATAAAAAACTCAAGCATCAGGCGGCGGCGTACCCATGTATGTTTGGTCGTACGGCGATGGCGACGAACTTGGGCCCAAAATCCTGTGAAGGATTGCGAAGCACACCGGCCTAAGACCTGAGGACCTATGACGAGGTCGCCTGCGCGGCGGCAAAGAACGCTCGCTCAGGACGACAAATCAAACTGCACCACCGCCAGCTAGTGGCATGGTTTGGAGCGGCAGGACGGCCTGTATCATAATATTTGTATGGCATTCCCCATCCGAGTCTGCGCTGTCTGCTCGGAAGAATTCGAGCTGAGGCCCGACAAGCCGGGCTTCGCCAACCGCTGTCCAGCCTGCAGTGCACCCGAAAACGCCGACCCCGCCACGAAGCGGAGCACGGACGCCGACGAGCGCAAGACCCTGAAAGAAGCAAACGAAGCCCGCAGGCAAGCCATGCGCGACCTCCTCTACCGCAAAGACAGCTAGGCGACGACAGCGGAGTGCCCCATTTCTCGCGTTCTTTGCGAGAAGTGGGAACATTGCTCCCCGCTAAGGCATCTCATAACAACCGATGTCAATTTTCTTTTCCTTTACCCGGGGATGACCGTCAAGATCCTGATCACCCACCTTCGTGGATCCCAGATCCTCCCCACCATTCAGCGCCGGAGAATCCGATCGCAGATGAAAATCATGCGCATCAGCATCCACAAACCGCGGATCAGCAAACCGCGAGCCCCGATCATTCCCGGCACCAGCAACGTACTCCTCAAAACTCGAGTAATCTTTCGTGTCGAAAGACCACTTCACCGCCTTCGAACCTGAAGGAAAGTAATAAATGTTGTGATCCATCGTCACCGTGGGAGCACCGCCATCCATGCGCGCAGACTTGCTGGTCATGGCTAGTCCGTGGTCGCCAATGTAGACGATGTTGTTCTTGAAGACATTGTTGCGCATGTAGAACTGCATCAGGACCTCACCCTGTCCCGTCTTCCAGGTGTCATTCTTGTAAAGCGTGTTGTTCACAATCACCACGTCTTCAGTAGTCCCGCGCTTTTCGTCATAGCCTCCAATGGCGAATCCCGGCGCATGGCAGGAATAAATCAGATTGTTGCGCGCGATGATGTGGCTGGTGCTCCCTACGCGGTGCTCGCTGGCCAGCTCAATGCCGAAATCCGCATCATGGATGACGTTGCGCTCAATCAGAATTCGAGTTCCGCCATCCACGTAAATGCCGTCGGAATCAGGGGTCTCGCCGTAAGCCGGATTCCCTCTCGCAGTGATGCTATAAACCAAGTTCTCACTCACCACGCCATCGCGCGCGCGGTCGACGGCCGGGTCCGGCGCTGTGTGTTCAAAGCCGATCACATCGATTCCAATATTGTTGTTGTCGTGCACCGTGTTCTTGGTGATGCGGAACCCGGCCACATTGCCGTTCACCACCAGCGACTCGCTCGATCCTGTC
>Ga0308309_10000225_pt1 | contig 41147 bp, 36 predicted proteins | sample HubBroMetageWFT5_FD_192491 | JGI IMG/M metagenome (GOLD analysis project Ga0308309, IMG submission 192491) | Warmed and freeze-thawed soil microbial communities from the Hubbard Brook experimental Forest, New Hampshire - Hubbard Brook CCASE Soil... | ecosystem: Environmental > Terrestrial >...
AATGGAAGATGTGCTTGGGGAGATCAGGGTCCCCGCCCTCTCGCGAAGGACGCGAGAAGGACGGGGCACCCCTGTTGGGCTCGGGTGATATTTGGGACATACTGTCCCGTGGTCCTTCTGGGAATGGAAGATGTGCTTGGGGAGATCAGGGTCCCCGCCCTCTCGCGAAGGACGCGAGAAGGACGGGGCACCCCTGTTGGGCTCGGGTGATATTTGGGACATACTGTCCCGTGGTCCTTCTGGGAATGGGGAGATGTGCTTGGGGGATCAAAGTCCCCGCCCTCTCGCGAAGGACGCGAGAAGGACGGGGCACCCCTGTTGGGGCTCAGCGTGATATTTGGGAAATGATGTCTGTGGTCCTTCTGGGAATGGAAGATGTGCTTGGGAGATCAAAGTCCCCGCCCTCTCGCGAAGGACGCGAGAAGGACGGGGCACCCGTGTTGGGGCTCGGGTGATATTTGGGACATACTGTCTGTGTTTCATCTGGGGATGGGGAGATGTGCTTGGGAGATCAGGGTCCCCGCCCTCTCGCGAAGGACGCGAGAAGGACGGGGCACCCCTGTTGGGGCTCAGCGTGATATTTGGGACATACTGTCTGTGTTTCATCTGGGAATGGGGAGATGTGCTTGGGAGATCAGGGTCCCCGCCCACTCGCGGAGGACGCGAGAAGGACGGGGCACCCGCGCAGCGGCCGTCTCGCCGGCTAGCGAACTTCATTCGTCATGAGATCAACCAGCAATATGTCCGAATCTCCGATCAGCCGATCGAACACAATTCGCTTGCCGTCGGGGGTAATGTCAAAGGTCCGCATGACCGCGGAACTGCTGAGCTTCGTCAAGCGCCGGGACTGCATCGTTCTAAGGTCGAGCAGCCAGAAATCCTGTTCGGCCATGGTATCTCCGAGCATGTAAACCAGGCCTGTACCATCGGGCAGGAAGCGAACCCGCTCCCCCTCGCGCTGCACTTTGATCTCCGGCAGATTTGCCTGCGTACCATCCGGGTGTACTGCCAGGAGCGGCGCCAGGGTGAACACCTGCGCTCCGCAATACACGATCAAGTCGCCTCGGGGTGACCATACAGGGTCCAGAAACGGCCCCGTTGCAATCCGAACTTGCGTCCCACCGTCAACCGGTAGTTTGAATACACCCTGTCCATTGCGGTCGCTGCCGGCGACGACAATCCATTTGCCATCAGGGGACCAGGACGCTGTGCCGCGAACATCAACATCGCCGGCAAGGGAGCGGAGCTGCGTTCCGTCCGCCGTCATTACCTGCATCTGTTGCTTCCCGCCTCGCGCCAGTGCAAACGCAACGTTCTTCCCGTCTGCCGAGACCGCTGCAGGAGACTGCAGCGCGCCGTCGGAGCCTTTCCAGATCTCCAGCACTTTCCCATCGCGATAGCTCCACAGTCCGTCCGCTCCGTCGCGCGACGACAGGTAGAACAACGATGCGCCTCCGAAGCGGGGCGCTCGGGAGCGCAAGGTGGGTAGTTGGAAGGCTTCGACATCCTTTTCTTCGACGGTGCGACCGGTAATTGGAATGCTCCATAGATCGACGCGCGGGTTCACAACGCTCGCGGCAAGACGCCGGCCATCCGCAGTCGCTGCCAGAGCGGTGTATTGTTCAACCCCCGAACTCACGCGCTCGGAAGTTCGCGTTTTCTCATCGAACGCCCACAACCAGGGGCCAACTCCCTCTTTGGTGGGGGCAACGAATAGAATCGTCCGCTCGTTGATGGGGGTGGGATACGCAACATCAGTGTTGAGATGGGTAAGCTGTTCGGCTGCTCCGCCGTCCGCTGGAACGCGCCACAGGTCCATCTCTCGCGTAGCCGGCCGCCCGCGCACGAAGTAGATCCAGCGTCCGTCCTTCGACCAGGCCTGATAATGGTTGTGTAATCCAGCCTCGTTTTGCACGATCAGGCGTTGATTGTTGCCGTTGTGATCCGCCACAAATGTGGGGTCACCCGGTTGCCAGGTGTGATAGACCACGCGCGTGCCGTCAGGCGACCATGCAACCTCGGCGGCAGCTGCGTCCAGGAAATTGTGCGGCGCCCCGCCCATCAGCGGCCATAGCATCAGCCGTCGTCCTTGCATGAGACTTCGTCCTTCTGTGCCCCCGCTCCAAACTTCCGATCCATCCCCTGAGAATCCGACGGCACGGAGCGGTGCGCGCGCATCTCCGATCCGGCCTTGGGTAAGGTTCGCGAGGCCGTTCCCGTTGGTCTGAATCAGCCAGATATCGAACGTACCGGTCTGGTTGGAAATGAACGCGGCGAATTTCCCATCCGGGGAGATAGCAGGGTTGCTCTTGGCTCCGCCGAAGTTGGTCAGCCTTGTGAAATGCGCGTTGGTAAGCGGATTTGGGGCTGCCCTCGGGTGGCGACTCATGAAGATCCACGCGAGTATTCCTGTCACCAGCAATGCCGCAAGGGTCCACAGCATCCAGCCGTAACGCCCCGGCGCGGATGCGGATGCGAAAGCGGATGGGGAAGAACGAATGAGTCGGGCGCTGCTGGAGTCCGTGTCACGCTTGAGGCGCTGCAGGTCGGCGCGAATGTCAGCAGCGTGCTGGTAACGTAAGTCGCGCTCTTTCTCCAGACACTTGCTGATGACCCGTTCCAGGTCGGCCGGGACGTCTGGGTTGAGTCGGACTGCCGGAACAGGCTGGCGTTCCAGAATAGCGTTGAAGATAATGCCTGGGCTTTCCCCTCGGAAGGGCATAGCCCCGGTCGCCATCTCGTAGAGAACGGCGCCGAACGAAAATAAATCGGTGCGAGCGTCCAGTTCCATGGCACGGACTTGCTCTGGAGCCATGTAAGCGATGGTGCCAACAACTTGACCGGGGCTCGTGAGATGCTCGTCGAGCGTTACAGTCGCCTGCTCTACGGCCGCCTCGCTGCCGGTACCGCGCATGGGCTGGGTGAACTTCGCCAATCCAAAATCCAGAACCTTGGTGTGCCCGCGTTTGGTGACGAAGATGTTGGCGGGCTTGATGTCCCGGTGGACAATACCAGCGCTGTGAGCGGCATCGAGCGCATCCGCAATCTCGATTCCGAGCGACAGTACCTCGTCAATCGGCATCGACTTGCTGTCAATTCGATGCTTCAGGGTCAGCCCGTCCAGAAACTCCATGACGATGAATGGCTGCTCTTTATGCTTTCCGATCTCGTAGATCGTACAGATGTTGGGATGATTGAGAGCCGACGCGGCACGGGCTTCACGCCGGAAGCGTTCCAACGCCTGGGGGTCACTGGCCAGGTCTTCGGGCAGGAACTTCAGAGCGACCAGGCGCCCCAGTTCCACGTCCTCGGCCTTGTAGACCACACCCATGCCACCGCCCCCAAGTTTTTCGAGGACTCGGTAGTGCGAGATCGTCTGGCCAACCATTGGGCTGAAATCTTAGGACTGAGGCTGATGCAAGTCAATGAAGCTGAGGAAGTTGACGGCCGGCCCAGGGTGTATAGCGAAGATTTTCTTCCGGGTGATGGCCTCCTTACAAGCAATTATCCGCTGGGTGTCAACTTGGCCAGTGGGTTGCGCGACAGAAGTCAAAAGCGACGGACAACAGTGTCCGTCCCACACGAGCCACGAAAAACGGGAATGACATCCTTATTCATTTTATTGGACGGCGGAGATTAGTCGATCCCCAGCTCCTTCGCCAAAGCTTTCCATTTGCTGTCGACTAACGCTTTCGTCTTTGCATCCATGACAATTTCGTCGGGCCAGGGGCGGGTGAAGCCTTCGGTGGGCCATTTGCGGGTGGCGTCGATGCCCATCTTGGAGCCGTAGTTGGCCAGGCGGCTGGCGTGGTCCAGCGAATCTACCGGGCCCAGCGTGAACTGGATGTCGCGTTCGGGGTCGATGTGGTTCAGGACTTTCAGGGTCACGTCGGAGATATCCTGCACGTCTACGTCTTCATCGACCACGATGATGCATTTGGTGAACATGGCCTGCCCCAGCGACCAGATGGCGTTCATCACTTTGCGGGCCTGTCCGGGATAGGATTTGCGGATGGAAACGATCATCAAGTTGTGGAAGACGCCTTCGATGGGTAGATTGATGTCGATCAATTCAGGAATGGTGAGGCGCATCAGCGGGAGGAAGACACGCTCGACGGCTTTGCCCATGTAGGCGTCCTCCATGGGAGGCTTGCCTACGATCGTGGTGGCGTAGATGGGATCTTTGCGGTGCGTGATGCATTGCACGTGGAAGACAGGGTAGAGATCTTCGAGAGAGTAGAAGCCGGTGTGGTCGCCGAAAGGGCCCTCGGTGCGGAGTTCGTCCAAGTTGACGTAGCCTTCGAGGACGATTTCGCTGGTGGCGGGGACTTCTAGGTCTACCGTCTCGCACTTGACCAGCTCGACCGGGGCGGCGCGGAGGAAGCCGGCGATTAAGTATTCTTCGACGTCCGGGGGAGCGGGGACTATGGCGGAGAACGTTACGGCGGGGTCGGTGCCGATGGCTACGGCTACTTCCATGCGGCCGGTCGGGTGATTCTTTTCAGACAGGACTTGGCCTCCGGAGGTGCGGGCCATTAGATCTACGGCTGCGGAGTTTGCACTTGTCGTGGTCGAGGACGGGAATTCAGAATCCCCACCCTGTCGCGAAAAACGCGACAAGGATGGGGCACCCTCTGTCGTGGCGTTTCTTAGAGCTTGACGGTAATGCTCGGCTGCTACTTTTTGTCTTTGCCAGTGGGCGCCGGTGGTTTTTGCGTCGTAGATTTGGAGACGGTACATGCCTAGATTTCTTTTTCCGGATTTTGGATCTCGCGTCGTCACGCAGGGGAGGGTGATGAAGCGGCCGGCGTCCTGGGGCCAGCATTGCAGGATGGGGAAATCGAGGAGAGAGAAATTGTCGCGCTTGATTACTTCTTTGCAGGGGCCGGTGGGGACGGTTTTTGGGAAAAACTTTCCGGCTTCGGTTAGGAGCGGGAGCATTTTTAGTTTGTCGAGGAAGCCTTGGGGGGATTTGAGGTCCATGAAGACGCGGATGCGGTCGGCGAATTCGTCGAAGGAGTTTACGCCCAGGGCTAGTTTCATGCGGGCTTCGGAGCCGAACTGGTTGATGAGGAGTTGGGAACCTGGGTAGCCTTTTATGTTTTGGAAGAGGAGGGCTGGGCCGCCGGGCGCTGCGCGCCTCGCTGCGCTCGGCGGGACCCCTCGGCTTCGCTCGGGGCAGGCTCCCGAGGCGGCCGTCCCCGCATGAGCTGTGGTGGCTGCTTGAGTTGTGCCTTTGCTTACTCTGTTGGTGATTTCGGAGATTTCGAGGATTGGGTCGGCTTCGGTTTGGATGCGCTTTAGTTCGCCGGCGCGGTCCAGGGCGGCGATCCATTGGCGGAGGTCGTCGTAGGGCAAGGGGCTCTCCTCGGGAACTGATGATTATAGCGAGAGGAGAGTGGTCAGTGGGTGGTGGGCGGCGAAAACCAAGATCCCTCGCTTCGCTCGGGATGACAGGCCAATGCGGGATGACAGGCCAATGCGGGATGACAGGCCAATGCGGGATGACAGGCCAATGGGGGATGACAGGCCCATGCAGGATGACAGGCCAATGCGGGATGACAGGCCAATGGGGGATGACAGGCCAATGCGGGATGACAGGCCAATGGGGGATGACAGGCCCATGCGGGATGACAGGCCAATGCGGGATGACAGGCCAATGCGGGATGACAGGCCAATGCGGGATGACTAGCCAATTTTGGATGAGTAGCGGATGCGGCTTAGCGGCAATATCTTACAGTTTGGCGCGGAGCATGGTGATTACGTCGTCGGAGGTGATTACGCCGGCTAGTTTGTTGTGTTCGTCGATTACGGGGAGGGTTACCAGATTGTATTTGTCGAAGAGTTCGGCTACTTCGTTGTCGCTGGTTTCTTTGTGAGTGAGGACCAGGGGTTCCTGAGTGAGGGAGAGGAGTGGGGTGTCGGACTGGGCGAGGACTAGTTTTACGAGAGGGACGGCGCCTACCAGGGTGCCGTGGGAGTCGACCAGATAGATGGTGCTGACGGATTCGACGCCGCCTTCGAACTCGCGCATTACGCCGATGGCATTTTCGACGGTGGCGGTGACGGGGAGGGCTAGGAATTCGGTGGTCATGCGTCCGGCGGCGGTTTCTTCGCGGTGTTCGAGGAGTTCGACTACTTCCTGGCTGGCCTCGGGCTTCATCTCGACGAGGATTTGCTCGGTTTGATCCTGAGAGAGGTCGGCGAGGAGATCGGCGGCGGCGTCGGGATCCATTTCCTCGACGATGTCGGCGGCGCGTTCGGAGTCGAGGGATTCGACGATGGACTTCTGGACGCTGGGCTCGACTTCTTCGAGAGTTGAGGCAGCTACATCTTCGTCGAGGGTGCGGAAGACGGCTTCGCGTTCATCGGGAGCGAGGTCTTCGACGATGTCGGCGATGTCGGCGGGATGGAGGGTGGCCAGACCTTCGTGAGAGATTTTGAGTTTGATGCGGCGCGCGGGATCGGTTTCGATGAGATCGACAAAAGTCCAGGGAATGGTGCGGGGAGGAATTCTCTGGAGCAGGGCGTGGAGAGCGGCGCGGGGCGCGAGGCCGCGGAGCAGGCGGCGGATGGCGCCGCGGACGCCGATATCGACGGATTGGATGCGGAGGACGGCGTGAGGATGGCCGGCCTCGGTGCGGGAATCGATTTGGAGATCGACGTCGTTGACGCGGACGACTTTTCGTCCGTGAACGTCGATGACCTGCTGATCGAGGAGATCGCGTTCGAGGAGGAACAAGCCTTCGGCGCCGTTGGCGGCGGGCCAGTCGGCGGGGTTGGTGGAGGTGTGGATGTTGGCGTCGATGGTGGAAACGGCGGAGAAGGGAAGGACGCGGTTGCCGGATTTGGTTTTGACGATGAATGAGGCGATGCGGTTGCGGTCTTCCTGAGGAGCGAGGGTGACTTCGCGCACGCGTCCGGTAGGCGCGCCGGACGGGTCATAGACGGTGGCGCCGAGAAGTTCGGAAAGAGGCAGCGTGGTCATCCGGGGTAGAGGATAGCGGAATTCTGCGAGGGAGAGAAATGAATTGTGAGGGTGGGGAGAAGAAATCTTGCGGGGGCGTGCGCGTCATTTCGTGTCCTGGAAGCAAGAGAGGGTAGTGTCCTAATCACAATGCGCGGTTAGGACACTACCGAAAGCTGGAAGCTTTACGGATCGTAAACCTGGGTGTGCATGCCGGCGTGGCGCGCGGCTTCCTGCATTTCTTCGAGCCTTCGCCTCTGCATCTCGAGTTGCTGCTGCATCTGGGCTACATGCTGCTGTTGACGTGCCTGATTGCGGTTGTAGGGCTGGGCACCGCCAGCCATGGAACGAGCGTTGAACTGGTCGATGCGCGCCTGGAGATCGGCCATCCTGCTTTCCTGCTGCTGGATTACTCTCTTCCATTGCTCGGACTGAGGTTGTCCGGGCATGCGTTGTTCGGGCATGCGTGGTTCGGGCGCGCGTGGTTCGGCAAAGCGCTGGTCAGCGGACCTGGCGAAGGGCGAAGGGCCTGGTCCGGGCTGAGGTTCGCGGGGCGGTTGATAGCCTTCGGGGTTTGGGGGAAGATCCTTGTTCGTGATTACAAGGGGCTTGGGGCGGGCGCCGGAGGCCGCCTCGGCCTCCTGTTTTTCACGGTTCTCGCGGGCGATTTCGCCGAGCGACTGGCCATAGGCGGCCAGGTTTATCAACAGTGCGATTGCGGAAAACTTCAAGAACATTCGCTGCATAACTCCCTCCCAGTCGTCTGTTCTTTTGCTCTTTTAATGCTAACCCCGCGCGCAGCGCGGTGTCGCAGAGGATTTCGGGGTTGCGGAAAACGAAAGTATCAAGTGGATGTGGCCAACCGGCCATCCCGGGGGCTAAAGCCCCTCTGGTTTTGGGCTTTACGCGGCGCTGCTTGCGGTGAGTGGAGCTGGCTGGAAGCATGTCCTCAGGGGCTAAAGCCCGCGTTGTTCGCGGTTGTAGGTGGCACGGCTGAAGCCGTGCCCTTCCCGAACTCTCTTAGTAACACGGCTGAGGCCGGGGCTGGAGTTTGGTGGGGCCCTGGGGCTTTGGGTTATTTCTGTCCTGCGCAGGGAGCCGAGATTTCCCACTTCTGGCAAAGTACGCGAGAAATGGGGCACCCGGCTTTCCCCATGGATCTATGCGTGGGTACCTCAGGGGCTAAAGCCCTATCTTAGGGGGCCGGTTTTGACGCAGGCCTGAAGGCCTGCTCCACCCTCTTTTGCGGTGCTCCACCCTCTTTGCGGTGCTCCACCGTCTTTTGGCGCTCCACTGTCCTTTGTGGCGCTCCACCATTCTTTGCGGCGATCGGCCTTCTTTTGCGGCGCTTGAACTGCTTGGTATTTTGCTGCTGGGTTAATAGCGGACTAGCCATTCGGAGAGTTGGAAGATGCGGTCGACTGCTACTGCGGCGATTCCGGTTGCGATGACAGCGGTCATCTTGATGGTCAAAGTCTTGATCACAGCTTTGTCTTTGGTGGTGCGCCAGACGATGGGGAGGTTGACGGCGGCGCTGGCGAGGGAGGTAAGGACCGTGGCGCTGCCGGCGAGTGCGGGAGATATTTTGCCGTGCATGGCCATGGTGGCGGCGGCGGCGGTGGTGCTGGCGCTGCTGACGAGGCCGCCGAAAACGCCGGTGGCGAGCATGCCTTCGCTGCCGAAGTATCTGGTGAGCAGGGTGCCGATGGCTTGGATGGAAATGAACACTAGTCCAAACCAGATCACTTTGGAGAGCGAGATGGGAGAAGTGAGGGTGAGAGTGCCAGGGACGGTTTCTTCAAAGCGGCGGTCGCGCCACACCCAGAGAATGGCCACGAAGGTCATGGCTAACAGTGGGACCAGGGTTGCGCTCAGAGAGGCGGGCGAGAAGATGGTAGCGAGGATGAGGTTTCTGGCGAACATGGCGATGGTGGTGACCAGGCAGAGACTGGTGGTGCGGGCGACCATTCCAGTTTCCTTGAGCCTGGTGCCTAACTCGGCGACGGTGGCGCTGCTATTGACCAGGCCGCCGAACAGAGCGCCGAGATAGAGGCCGCGCGTGCTGTATATGCGGAGGAAGACGTAATTCACGAAGCCGATTCCGGCGATGGCGATGACGCTGATCCAGGCGTCGCTGGGGTTGAAGAGTTGCCAGGGATCGACGTAGCGGTTGGGGAGGACGGGATAAATGACGAAGCCGATGAGGCCGAGGAGGACGGCGCTGCGAATTTCCGAGGGCTGCAGGCCGCCGGCGAAGCGGCTGAGCTCGGTCTTCCAGGCCAGAAGCATGGTCATGACGATCGCTCCGGCAACCGGAGTGAAGATATGACCGAGGCCGACCAGCACGCCGAGCAGGTAGTTGACCATGAGAGCGGCGGAGGTGGTGATTTCGAGGGAGCGGTTGTCGATGATGCTGCGGGTGTTCATGGCGGCGACCAGCAGGAACACGCCGATCAGGGCGGCGATGGCGACGCTTGGTCCGATGAGGGAAGCGAGCATGCCGAGCAGGGCAACGATGGCGAAGGTGCGAATGCCCACGTCTTTGTTGGACCATTCGCGCTCCATGCCGGCCAGCATTCCGATGCCGATGGCTACGGCCATTTTCAGGGCTATGGGAGTGGCGAAGAAGTGGGTGGAGTCGGATTGCATTCGTGGTTGTGGGCTCGAGTTGATTGCATGCTAATACAGAAGAGTGGGTGGTGTCTCTCGGGTTCTGGGTTTTGACGCAGGCCTGAAGGCCTGCTCCACCCGCTCTTGGGGCCGTGAGCGGCACGGCTGAAGCCGTGTCCTTCCCGAACTCTCTTATGGGCACGGCGACGTCCTGCGCGGGGAGCGGGAATCTCCCACTTCTCGCAAAGTACGCGAGAAATGGGGCACCCGTCGTCGTCGTATGGAACCTCAGGGGCTAAAGCCCGATCCTGGGGGCTGGTTTTGACGCAGGCCTGAAGGCCTGCTCCACCCGCTTTTGCGGCGCTCCTCGCTGATACAACTGCGCTTCGGAATGACAAACTTTAATGACAAGTTCTTCAAAACCCCTCGGGCTTCGCTCGGGTTGGCTTTGACGGAAGAGGCAGCCTCGCTGCGCTCGGCTGGACGGCCGAGGCGGCCGTCCCCACAGGAAGCATTCGGGCGGCTGTCTCCACAGGAAGTATTCGGGCGGGTGTGCCCACAGGAGCATAGGACGGCTGTCCCCCATGAGCAGCTCTGCTGGTGGGAGACCTTATAATTATGGGGTGCGGCTGATTTTTGACATCTTCGGGCAGACTTTGCAGACGCTGTGGGGGCACAAGCTGCGGTCGTTTCTGACCATGTTTGGAATTGCGTGGGGAGTATTTTCGCTGCTGCTGCTGGTGGGGCTGGGGGAAGGGTTCCGCTCGGGGAATAAGAAACAGTTCGACACGCTGGGGGAGAATGTGATGTTCATCTGGTCGGGGCGGGCTCCGGTGATGCAGGGGAGCTTCACGGCGCTGCGACAGTATTACCTGACGGATCGCGATTACCAGGACATTTTGCGGGACTGCCGAAGCGTAGGAGCGGCGGCGCCGGTGATCTCGCGCAATGACATTCGGGCAGTGAGCGATTTCTACCAGTCGAGCGGGCAGATCCTGGGAGTGCCGGCGAGGTTCAACCAGATCCGCTATCTTCCGATCAATGAAGGACGCTGGATGAATGAGATGGATGCGGCGCAGAAGCGGGCGGTGATTGTGCTGGGGGACGAGGCGCGGCGGACGCTGTTTCCGGGACGGGCGGCGGTGGGGAGCACGATCCTGCTGAATGGGGTGCAATTTGAAGTGGTGGGAACGCTACAGCGGATTGGGCATGGAGACAATAATACGTTCAACCTGCGGAGCTTCGTGCCCTTCAGCACGATGCGGGAATATTTTCGTCCATTGAATGTGGGCGAGGCGCCGGACGTTATTTCGTTTATCAACTACCAGCCGAGAACGCGGGCGGTGCATGAAGCGGCGCGGCAGGAAGTGCACCGGGTGATTGCACGGAACCATGGGTTCGACGCCAGCAATCCGGATTCATTCGACGAGTGGGATACGGTGCAGACGGTGGATCAGATTGGGAAGATTTTCGACGCGATGAATGACTTTTTGGGGAGCGTAGGACTGGTGACGCTGGGACTGGGAGCGATTGGGATCATCAACATCATGCTGGTTGCGGTGGCGGATCGCACCCAGGAGATTGGGCTGCGGAAGGCGCTGGGAGCGACGAACGCCAGCATCATGTTCCAGTTCTTCGTGGAGGGAGCGTTTCTGACGCTGCTGAGCGGGGGGATTGGGATTGTGCTGGCGGCGGGGCTGATGGCGGCGTTGTCGGGAGTGTCGCTGGGGGAGGGATTTGATCCGCCGAAGCTGGTGGCGTCGACGGCGGCGCTGGCGGTGGTGTCGCTGGCGGTAGCGGGAGTGGTGGCGGGATTGTATCCGGCGCGGCGGGCGGCGATGCTGCAGCCGGTGGAGGCTTTGAGGAAGGAGTAGGGCAGTGGGCAGTGATCAGTGGGCAGTGATCAGTGTCCAGTTAAGGAGACTATGCATCGGGATTTGTTGGGACAGGCTTTTGCGGCGATGCGGCATGATTTGCGGAAGACCATGCTGACCATGGCAGGGATGGCTTGGGGGATTGCTACCGTGGTGTTGTTGCTGGCTTACGGGAACGGATTTGGGCTGGCGATTACTAATATTTTTGAGAGTTTCGGGGCTACCGCGGTGGGGATATTTCCGGGGCGGACTTCGCAGCAGGCGGGAGGAAACAAGGCTGGAGTGCAGGTACGGTTTACGAATGACGACATTGAACTGCTGCGGAACAATGTGCCGCTGTGCAAGCATGTGGTGCGGATGTCGCAGAAGGATTCGTCGGTGCAGAACGGGAACCGGACGTTCACGATGCCGGTGGAGGGGATGGATCCGGCAATCGAGGAGATCTGGAATCTGGATCTGGATCAGGGGCGATTCATCGACGATGCGGACAACGAACGGCACCGGTTGTTTGCGGTGATTGGTTCGGAGGCGAAGGACAAACTGTTTTCCGGGATGGCGGCGGTGGGGGAGGACATCCGGGTGGATGGAGTGGAGTTTCAGGTGGTGGGCGTGGTGAAGCCGCGGATGCAGGAGGGCGACAGCGACGACAACCGGACGATCTACATTCCGTATAACGCGATGAATGTGCTGAAGGACAATCATTATCTGGATGGAATCTGGATGGATTCGCAGGGGCTGAATCACGAGAGGCTGGATCAAACGGTGCGGGACACGCTGGCGGCGGCGCACGACTTCAAGAGCGACGATAAGCGGGCGGTATTTGTGTTCGATGCGCAGAAACAGCTGGCGCAGTTCGGGATCATTTCGATGGCGCTGAAAGTGTTGCTGGCATTTATTGGGACGCTGACTTTGGGGATTGGCGGGGTGGGGCTGATGAATATGATGCTGGTGACGGTGACGCAGCGGACCCGGGAAATTGGAGTAGAGAAGGCTTTGGGAGCGCGGCGGCGGGACATTCTGTTTCAGTTTCTGGCGGAGGCGATGGTGATTACGGCGGTGGGCGGGATGCTGGGGATTGCACTGTCTTATGTGGTGTCGGTATCGGTGGGGCGGCTGACGTTTTATAGCGCGATGGCGAAGCATGCGGAGGCGGGAGACATCCGGCTGATTTTGTCGCCGATGATTCTGGTGGTGGCGACGGTGATCCTGGCGGTGGTGGGGGTGGTGAGTGGGATGGTTCCAGCGATGCGGGCGGCGAATCTGGATCCGATTGAGGCTTTGCGGTATGAGTAGGGCAGTTGGCCGTGGCCAGTGGGCAGTGGCCAGTGGCCAGTTGGAGGTCGTGGCTCAGTGAAAAAGTGGCCGTGTGCGCTGGGGAGATCCCTCGTCCCGCTGGTAGAACGCGGGACTTCGGGATGACGCCGTTGAGGTGATATTCGACGCAGGTTGACATGAGCTTGAGCGATGACATTTTGAGTTTGGCTGCGCCGGCGGCGGACTCGCGGGTGGGTTATGGGGGGGATGAGAATCAGTTTGTGGATTTGCGGTTGCCGAAGGGGAAGGGTCCGCGTGCTTTGGCGATCTGCATTCATGGCGGGTACTGGCGGGCTAAGTACGATCTGGGATACATGGGGCATTTGTGCGCGGCGTTGACGGGGAAAGGAATCGCTACGGCAAATCTTGAATACCGGCGGGTAGGGAATGCGGGCGGAGGATGGCCGGGAACGTTTGGGGATGTGCGGGCGGCGTATCAGTTTTTGTTGCAGAATGCCCGGGTGTATGAGTTTGACGCGCGGCGAGTCATGGTGATGGGACACTCGGCTGGAGGTCAGCTTGGGTTGTGTTTGGCGGCGCATGAGAAGGGCGTGAAGGCGGTGATATCGCTGGCGGGCGTGGTGGACTTGTTGCGGGCTTACGCGTTGCATTTGAGTGATGACGCGGTGGTGGAGTTTCTGGGCGGGACTCCGGCGGAGGTTGGGGATCATTACCGGGAAGCGGATCCGATGAAGCTTGGAATTGGTGCGCGGCAGTGGCTGGTGCATGGCGCGGCAGACGATGTGGTGCCTCCGGCGTTCAGCCGAGATTACGTTACGGCGAAACGGAAGATGAAAGAGGATGCGCGGCTGGTGGAGATTGCCGGGGCAGGGCATTTTGAGGTGGTGGATCCGCGGTCGGGGGCGTGGAAGGATGTGGAGAGAGTGGCGATGGAGGCGGCGGGGTGATGGGATAGTTCGTCGCGGCGGCGCGCGTAGGGATGGTGGCGGAGAAAAAACGCAAAGCAGATTCCCTTCGGCAAGCTCAGGGCAGGCTCTCACCGGGCTTAGCGCCTGGTTCGGAATGACAAGAGTCAACGTTAGTGGGAATGGTGGTTAGGAGCCGGATCTTTTCTGGATTGCCTGGTCGGTTTCCTGGGCTTGCCGGCGCACGTCGTTGGAAATGTCGGGGACATCGCGCTCGTAGGGCCGAATGGCGGAGAGGTCGTCGGGCTGGCCGACAATAAAGAGGGCGCGCAGGGCTTCCCATACCTGGTCATGGGCTGGATCGACTACGGCAACCTCGGCACCCGCGGCTATATTCGCTCCAGTTCCGGCTACGGAACGAATGCGGCCGGGAATTGGGGAGCGGATTTCCGCAACCTGCTTGTCGCCGTATTGCAGCTTTGCGATCAATCCTCCCAGGTGGATGGCGGTGCCGGGGCGGTCTGCATCGATGATGCGGCCTGATTCAGGGGAGGTAATTTGCGCGGGCTGGAGCAGCGCAAGAATCTGCGGGCGGCCGGTGGCGTCGCCGAAGCGCACCAGCGAGAGGGCGGCATTGCCGCGGACCATCTGTGACGCGTCGGCCAGCATACTCAGCAGGGTCTGGTGAAAACCCGCGCCGGACGGGTCTTGTCCCATGACCCAGGCGTCGGTGTTGCGGACTTCCTCCACGGGATCAGACGCGAGGCGGACGAGATCTGGATACCATTGCTTGGCGGTTGCGTCCTGATGCGTAATGCGCTCGCCCACCTGGACTAACGCTTGCTGGATGTGGCGCGGCTTTTTGGTGTCGTGCAGATATTCGGTTAGCTGCTGGTCTGAGAGTTTGCGGCCGAACCAGGTGTTCCACCAGAACAGGAAGGGCATGAGGCAGATCAGCCAGGCGGTGAGGAAGAAGAGGAGTTTTTGATTGCGGGACATGCCGGGCTTGGGCGAAGGACTCGCAAATTCTGGGGCGCCGGAATCTTGTGGTTGAGAATCGGGAGAAGCAGACATGAATGAGCCGAAATGAAACTATAGCAGAAGCGGTTGTTGGACCGAACTGATCGGCGACGAGCAGGGATTCAGAGGCTAAAGCCCGCGTTCTTCGCGACCGTAGGCGGCACGGCTGAAGCCGTGCTCTTTTCGAACTTCTCTTACCAGCTTTCCGAGCTCTCTTACCAGATGGAAGCTAGTCTTCGCGCAGCATATACCAGGAACTTAGACCAATGCAGATCAGGGTGCCGGTGATGGCGACGAGGAGTGCGGTCTGGCTCAGGCCCGAAGGCCAGAACTGGTTTGCGGAGGGCAGATGCCGGGGCCAGAGGTCCGCCATCCTGGGCCAGAGCTGATGGGGGGCAAGGATCAACCAGAGAGCTGCGAGAACGGCGACGGCGGCGGCGGAAATCCTGGCGATGCGAATGGGCAGAGTGCCCGGACGAGCGCTTTCTGGCGGGATTGAGCTTGCGCCTTGCGCCAGATCAGAGCCGCTTCCGGCAGGGCGTTGAGTTCGTGCTGGGCGAGGCTGGTCTGGTGGCGCAGGAACCCGGCAACGAGGAGGACCTGGGAGCAGACCGGGCAGGCGGCGGCGTGAGCAAGAATTTCGGCATCAGGCGAGTTGCCGCAGAGCGCGGCAACTACCTGGTGTTCCTTTTCGCAGTAGTGTTCAGTCATAGATCTGCCTCTGGATCAGAATCTTGCCGGCTCACGCCGATCAGGCCGGCGAGCTTGCACCCTACTCGTTATAACGTGCGGCGGTGGGTTTGGTTAACAGTACGGGAAACGAATCTGGAAGGTTCCGAGGCTGGGATGGCGTGATCGCTACTCCACCACATCGGCATCGAGGACGCGCTCCTGCTCGAGGTAGTGGGAGACGGCGTATTGGGCTAGAAGGGGAGTTTGGAGGCGGATTTCGGCTCCGATCCAGGCGCCTTTGGGGTATGGGTTCCGCTTGGCTTCGCTTGGGGGCGGGGCCGAGCTTGTGGAAAGTCCGCCGCTGCCGAATTGGGGGCCGAAGTCAGCGCTTTGGATTTGGTCGAATTGGTTGATTTCGCGCCAGGCTTGGTCGCCTGTTGTGCCGGCTACGTCGATTTTTAGTTTCACGATTGGCATAAGGGTTCACGGAGGCTCCGGGGCTAAAGCCCAATTGATTGTAGATGCTTAACGCGGCGCTGAAGCGCCGCTCTTCCACGGTGCTGCTTGCGGTAACGGAGCTAGATGCAAGCTACGTACCTCAGGGCTAAAGCCCGCATTCTTCTTGGCCTCTGACGGCACGGCTGAAGCCATGCCCTTCCCGATCCTACGGCGGGGCTAAAGCCCAGATTCCTTTTGACGGCTAGTGGCACGGCTGAAGCCGTGCCCTTCCCGAACCGTTCATCCTCCATATTCTCCGTGGTTCCGGTGATTCTAGCTGTGGGGGAACCATTGGTAGAGCATGAAGTATACGATGACGCCGGTTACGCTGACGTACATCCAGAGCGGGAAAGTCCAGCGGGCGATTGCCCGGTGACGATCGTAGCGGGCGCGCAGGCCTCGGCTTAATGTGATGATCACCATGGGAACGATGACGATGGCCAGGATGACGTGGGGAATCAGAATGGCGAAATAGACTGTACGCCACACCCCCTGACCCAGAAAAAGAATGTTGCCCACGTGGGCATGGAAATAGACGTAGCACGCGAGAAACAGCGTGGAGGATACTACGGCGGCGATCATGAAGGCGCGATGGGCGGCCATGCGTCCGCGGGAAATCATGTAACGGCCGGCGAGCAGAAGGACGGCGCTGGCTCCGTTCAGGCTGGCGATGAGGGCGGGGAAGTAGGCGTATGGTTCGGGAATCATATTATGGAGATCATGTTTTAGCTATCAGGCGGCGGGCCTCGTGGTGCGGCGGTTTGCCATGAGGAATGCTAGTCCAAACATCACTAACGAAAACAGAAGCAAGGTGGCGATGGCGGAAGGAAGAGGGAACGGGGAATCCATGCCGGGATAGAGCAGGGTGCGGAGAGCTTCGACTCCGTAGGTAAGCGGATTCATGTACATCAGGACGCGGATCCAGCCGGAGGCGCCGGCCATGGGAAACAACGCGCCGGACAAGAGCCACAGCGGAATTAGAAACAGATTGATGATGCCGTGGAAGGCTTGGGTGGAATCCATGGGCCAGGCGATGGCGAAGCCGAGAGCGGTGAGCGCGAACGAAACCAGAAATACTACTACTGCTACCAGCAGGACCTGGAGGGGATTGAGATGGACTCCGGCGAATGGGGCGAAGATGAGGAAGATCATCCCTTGCACGGCGGAGAGCGTAGTGCCGCCGAGAACTTTGCCGAGCACGATGGCGGAACGCGGCACCGGGGCGACCATGACGGAGAGGAGAAACCCGGCTTTGCGGTCTTCGATGACCGACATCATGGTGAAGATCGAGGTGAACAGGACAATCATGATGAGGGCGCCGGGATAGAAGTAATCCATGTAGTGCTGCTGGCCCTGGCCTGCGCCGGAGTGGAACGAGGTGCCGAAGCCGGAGCCGATTACGACCCAGAAGATGAGTGGGGATGCGAGAACGCCGATCACGCGCGTCTTCTGGCGGTAGAAGCGCACAATTTCGCGCCACCACAGGGTAAAGGCGGGCAGCCACACTCCGGCGGAAACGGGTGCGACTGGTCTCGAGAGTGCGGCAGTTTGCGTGGCCACGAAATTAGGTCGCTTTCGCTGCGGGAGCTTTCGCCACCGGAGTTGCGGCAGTTTTCTTCTTTCCGAGCAAGCCGAGGTCGCGCATTTCCCAGTATGCGTTGAGCATGAAGACTCCGGAAAGCGTGAGCAGGATCAGGCTCATGAACAGGCCGTCGACGGTCGTAATCATTCCGTTGGCGAGCGTCCACACGACTCCGAGCAAGGGGAGGATGCCGAGGACTAGAGAAAGAGCGAGGATCATAGAAAGCACGTTACCTCCTGGTGTGATCTTTTGAACTGGATTGAGCTGCTTCGTTGTTGTTGTTTTGTTCACTCCAGAACTTGTGTCCGGTGCGGCGGATGAAAACATCTTCGAGGGCCGGTTTGCTTACGGAGAGCGCCTCGATTTCTCCGGGGAAAGCTTCGACGACTTCGGTTACGAAGCGGTGCGCACCTTCGCGCTCGATCCGCACCTGGTTTTCGAGGACCGTGGTTTCGACATGAAAGCGGGCGCGGATGCGCTCGGCGAGCAATCCGGCATCGTGGGCGGCGTCGAGCAGGACAACATCTCCGCCGATTTCGCTCTTCAATTCCGCAGGCGTGCCGAGGGCCACCAGGTTGCCTTCATTCATGATGGCGAGGCGGTCGCAGCGCTCGGCTTCTTCCATTAAGTGCGTCGTTACCAAGACGGAAACGTGCTCTTCGTCGCGCAACATTTGCAGGTATTGCCAGAGATCGCGGCGGGCGCCGGGATCGAGGCCGGTGGTGGGTTCATCGAGTAGCAGGACTCCGGGATGATGCAACAATCCCTTGGCGAGTTCGATGCGGCGCTGCATTCCGCCGGAGAAGGTTTCTACGAGTTCGCTGGCGCGATCGGCCAGGCCAACGCGGGAGAGGATTTCATGAATCCGTTTCTTCAGGGCGGCGCCGCGCAGGGCATAAAGATGTCCCTGATGCCAGAGATTTTCGTAAGCCGTAAGTTTGAGGTCGATGCTTTGGGCCTGAAAGACTACGCCGATCTGACGCCGCAAGCGGGCTGCGTCCTGCGCGGCGTCGCAGCCCATAATGGTGGCGCGGCCGGCGGTTGGGAGCATCAAGGTGGAAAGAATGCGGAAGAGCGTTGTTTTGCCGCTGCCGTTCGGACCAAGGAGACCGAACAATTCCGCCGGACGGACGTCGAACGAGATGCCGTTCAGGGCGGTGCGGCTCTCGTAGCTATGGACGAGGTTCTCCACCGAAATTACGGGTGCGACGGAAGGAACGGCTGCTTCCGGTGCGGCGTCGGCGATGGCTGAAACGTTCGATACCAAGAGGCGTCCTGAGATTGAATCTAGTAACAGTTTACGACGAGAGCGTTCGGAATGACATTCGTGAAGCTCATGCGGCCGAGGCGTCCCGCTGCGCGTGGGGGACGCGTTCCGCCAACGCGACTGGAACGTGCCGCCATACCTGAATCGCGAGAACTACCGTCGTTGCGAGCAGGAGCGCTCCGACAGCGACATGAGCGACGGTGGATGCGACCATGGGCAGCTCGGGTTGGGCGGCGCCTCGGCCCCAGGCTACACGGGTCACGAAGGCGGTGAAGCCGAGGCAGAGCTGCGTGATGAGGAGCGACAGCATCACGATGGCGGGGCGGCGAACGGCTTCGATGTGCGAATAGGTCGAGATGGCTCGGACTGCTGTCCAGGCCAGGACGAAAGTCACAATCACTGCATTGGCAACGTGCGGCCACCAGCTCATGCCGTGATGACGAAACATCCCGCCGAGGATCAGCTGGACATAGAGCATAAAGATGGAGAGCACGGTGAGCGTGAAGAGGCTGGGGCGGCGGGAGTCGAACTCGACGCACGGATTTTCTTCGATCCACTTGCGTCCGGTGAAGAGTGCGATGGCTACAGCGATGCAGAAAAATGTTTGCGCGACGGTGGCGTGCGCCGTGGAGACCATCGGGGGCTGGAAGAAGAGAACTGTGAGGCCGCCGAGAATGGCTTGCGCGATGACTGTGCAGAAGGCGCCTACGGCCAGCCAGCGCATCCAGCGGCGGCGCTCGACCAAGAGAGTCCAGATGGCGATGGCCAGGGTTAGCGAGACCAGAGTGCCGGCTACCATGCGATGACTCCACTCGTAGCGGATGCCGCCGACGAAGTGCGGAACCTTTACGAGATAGCCGAACGAGGTGGGCCAATCGGGAACGGAAAGTCCTGCGTCGTTGCTGGTGACCAGTGCGCCGGCGGTGATGACAACCAGCGTTGCGCATGCCGTGAATACGGCAAAAGCGTGGTGGGCGCGGTTGTAGGTTGCCGGGATGGCTTTCAGAGCGTTTCCCCTTGAGTCGGTTGCTTCACGGAGGTTGCGTAATGGGCTGGGCAGATTTGCCCAGCCCGCTACGCCAAACACGTGATTTTATCAGACGACAAGCGTTCGCTGAGGACCTCAGAAGCTAAAGCCGGAACTGCATGGCACTTGGGCGGCACGGCTTACGCCGTGCCCTTCCAGAACCCATGCATGAGATAGCGCCTAGTCGGCTGCGGCTTTGAAGCTCTGATCGACGGTCTTGGTGTCTTTGGCGGCAACCGTTACTTTCTGGTCCTGCTCGCCCAGTTTCTCCTGGACGAAGGCGATCGTGTAGTCACCGGGGGGCAATCCCTTGATTTCGTACTTTCCGCTCTTGTCGGTGACGGCGTAGAACGGGCTCTTCACCACGTTGATGTACATCTTCATCCAGGGGTGCTGGTTGCACTTCACGGGAAGCATGATTTCTTCACGGGCGAAGTTTTTCTCAAGCGGAGCGGAGGCCGGCGGCTGTGATTCGTTCCATTCGCGATTATCTTTTGGCGTGGGATGGATGTTGTGAGTGGTCTGATCGTCGTTCTTGATCTGGACCGTCTGGCCCGCCATTACGCCCAGCACGTGGGGATGATATTTGCAGCCGCTTTGGTCGAGGACGACTGCGTCCTTGGGCACATCGAAGGTGCGGCTGCCCAGGCCATCTTTTACGTAGACGAACACGTTGGCGAGATCGCCGTTGGCTACTACGACATTTTCGGCTTCGTTCATGCCTTTGCAGGCGGGATCCTGGCTCATGTCGATCTTGGACGCCTTGGGTGCCGCGCCATCGAACTTGACGGTGCCGCTGACCGTGGCGACGGTTGCGGGATCAATGGGCGAGGCGGCGGGAGTCATTGCCGTTTGCTCTGCCACGGGTGTGCTGGCCGGCTGTTCCTCTTTCTTGTTACAGGCTACGGTGAGCAGCAGCAAGCCGCACAAGGCCAGGGTGCTGACCGATATGGTTCTCCAACTTTTCTTATTCATGATGTCCTTCTTTCTTTAGTAGTTGACTTTCAGCAGGTGCGGAAAGTTCATTGGCGGACCGGCGGCTAACGCCGCTGTTGATTTTGTAAATCTGGCGGCGCTGCTGGAAGCTGCGCCCTTTCAAAACGCGGCCGCGGCTCTTTCAAAGCGCAGCCGCAGACCTTTCAAAATGCGGCTGTGCAGACCGAACCAGTTATTTTAGCGCGAACCGCCGCTCTGCGCTTGGTGCGAATCCACGGCGGCCTGTTTGCGATTGCTCTTCGGCTGCAAGGCGGCTTTCGCATGCGGCATGGATGCGGCTACTCTCCGTTGTTCTTCTGCGGTGAGCTGGAAAATGTAATCCGTCAATAGCTTTCGATGATCTCCGGCATAGCCCTGGAACGACGGTGGAGTTGGTCCGGCAAAGACCCACTGATTGTTTTGTTCCTTGAATAGGCCCGAGGGCATTGAGGTTCCGGGGCTGACAGCCTGAGGATCGGTGATCCAGCGCTCGACCCAGTCTGGCTTCAGGCGTTCTTTCGCCAGGAGGAAGTTGGGCGCGGTGGCGATTTTGTCGTGCGTGGGATCGCCGGTGGCGTGGCACTTCAGGCAAGGGGCGGCGGTGCTGGAGAACAGGCTGCGCGCCATGTCCGTTTCTTTGGTCGTGAGCAACGGGACCTGCTCCGGGATGTAGGGCATGGGTTGCTGCGACAGCGCCTGGAAGAAGCGGACCAGCTTACGCAGTTCATTGTCGGAGAAAGAGAACGTGGGCATGCGAACTTTCAAGTACGGGCGCACGCCGTTGCGGTTGGTGTCGGTTGTGCTCAATGAGGGGTTCGACAAGAACTTGCGCAGCCACTCGGGATCGACGCGGGCGCCTTCGGTCAAGAGCTTCGGCGGCAATTGTTCCTGGATGTCCTGATACTGCTTTAATCCCATCAGAATAGTTTGCTGGCCGGGGATGAACTGGTGGCAGCCCATGCAGTTGTATTTCTTGATGATCCACCAACCCTCCTGAATATCGTGGCGGGCGTCGCCGGGCCGGTACTGATAGCTTGCGGGCAGGGAAGTTTCTTCGCTCCCCATCAGGAACGTGGTGAGATCGAGCACCTGCTCCTTGGTGAGGTGCAGGTTGGGCATGCGCGAAGCGTCGATTTCACCCTTGATTTTGCCTTTGTCGTAGACGTTGGGCTCGGCCAGTTTGTGCTCGAAGAATCCTTTCTGGTCGTACCAGGGATCTTTGGCCGGACCGTCGGGGAGGCGGGCGAGATCGTCTTTATCGGTGATCGGTTCGGCATCTTTGCCGCCACGTTGGGCGGTGGTGGTAAACAGGGCGAAGTCGAGACGCTCGATTGGCTTGCTGCCCTCGAAGGTGAGTTCGGTGCCGATGCGGCCTTCGTCCTCCATGCCGGAGATTTCGTGGCAGCCGCCGCAGCCAAAGTGCCGAACCCACCTCTTGCCTTCGGCTTTCAGCGCGGGATCATCCATGAATGCTGCGTCCGCATATGACGACGGCTCCTGTTTTTTCTGGGTCATCAGATAAGTGGCGACGTCTTCCGCATCCTCTGGAGCAAGGCGCAGGCTGGGCATGACTGTCATGTTCTGCACTTGCAGTTCGTGGCCGTCGTTGGGGCACTGGCTGTGGTCGAGATCGAACTGGTAGGGAAGGCCCTTTTTGGCGTAATCCTCGGGGCCGATATCTTTCTTTTCGTACGGGCAGTAAGGGCGGGTGCGCTGGCGGGCGTTGTGAATCCAGCGAACGAGGTAATCGTAATTCGCTTTTTCGCCGACGCGGGTCAGATTTGCGGCGAAGGTGCCACCCTGCAATTGATCGCCTTCTCCGATCGAGTGGCAGGCCAGACATCCGCGGGTCTCAAACAATTCTTTTCCGTGCGCGGCGTTGCCGGGCTTGTGCTTGGGAAGCGGATCGGTGAATCCTGATTGCCAGATGTAGGCGGAAATCGATTGAATCTGGCGATCGGTGAGGCGGAAGTTCGGCATCTTGGTGGTAGGACGGAAATCCGAAGGCTTCTTCAGCCATACGGGAATCCAATTCTTGTTCAGCTTCAGCCGGACGTCTTTCAGATTGGGACCGACCTTCTTCATGTCCTGCATCAGGCTGTGCGACTGGTAATCGAGCTGTTGCAAACGGCCGTCCAGCTTGCTGTTGGCCACTCTCAAATCGACTGCCTGGCCATTGAGCCGGTTCGCTTCCTCGTTCGACTGGGCGGCATCGGCCTGCTTCATGAGGTAGGCAGTTTGCTTCAGATTCTCTGTCTTCTGGGTCTCGATCTGCTTGAGCTGCTGGCCGATCGAGTTCAGATCTTCGGGCTCCTTGTCATAGCCTTCATAGCGGTGACAGCCCATGCAGCCCCTCTGCCGGAAGAGGTCTTTGCCGTTGTTGATGGTTTGCCACTGCACGTCTCCACTGGCCAGCACCATGTCGGCGGCGTGGCAATTCTGGCAACCGGCTTGTGCGTTTTCCTTGGGAAACAGCGGCCACAGCCAGTGCTCATAGTTTCCATGCGCTTTTTCGATGCTGGTGGTCGCACGGCCGTTTCCCTGGTGGCAGGGGGAGCAGCCGAATTTGTCCGGATCGTGAATCTGCAATAACTCGGGCTGGGGATGGCTTAGGAACGCATCGGCATAGTCATCGGGCTTCTTCTCGCCCTTCGAGGTCATCGACGCGGGCGTGATTTTAAGCGGCTCGCGAGCGTTCATGTGGCAGGACTCGCAGCGGTCGACGATGTTGGCTTCAGCCACGTTGATCTGGACAATCTTGGGGTCCCACTCCGCCGTTTTCTTTTTCAAACCATCAATCTGCTGAGGAGTTAGATCGACCATGTGGCCGGAGATGTATTCATCCATCTTCGCCTTTGCCGCGGTAACGGGCTTCAGGACGTCACCGAGGTCAAGGCTCTTCTTGGTGCGCTCGTCGCGGATCTGGTTGTAGGTTTCTTCCAGCTGCGGGAAGTCGAATTGTTTCTTGCTTCCGTCGGGAAACTCAACCGTCGCCTTCTCCTTCTTGTAGTCTGCCAGCTCCTTTTGCTTGCTGGCTTTCGATGAAGGGCTATCGCTGGTCTCGATTTCGTAACTCAGGGCATTCACGTAGGCGCGGCGGTCGGTGAAAACACTTTGCACCGCGAGCAGTCGCGCGGTCACTTCGTCTACCGCTTTGCGAGCTTCCTCGGATTGGGCTTTCGAATCCTGATACGTCTTGTCGTAGGCTTGCTTGAGCGCGGCGTACTCCGGATTCTGCTCGACATCCTTCTCCGACGTAGCCGATTTCGAGCGCGCGGTGTTCAGGAAGGCGCTGTAGCGATCCTTCCACTCTTCCTGGAAGGCCTTCCACGGACGCTGGCCCCACGCCTCATCCCACAAGGCCCAGAACAACGTCGCCATCAGAATCACGGTCGCGATCAGGTAATACGCGGCGTACGATTTGCTTGTGATCGGGTCCTGCTCGGGGTTGGGTTGTTCAGGCACCGCTTCCTCCGAAAGTGTTTGTCGTTCTGAGTGTGCTTGTCATTCCGAGCGAAGCGAGGAACTTCTATTCCCGGCAATCGGCTCGATTCTAGAGATCCTTCGACTTCGCCAGCGATTCGCGTTGCGAATCACTGGCTGCGCTCAGGATGACAAACTAAATATTGAACAAACTAAATATTGAACGAGCTAAATATTGAACAAACTAAATGTTGAACCAGGGCGTAATCCACACATACTTGATGTGCCATAAGAGCCGCAGCCCCATCTTTAGGGGCAGAGCGACCATGCTGAGCAAGAGAAACTGGGTAATCGAAAACTGCAACAGGCTCATGCGCTTGAAGTCTTTGCCCATGTATCGGCGGAACAGCGAATACACGAGAAATCCTCCAAGCAGGTAATAGCCGCCGACCACAATCGCGCCGAAAAGCGCCTTGGCCAGGTTCGAGGTGATGCCAAAAATATCTGGCAGGTCGCGGTTCACCTCATAGATGAGTCGGTTGTGATCCCAGGTTTGTCCCGGCCAGAACCACTGCCAGCCAGGGCCTCGAATAAAAGTTCCGATGATGATCATCGAGACCCAGAGAATGATGAAGCCGAATAGAAAAGTAGAAATTGAAAACTTGCGCTGCTTCCAGGTGTAGTATCCGCTGCCCAGCGGGTTGGTATCGACGTAAGGGATGACCATGAGGCCGATGATGATCATGGTGGGCATGACTACGCCTGCGATCCAGGGATCGAAATAGACGAGCATCTCCTGCAGTCCGAGGAAGTACCACGGAGCCTTTGCGGGATTCATGGTCAGGTTGGGATTGGCGGGTTCCTCGAGGGGAGCGTTTAGCGTGATCGACCAGACCATCAGAATGATGGTGACGATGATGGCGGCAAGGAATTCAATGCGAAGGAGAAATGGCCAGACGTGCACTTCCTTTTGCCAGCCCGGTTTGAAGGGCCAGGTCTTGCGGTGATGCGTCTTGGCGAGGGCGGCATCGCCCTCCAGTTGCTCGATCAGCAGATCATTGGCGTGCGCCTGCTTCCAGGCCAGATAAATGTAGAAGCCGAGCAGCGGAATGAGGCCTACGATCGGCACGTTGTCCGGAGCCGAACAAATCTCCCAAATTTGTCGCCAGTCCATACGTTCTCCAAGAACCTTGTGGGGACGGCCGCCCTCGGCCGTCCTTGTCGAGCGAAGCTCGACGGGTTGGTGCTGGCGCCGGCTAAGGGCGGCCGAGCTGCGCTCGGCGGACAGCCGAGGCGGCTGTCCCCACATCAATCTTTCTTTAATCTTTCTTTCTATTCCCCTTCCTTCTATTCTCCTGCTGCTTTCGGTCCCCTTCTTGGCTTATCGGCCTCTGCTTCGAGCATTACGGGAGCTGGACCGGAGATTCCGCCGTCCTTGCGCACGCGCCAGAAGTGGACAATCATCAGGATCGAAGCGACGATTGGAATGCCGATGCAGTGCCAGATGTAGGACCGCAGCAGCGCATTGGCGTCCACGATCGAGCCGCCCAGCAGGCCGAAGCGCACATCGTTGTAAGGAGTCATGCCGAGCATGGAGCCGAACGGGCCTTCATGCCCCAGCAGCGGCGTCGCACGGGCCATGTTGGTGCCCACGGTTACGGCCCAGAATCCGAGTTGATCGTCGGGCAGCAAGTAACCCGTGAACGAGAGCAACAACGTGAAGACCAGCAGCAGCACGCCGATGTTCCAGTTGAATTCGCGCGGCTTCTTGTAGGAGCCCGTCAGGAATACGCGGAACATGTGCAGCCACACGCCAATCACCATCAAGTGGGCGGCCCAGCGATGCATGTTGCGCAGGATTTTTCCGAAGGGCACGTCATGTTCGAGATAGAGCACGTCACGGAACGCCTGCACTTTGCTGGGATGGTAATAGAACATCAGCAGCACGCCGGTGTAGGTGAGGATGTTGAAGAGAAAGAACGTGATTCCGCCCATGCCCCAGGTAAAGCTGTAACGCACCGCATCGCGATTGATCTTGGCCGGATGCAGATGCAGGAACACGTTGGAGAGCACGCCCAGAGCCCGGTTGCGCGGCGTGTCGTCATGCTTGTGGCGGAAGATCGAAGTGTAGACCTGGGTCTTGGTGGGATCTTTCAGGCCTTCGATCTGCTCCTTGGCCTTGGCTGGGATGTCGACCTTCATAGCCTGAATGTCGTCTTTGACGCGGTCGACCAAACCCACTTTGCCGTTCTTGCCGTTATTTTCGTCAGCCATAGATAAGTCCTGATTCTTCGTGATGCCTACTGCAAGAGGGCGAGGGCGCCCGCTCCACACTTACACTCCGGTTAAGAATGCTCCGGGATCGTTAAATTTGCTGGGCTGTCCTTTTGGCCACTGGTAGAGGCGGGAGGTATCGACGATGATCTGCCCGTCTGGCGCCAGTTCCACGTGGGCGCGGTCCATGGGACGCGGCGCCGGTCCCTCGAAGTTGATGCCTTCGCTGTCATAGCCGCTGCCGTGGCACGGACACTTGAACTTGTTTTCGCTGGGTTTCCAGTCTGGCGTGCAACCCAGGTGAGTGCAGCGCGCGTAGATGACAAACACGCGGTCAGGCGTGCGATCGACCCAGATGCGGAACTTCTGCTGGAATTTGGTGTCGACGCCGAGGGCGAACTCCGAGGGGTAGCCAATCTTGAAAACGGTGTTGGGTTCGAACAGAGTACGGGGAAGAAAGAATCGAAAGAAGGCAAGGAACCACGCGGTCAGGAATGCGGTTACGGCGACCCACACCAATCGGCGGCGGCGCTGGTCGATTTCGGTGTTCGACGGACCGGGCGAAGAGAGTCCAGCCGCTGCCGCCGCCTTCGACGTTCCCACGGCCGGCGTGCCCACGTATTTTGTGGCATCCGCCGCGCTTGGGGCTGCGGGCTTTGCCGCCTCTGGATTTGGGCTGGGCTTGCCGCTCTCCGGCTCCGCCATGAGTCTTCCTCCTGTTCTTGATCTACTAAGGGGCGGCTAAAGCCACGCCCTTTCAAATCCTAGTCGGCCGCCATCGATACCGGCGCGGCTACGCGCTCTCCCGCCGAATGAAGCTCCGTGCGGGATACAAACGTCTCGCCTAAGGCATGCAGCACCAACTGTCCCAGCGCTGAGATAAATGTTGGAGCATCGTTCAGGCCGGCGCTCATCTCGAACTGCTTAATACCCAGCCGCGCCGATTCTGCGCGCGCTTCGTGATCAATCTCGCCGAGCGTTTCCACGTGATCGGAAACAAATGCGACGGGCACGACACAAACCTCCCGCGCATTCCCGGCCGCCAGATCGTGCAGCGCTCGATGCAGGGACGGCTGCAGCCATTTGCTGGCTCCAACTTTGCTCTGGTAGCAGAGCCGGTGACGATTCAGCCATCCGCCGCGCTCCATCAGGAGCTGCACTGTTTCCTCAATCTGCCGCTGGTAAGGATCCCCCTTCGCAATCACGGACATGGGGACGCTGTGCGCGCTGAAGACGATGTCGGCTCGCTCGGGCGCGGAAAACCGGGCCAGAGCCTCCTCAATTTTTTCGATCACTGCGTCAAGATATGTCGGATGCTGGTAGAAGGGGCCTACGTTACGCACGGGAACGTTGCCGTGGAACAGGCGCTGCCATTCGTTCAGGCTGCTGCCGGTGGTAGTCGAGGAATACTGTGGATAGAGCGGGAGCAGCACGACTTCGTCGCATTGCGCTGCCTGGAGTTGCGCGATGGCCTCGCTGGTGAAGGGATGCCAGTAGCGCATGGCCACAAAGCAGCGGGCATCCAGACCGTGACTGGTCAGTTCCGCCTCCAGAGCGCGCGCCTGCCTTTCGGTGAAGCGGCGGATGGGCGAGCCCCCGCCAATCGTAGCGTAGTGGTGCTGCACTTTACGGGCGCGCGTGGTCGAAATCAGCTTGGCCAGAGGTTTACGCCCGATGCGGGCAAAAGGAAAGTCAATGATATCGGGATCGCAGAAGAGGTTATAAAGGAAAGGCTCGATCGCAGCCAGCGTGTCAGGACCGCCCAGCTGAAACAGAACTACCCCTACACGGCGCGTTGTCTTCGCCATCCCTTCAGATTCCCCGGAACCCGCGAATTTACTCCCATCCGCGGCGAGAGTCAATGGCGGAATCGCCCCGAACCGCGACCGAACGGAAATAATTGAGGAATCGAGGAAGAGAACGATGGCAAGGAGGATGAAGAGCATCCCAAGGCTCTCTGTTTTTTTTTGGCCTTGGGATGCTCGCTCTTGCAAGGAAGGGTTCCGGCGTGGTGCCCAAGATTAGCGGGCGCTAAGGCTGACTCACCGTGTGCTGCTTCAAGTCCAATGTGAAGGAGTCTGCCGGGGCCACAATTCCCGTGGCCACGTTCACTCCGAAGAATGTGCTCTTCAAGGTACTGGCCGACACTGTAAGGCGCAAGAATCCGAAAGTCGTGTTGTTCGAAGCCGCCAATACCAGCTTGTTGTTCTGGTAGTCGGTATCGGTGACCGGCAGGACGGGCGGCGGCGCGGGCGCCCGGCCTTTGCCCGTGGATTTAAGGCCGGAAAGATTGAAGTATCCTCCCATGCCCGCTACCAGGAACGGAATCTGGTTTCCACCCTTATAGCGCGTATAGCGCTCGTACAGGTGAGCGTGCCCGGAGAGAACAATGTCGGGAAGAATTCCGGCCTGTTGGCAAGCGCCGTCGAGATCGCGCAGCACGTTGGAACTGGGAGCATGGTCTGCGCTGCCGGTAAATGCGGGATGGTGGACGGCGACGATCAGGGCGAAAGGGGTGCCGCCGCTCTTGCGCGCCGCTGCCGCTGCTGTCAATTGCTGCTGCAGGAAGGTTAACTGCGCATTCCCGACTACCTTGCCGCTGATCACTCCTTGCGTGCCTCCCTCACTCGTGTTGGAGTAGAGTCCGATGATCTTCACGAAGGGTGCATCCAGGGTGAAATAAACTCCGGGCTGAGTCATCGTGGTGCGTGCAAATTGCTGCTCCTCGGGAGCGGGACCTGGTTTCGTGGTGCAAAAATTCTCCAGAAACCCGGCCAGCGATGTTTGTTTCAAAGACGGCGACACCATTCCGTCGTGATTTCCGGGTATGGCGAAGATGGGGGCATCGTAGTTGCGGTAAGGGTCGTAGAACTGATCGTAGTAGTACTGCTCCTGGCCGAGGTAGTAGACGACATCGCCCAAGTGATAGAAGAATGCGGGCCGTCCGGTCTGGTAGGTCAGGCCTGAAAGTTGGTTCGCCATGGCATCGGCTACGGCAAATTGTTTTGAAGGTTCTTTGACTCCGCCGGTGTCGCCCACGCAGTGGAAGGTGATGCTGTTTGCGCCGGTGATGGCGTCCACTGCTGCTTGACCCAACACCTGACTCAATGGCAGCACCTGGGGTTGCCGCGACGCCGGAAACGGTTCCAGGTGCGCGGCGGCTTTCACCTTGCTGTCGGCATCTTTTTCTTGTTGCGTAAAACTGCTGTAGTTATCTGGCGAGGGCGTAGGGTTGGCAAATACAAACCCTCCGGGCGCTGCGCTCGCGGCCTTGCTCGCGCGTTTTGTGGTGACGGCCTTCTTTTTTCCCGGCATACACTTCTCCTTTCGTTCAGCGAAGGTTCATTCAGCGAATGATCGAGGGCAGGAAATGACGACTTCTCCTCATGACTCGGGACAAAGATTTCCCGAGATGCGGAATTACGACACGATTGAAGGGCCGGAAACGAAGCGTTGAATAGAAGAATCCGCCAGGGGAAGCGGCCAAACTCGCCGCAAAAAGCGCGGCATAGCACGGAGAGCACTTTATACAATCGAGCCCGGAAAGGCAAGAAGAAAGGTTGCTTGAGGCCGCTATCGTCCCGGTGAAGCCTCACGCACAAAGAGAAAAAGCGCCTTTTAGTGAACGGCCGCGGGCGCGGTCTTTGCCTTGTCCATTTCTTCGATCACGGCATCGGCGAATTCCGAGGTGCCCGCCTGGCCGCCGATGTCGCGCGTCAGTTTTTCGCGGTGGCGATACACTTTCTCCAAGGCATTGCGAATCTTGAGGGACGCATCGAACTCGCCCAGATGCCGCAGCATGAGCAAGCCCGAGCGCAGCAGCGCGGTTGGGTTGGCCAGATTTTTCCCTGCGATATCGGGCGCCGAGCCGTGGATCGCTTCGAAAATCGCGCAATGGTCGCCCAGGTTTGCGCTGGGCACAAATCCAAGGCCGCCTACAAACGCCGCGCACAAGTCGGAGATGATGTCCCCGTACAGGTTTTCCATCACCAACATGTCGTACTGATAGGGATTCATCACCAGCTGCATGCAAGTGTTGTCTACGATGTGCTCACCGTAGGTAATCTCAGGATATCCCTTGGCTACCGTGCGGCAGCAGCGCAGGAATAAGCCATCCGAAAGCTTCATGATGTTGGCTTTGTGAATGGCGTGGATTTTCTTCCGCTGATTCTTGCGGGCATACTCAAACGCGAAGCGGGCGATGCGGGTCGAGGCCTTCTCGGTGATGATCTTCAAGCTTTCCACGACGCCCGGCACCACTTCGTGCTCCAGTCCGGAGTACAAACTTTCGGTATTCTCGCGCACGATGATGAGATCTACATCGGGGTAGCGGGTGGGGATGTGCGGCAGATTTCGGATGGGGCGGAAGTTGGCATACAGCTCAAACTTCTGGCGGAGCGCTACGTTGATGCTGGAAAAACCGCCGCCCACCGGCGTGGTCACCGGTCCCTTCAGCCCTACATGCGTGCGCTCGATTGATTCGATTACCTCTTTCGGAATGTATTCGCCGTACTTCTCGAAGGCCTCGGCGCCAACCTGGAAGGACTCCCACGCAAACTTCACACCTGTGGCTTCGAGAATGCGGACCGTAGCCTTGGTCACTTCGGGGCCGATGCCGTCGCCGGGGATCAGGGTTACTTTATGACTCATGGGTGTACCTCAGTGGCTAGTGGCCAGTGATCAGTGGCCAGTACGTAACGTCTACCGATCTTTTGTTTGACTGATTCTTGTTTCGGCCCGATCTTTTGTTTGACCGATCTTTGTTTCGACTGGGTTTCTACTGGCCACAGACAGCTGATCACTGACCACTTTTCTTTGTCTTAACTTCGATTGCTTCTTTCACTTTCACCAAATCCCTCAACTCATTCATGAACTCTTTTACGTCCTTGAAGTCCAGATAAACGGAGGCAAAGCGCACGTACGCGACTTTGTCATAGCGGCGCAAGCGGTTCATGATGAGCTCGCCCAGTTCACTGGTCTTGCGTTCCCGCTCCTGCGATTCGATGACGAACGACTCGGACTCGTTCACGATCTGCTCCAGCTTACTGATCGGCACCGGTCGCTTCTCGCAGGCCCGCAGGAGCCCGTTCAAGATTTTCTGCCGGTCGAACTTCTCCCGGCGTCCGTCCTTTTTGATCACCATGTAAGGGATTTCGTCGATGCGCTCGTAGGTGGTGAAGCGCTTGCCACACTTCAGGCACTCGCGGCGGCGGCGGATGGACTCCGCCTCTTTGCTCTCGCGCGAGTCGACTACCTTGTCATTCGCAAATCCGCAAAAGGGACATTTCATGGCGCTAATGTTGGTCGAAGACGATGTGTCCGGCTAAATCGGATGTTTGGGATCAATAGGGAAATTGTAACAGGCAAGTAAGGCCGTGCCCGGCAGCCCGTACCTATGTGATAGACAGCGGTGAAGTGCAGGAACTGGGAGCTCACGCCGGCGGGCCGGCGATCTCCGCTACTTCGGCGCGATGGCTTTCCTCCGACAACTTCCGCAAGGACAATCTCTCATGATGCGCCAGGGCCAGGCCCAGCGGGACGACCGCGGCAAATGTGACCAGCCACAGCAGAATCCCGCAACTCGCAGCCATCTCCGGAGGCACGTCAAACACGCTGGATAGAGCCGCAATCGTTGCCATCTGCGAACCGCCGCCCACCGCCGGCAACTGCAGCAGCGAGCCCAGCATGCTTGCTCCCATCAGAATCAAAAGCTGCGACACCGGAATCTCCAGCGCAGGCATGCCGTAGGAGTGAGTGACTTCCTGGTAGGCCAGCGCAATGATGTACCACATCCCGACCGAAACCAAGGACAGCCAAAGCATCGAGACGGGGCCGTGGATCGTGTCCAGTCCTACGCCGAACTCACGTACCTTCTGGGCCAGCTTGTGGCCAAAGTTCGCGGAGAGATGCCCGAATCGCTCTTCCACCCATCGCGCCACCGCTTCGCCCCTGCGCCGGATCACAATGGCGCCCACAGCCATCGCCAGCACCAGCCCGATCAGGAGGAATCCGCCCTCGCGGAAGCGGACGTAATACTCGGGATGGGGGATTGCGGGCAGGGCGCTGGGCAGAAAAATCGCCAGCACCATCAGTACGGCAAAGGCCCCAAGATCAAAGATGCGTTCCACCGCCCAGGTTGCTAACTGGGAAGAGAAGGGAAGATCTGTCCTGCGTGCGATCAGGTATGGACGAATGAATTCTCCTGCCCGCCCCAGCAGCGCCAGTCCAGTGAACCCAATTATGGTGGGAGACAACAGGTCCATCATCCTGGCCTTCGGCCGCACCGGCCGTAGAAAAATCTTCCAGCGCACGGCGCGCAAGAAATATCCGATATAGATCAGTGCTATCGCATGCAACACGTGTAACTTTTGAATGCGGTGGGTCTGGGCCCAGAAGGTGCCCCAGTCAAAGCTCTGCCAGTGACGATATTGCAGGTACAGCAGAACGGCCAGGATAAAGAACACCACCACACTGGCCACGATGCGCTTTTTGTCCATGAAGGGGAACAGCCTCGCGCCGCGAACCTCGCAACGCGAAGCGGAAACGGCACTCCAAAGGTAAATGACTGTGCCCAGAGGGTCAAACAGGGTTGCAACGGCGCAGTGGAGCAAAGGGATGGGAAAGGCTACCGCTTCATCCGCTTTTCCGAACCTGGTACAGTTCGCTACTCGCTGGGCTGCGTGGGACTGACCTTCGCCTGAGTTGGCGGGATCGACTTGCGTGAATTGGTGCCGGGAACATTCGTTACGGTTGACTGGCTTCCTGAACTCTTCTGAGGCACAGGATGGGTTGCAGCTTTCGCGGCGAGTATCTTTTTGTTGAAGTCGCGCACGATGCGCGCTACATAGGCCCGGGTTTCATAATAGGGAGGCACGCCACCATACTGCTCCACCCGCTGGGGCCCGGCGTTGTAGGCCGCAAGCGCCTTGACCAGATCAAAGTTGTAGCGCACCAGCAACTCGTGCAGATACCGGGCTCCGGCATCCACATTGGCGCGCGGATCAAAAGCATCCCGCACGCCCAGCTCCGATGCGGTCTGGGGCATCAACTGCATGAGCCCTTGTGCTCCCTTCGGGGAAACCGCGCGCACATTGAATCCGCTCTCGGCACGAATTACGCTGTTTACCAGATCCGGATTCAGGTCGTAGGTTCCACTCGCTGCCTTCACTACCTCGCTGAGATCCAGCGGCTGCCCGAGGTTTTCCGCCGGAGCTGGTAACTCGGAGTGAGAGGCGGGATCAGGTTCTACGGCTTCGACCGGCGCTGCTTCGAAATGATCGATCTCTTCGGTGGGCACATCCACAAAACTCGATTCGTCCTTAGTCACGTACAGCCGGGTGATGGTCCCGATGACTTGGCGGTGCTCATGACGGATGGAGAATCCATTGCGCAGCACGGCCGCGTCGGCTGCCGAACAGGGAAGCGCGGTCACGGCCAGCAGAGCGATCGCCGCCGCCCATCCCCCGATCTGGATTGCCTTCTTCATGCCGGGCGTTTCAGCCACCAACCACTTCCGCCACCGCTGCTGCGACGCCGCATCGATCATTACCGAGGGTGACCGTCCAGCCGCGCCCGCGCAACTCCTCGCAGGCATTCCCCATGATAACCGGATGCCCGGCGAACTCAAGCATTTCCACATCGTTGTGGTTGTCACCGATGGCCATGACCTCTTCGCGCTGGAAGCCCCGGTGCGCGGCCCATCGTTCGAGCGCGTGTCCTTTGGAACAGCCCGCATTCAGCACGTCAATCATGGAAAGATCGCGCGCAGGGTATTCGGTGCGTAGGACGGTAATGCGGTTGCCCATCCCGCTGCCCTCCAGCGTCTCTAAGGCATTTCTCATGTGCGCCATTGATCCGCAAAACATCGCCTGTATCGGATCAGTTATCAGGGCATCCTCGATGGGGATGACGAATTCGATGTAGGCCATATTCTTTTCCAGCCAACGCTGGATGCTTACATTCAAGTCGTTCATGTGCTCCAACACGATCGCGCCCTTGGTTTCCTGATCAAAAGTAAGAACGGTATTTCCGCGGAAGCCTTGCATGGCTGCGCACAACTCGCGGCAGATTTCCCGCGGCATCAGGTCGCGATGGAAGTTTTCTCCAGCGAGCGAGCGGGTTACAGCCCCGTTGGAGCTGATCAGCCACAGGTCGAATCCCAACTGCCTGGCAATAGGCAAGGCAAAGGTGTGCCGGCGTCCCGTCACCAGCACGATTTCAATGCCGGAATCGTGGGCCCGCCGCAGCGCGGCCAGGTCGTCCCCGGAGATCTGAAATTGTGGGTTTAGCAGCGTCCCGTCGATATCGGAGGCCAAGAGGCGGATCGGACGCGTGAAAGACTTCACCATCCATGATTTTACCATTCGAGTGCTCGCCAGGAGTGAGGGGAGACTGCCGTGCTATATTCCCCAGACGCATGGGATCGCTTCTCTTCTTCCTCGGTGGGTGGGGATTCGCTCTCCAGGCGGTGGCGATTGTGCATTTCATTCGCCGCCGGCCGGATACGTACTGGTTGTTTGTCATCCTGTTTCTGGGATGGATTGGGGCGCTGGTTTACATCGTCGCGGAAGTGATTCCTGACGCGGGGTTGCTGCGCAGTTCGGTTCAAGTCTTCCCGCGGCGGCGACGCATCCGTGAACTCGAGCGCGCCATCCTGGACAATCCTTCGGCCGGCAACTACGAAGAACTGGGCCTGCTCTATCTCGATGACGGCGACTTTGCGCGGGCCCGCGCTTGCTACGACAAGTCCATCTCGTCGCGAACCGATTCCGCCGATCCCTTCTACCGCCGCGGCATTGCTGAAATCGAACTAGGAGACTTCGCCGCGGCCGTGCCGGATCTGGAGCGCGCCGTTACCGCCGATCCTAACTACGACTTCCAACGCGCCAAAGGCTTGCTGGCTCATGCCTACGCGCAAACCGGGCACGCCGAAAAAGCTGATGCGCTTTTTCAGCAGGCCACAAAGACCTCCACCAGCTCCGAGACTTACTACAACTACGCTCTCTTTCTTCACGCGCAAGGCCGCGGCGAAGAAGCCCGGCAGTGGGCCCAGAAAATCCTCGACAAACGGCCCTCAATGCCGGCCTACCAGCGCCGCCGCGAGCGTCCCTGGTTCCGGAAAGCGTACGCGCTGCTGGCTCGGCTGCGGTTGTAGACCAAGCAGGCTAATTGCGGTCGTTGGTGTCGATGTTGAAGCCGAGGATGGCATTGACTTCAACCGTCTGAGCGCCGCGCATGGCGGGGCGGAACTTCCAACTGGGCAGGGCGGCGATGATCCTGGCGGTCATGCCGGCGGGGCCGGGTTCGAGGACCTGAAGATTCCTCAGGTTGCCGGAAGCATCGAGTCGGCATTTGACCACGACGCGGGCGTGCGGGAGGTCCGCGGGCAAATCGGTGCGCAGGGCTTGCGGACCGAGCAGCGTCCCAGCCTGATGACGAGAGGCGGGATCGGCTTCGGCGTATTGCATGACCACAGTGCCAGCTGCGGTCTCCACATAGACTGTGTAGTTGTCGCCCGGGAGCTTACCGTAGAAATCAAAACCTCCGCCGGAGCTGGATGTGGCGACGATGGTGATGGCGGGGCCCGGTTGCTGTTTTACCGAGGAGCGTTCGGGGAGATTGGGAGCGCTGTTGCCGTCGGAACCGAAGCTGGGCAAAGTGACGACGGTGCTGCCGCCGCGAATATCCACGCCAGGCACCGCGGGAGAACCCGTGGGGGCGCTGCCGGCGCCACCAGGACCAGGCGTGGGTGAGATTCCGCCATGGACGCTCGCATTGGGGTCGGAACTGTGACCAGTTCCAGCTCTGCCATCGCCGGCGCCGGCGCCGGTCAAACCGCTGCCTGGGCCGTCGCCGTGACCGATGCTTGCGCCTCCTCCGGAACCGCCCAGGCCCAACTTCTCTCCACCGGAAGGGGACAGCGCGAGCGAACCCTTGCCACTGCCGGGTATTGCGACCTTGGAACCGGGCTGGGATGAGATCACTACTCCAGCACCGCCGCCGGTTCCGCTTTCCCCTTTGGGAGGAGCAAGAACTGACCCGGCATCGCCGAGGCCGGAGCCTTTTCTCCCAGAGGTAGCGCCGATTGTTGGAGGCGGTGGAACGACACTTGCCAGGATCGTGCCAGGGCTCGACCCACCGGAATTTCCGGCGCTGGTTGAGGAATTGCGGCTGGTTCCTGAGCCAGCGACTGACGGCGGCGGAGGGATGATGTTCGATGCGCCAAGGGACGAACCCTGAGCTCTTGCAGACGCCGAGCCTCCCGGTGCCGCGCTAGAGCCTGCGATGGACGGCGGAGGCGGAACCACGCTGGTCGCGAGCGAGCCGCCCGGCCCGCCGGTGGCGTTGCGCGCGGTTCCTGAGGAGACGGTGGGCGGAGGCGGAACAACCTCCTGCGTTCCGAAAAGCTTGCCGATAATGTTGCTGGCGAACCAGCCACTGTTCGCTTGGGCTGGCGGCGGTGGAACTACAGTTGGTGAAGAGTTTACAGCGCTGCCGCTTTCCAGCCGGCGGAGGTCGCGCGCCGAATCGGCGGATGGCGGCGGTGCGATCACGGAGGGTGCGGGCAGATTGAGCTTGGAATTGCGGGAAGTCTCGCGCTCTGGCGCGGAAACTGGTGGAGGCACGACGGCGACATCGTTCATTTGCACTCGCGATGGCGCGACTTCGTGGTTCACGGCCGCGGGAGCTGGCGGAACCACACTGCTGTTGAGATCTGGGGTGGAACGCTCCTGGTCGCGGGAGAGACGCGTAGATGGCGGGGCAATCACGTTGGAGTTTAAAGAAGGGGCGGGCAGAGTGCGGTCCCGCGAAACATTGGGAGCCGGGGCGATGATGCCGGAATCCAGACGAGGTGCGACGAGTGTGTGCTCGGATCGGACGTTGGGTGCGGGAGGCACGACCGCCGCGTTCAGAGCGGGAGCGGCTCGATACTGGCCAGAAGAGATACTGGGCGCCGGCGCTACGATGGCATCGAGGGTGAGTCCGCCCCGGGACTGATCGCGAGTGATGTTGGCGGGTGCGGGAGTAATTACGTTCGAGGGAAGACGGGGAGCAATGAGCGAAGAGTGCAGGCCTTCCGCCGGAGGCGGGCCGGGGTTGGGCTTCATGGCGAGCAGGTTGGCGACCGCGCCAGACGAGGCAGGAAGTTTAAGATCGGGAGCGTCGACGACTCTCGGCGCGAGCGAGCCGCCGCGAGCCACGTGAATAGTCTGGGTACGGTGATGAGCTTCCTGACCGCCGGCGCGGCCGCTGGCGCCCGCCTGGGCGCCGCCGAGGTCTTCGGTGCGCGGCAGTTCGTCGCCGGAATAGTAGATCACCTCATAGGGCTGCAGTTTGGGTGGGGAATAGGGACGGAGGCGGGCAATCTGCCCCGGAAGAACCGCGACAACGAACAGTAAGAACGCCTCCAGCAACAAGGAAGCGAGCAGACTCCGGTAGGGGAAAAGACCGTGTGGAGCTTCCCCTGCCAGGCGCGCACCTGAGCGGGCAAATGCCGGACGAATGGAGGTGACGAACTCCTGCCACGGCGACGACCACTCGACCAGGAGCTTGGGGGCGTCATGAAGCTGGATCGCCTCTTCGAGTTGGAGGGTATCGGTCACTGAGGGTTTGGTGAGCCGGGTCTGCGTGTGCTGGCGCAGTCGTGGCTCTGGTGACGCCGTTAGACGTCCTCCTTCATCTTGATCTCAATTGTATCGCCCAGCGCGGTTCCCGTTGAGGCCACCGTGTTCTGCGGCAGCTCCAAAACGGATGCTGCCTGCATGCGGACCGGGGCAAATCGCCAGGGCCGAAGCTCGCGCTCCAAGTGCACCACGGTGCCGTCGGGGTCGAGGTAGACCACGTCGATGGGGAATCGCATAGCTAGAGTATGAACGCCCCGGCAGGGTCGAATCCAGAGGCCGCAGCCATTACGGAAGTCACCTGCGGAAGCTCCCAGCAGGCCACGCAGCCGGGACCAGTGGGTTTGGGCCACAGCGAGGTTGGTGGCGAGATAGAGCTGGCGGGTTTGGTTGAAAGCCTGGCCGCACGGGACTAGTCCCGGCATGACGACACTCCTACTCTGTTTCTGTTGGATGCGTTTCAGCGCTTCTCACGTCGCGTTTGTTACTTCGAAACCAGCCTGGATGCGTTACTTCGAAACTTACTTTGAAACCAGCGAGTGATAGGCCTGAATGAGCGCCGGACCAACCGTGACGAAGAGGAACGGCACCAGAATGAATATCACGAGGGGAGGTACCATCTTAATGGTTGTCTTGGCGGCCTGCTCTTCCGCCCGCTGACGGCGAGCAGTGCGCAGAGAGTCCGAGTGAACCCGTAAAGCTTGAGCCACGCTGGTGCCAAAGCGATCGGTCTGAATCAGAGTGCCCACCAGAGAGCGAATGTCATCCACGCCGGTGCGGTCGACGAGGTTGCGCAGAGCCTCGGCACGGGGCTTGCCGGCGCGCATCTCAAGGTTGACGAGATGGAATTCGTCGCTGAGGTCGGGATGGGCGTGATGCAAGTCCTTGCCGACCCGCATTAGGGCCTGGTCCAGCGCCAAGCCGGCTTCCACACAAATCACCGTGAGATCGAGAGCATCGGGCAGGGCGATGGTGATGCGCCTCTGGCGGTCTTTGATCATGCGCTTGAGGAAGAAGCGGGGGATGAAGAAACCAAGCGCGGGAACGCAAACCAGCAGGGAGAGACTGGTAAACCCGGAAAAAGCCACCACACCGGCCAGGCCCAGAACCGCCAGCACCAGGCGGGATCCGAAATAGTAGCTGACGTGGCGTGGCTCGCGAAGTCCGGCCTGGATAAGCCAAGCACGGGTGCGGGAGACGTCAGAGGGCGACAGGGGAATGGCCTTGCTAATGGGATCGAGCGCCTGTTCCAGACGCTCTTTCATCCTCATCGCCGGCTTTTCCGCAACCTGCGTGGCTTGTCCACCGAGGGCGCGCAAGCGGGATCCCAGCACGGAGCTGGGCGTGACGAGGGCGGCGCCGAAGGCGAAGACCACCAGCACGATGGTCACAAACACGACAATGGCCAAAATCATTAACGGCATCGTTGTACCTGAGCTGGTTATACCTGGATCTTAATGATCTTCCGGATTACGAAATAGCCAATGGTCTGCAAGGCGATACTGACCACCAGCAGGGTATGGCCAATGGGATCATAAAAAAGAGGCCGCACAAACTCTGGACTGAACACCGCCAGAATTGCCACTACAGCGGGCGGCATGGCCATAAGCAGAGCCATGGTGAGGCGGCCCTGCGCGGTGTGAACCCGCACCTGGCGCTGAATCTTGAAGCGCTCGCGGATCATGTAGGAGAGGTTATCGAGGATTTCGGCGAGGTTGCCGCCGGTTTCGCGCTGCAGCATCACGGCGGTGACGAAGAACTTCAAGTCCACCAGCGGCACGCGCTGGGTAAGATTCATGAGGGCGTCACGCACGGGCATGCCGAACTTCTGCTCTTCAAAAAGTTTGCGGAACTCGCCGGCGAGAGGCTCAGCGATTTCGTTGGAAATCATTTCCAGAGCGGTGGTGAAAGCGTGTCCGGCGCGGACGGCCCGAGCCAGGGTGTCGATGGCCTCGGGGAAGAGCTCTTCGATTTTCTCAAAACGCTTCTGGCGGCGGTAGGACACAAATGCATAGGGAAGAAATGCGCCGATGATCAGGGCAGCCCAGGCGATGGCAGGATTCCCGCTCCAGATGAGAGCCGCGATCCCAGCCACACCGCCGCAGGCCAGGCACAACACGAGAAAGTTGCCGGCCCGAAATTTCATGCCCGCCTGCAACAAAGCTTCCTGAATGGCGGAAACCCGCGCCGAGCGGCGCAGCAGAGTATCGAGAGCGGGAATCTCGCTGAGTTGCTCGTCGCGCAGCAGAGCGAGCTCTTCGTCGGGCTCGCGCTCCGGCGCTTTCTGCACCGTAGCCAGACGATCTCTGATAAGGCGAGCCTGGGCGCGGCGCTGGTCGAACAGGGACCCGAGCGCGAAGGTCGCCAGGGCAACCACCGCGAACACGAGAAAAGCAATCAAGAGTGCGGACATAACTAAAGGCTCTCTAATTCCAAATTCCGCGGAACGGTATCCTCAAACCTCAGTCTTCGATTCAAAAAGTGCCGGGCGCAGCCGCGCGCCCGCATTTGCCAGCCGTTCGGCAAATTGTGGACGGACTCCGGTAGCGCGGAAGGCTCCGCGCACTTTCCCGTTTTCGTCCATGCCACGGCGTTCAAACACGAAAATGTCCTGCATGGCGATGGATTCGTTATCCAATCCGGTGACTTCGGAAATTGAGATCACTTTGCGCGTGCCGTCCGACAAGCGGGCGACTTGGACAACGGCGTGAATGGCGGAGGCAATCTGGTGGCGCACAGCGCGTTCAGGAATATTGAGATTCGCCATGGAAACCATGTTCTCCACGCGTGCCAGGGCGTCGCGAACGGAGTTGGCGTGGACCGTGGTGAGGGAACCCTCGTGGCCGGTATTCATGGCCTGCAACATATCGAAAGCTTCTTCGCCGCGAACCTCGCCCACCACGATTCGGTCGGGACGCATACGCAAGCTGTTGATGACCAACTGGCGCTGGCGGACTGCGCCTTTACCTTCGATGTTGGGCGCGCGGGTCTCGAGGCGCACGACGTGTTCCTGCTTAAGCTGAAGTTCGGCGGCATCTTCGATGGTGACGATGCGCTCCACGTTGGGAATATAGCCGGAAAGCACGTTGAGCAATGTGGTCTTGCCGGCGCCGGTGCCGCCCGAGATCAGCAGGTTCTAACGACCTTTCTCCATGGT